>VAPG01001385.1_pt1 | contig 15004 bp, 13 predicted proteins | sample 3393851 | NCBI WGS metagenome assembly VAPG01 (sample SAMN08290438, study PRJNA428436) | hydrothermal vent metagenome | isolation source: Deep-sea hydrothermal vent chimney | place: Atlantic Ocean: South-mid Altantic Ridge | depth 2194 m m
AAGAAAATAGGAGACTACCTTTACCTGGATGCGTATGCTTCGATGAAAATAAAAAGTTTCCGCTTCTTTTTGCAGGGAAAGAATCTGTTGGGCTTTTTTGGAAACAATTACTATTACAATACACCCGGATATCCGGGAGCTGACGGCGGTTTTTATCTTGGCGTCAGCTGGAAATTGTATAATTGATTTTTCTTATCGGTTTTCATAAAGTATTAAAACCAGCATCAGTGTTCTGAATCGGAGCTATGGATATTATTTATAAACTGATGGTATTCCGTTTGAGGAATATTATTTTTCCAGTGGCCTGTAACCTGTGCTGTGATGGTGAACAACAAAAAAAGCCGGCTTCTTAGAAACCGGCTTCAACTTAATACACAAGTTAATTTTGGAAATATTAGGTTTATACTTTTTGAACGACTTCCACACTTTTCATTCCCAGATTAATGGCATCTTCGTTTAATGGAATAAGTTTGTGGTGTCGTTCGGGTAGAGATTTCTTCAATCCTTTCACAACATTTTCAAGTTTTACAACGGGTTTTATTTTCAGATAGGCACCGAGCACAATCATATTGAAAATCTTGGTATTTCCCATTTCGGCCGCCTTTTTGGCACCTTCCACTCTGTAAATGTTAATATCCTTGCGCGATGGATGGCGCGATATGCCGTTGGGGTCGTATAGCAGTGTTCCACCGGGTTTTACTTCGGGTTCAAATTTATCCATAGATTGCTGATTAAGGATGATAGCCGTATCGTAGGCCCGAAGTATTGGCGAGCTGATACGCTCATCACTGACAATCACTGTGACATTGGCTGTTCCACCACGCATTTCGGGGCCATAGGATGGCATCCAGCTTACCTCCTGGTCTTGCATAATTCCCGAGTAAGCCAGGATTTTTCCCATGGAAAGGACACCTTGTCCTCCAAAGCCAGCTATAATTATTTCTTCCGTCATTTTATCGTCATTTAAAGATTAAACCTATTTTACTAACCGGCCATCTACCTTGATGTCTCCCAGGGGATAAGAAGGAAACATATTTTCCTCCATCCAAATGTTGGAATCCACCGGAGCCATTTTCCAGCCGGAGTTACAGTTGGAGACCACTTCAACAAAAGACAATCCGGAGATATTGTCCAACTGATTCTGGAAAGCCTTTTTAATGGCACGTTTGGCCTTGCGAACAGCTGATGGAGTGTGAACAGCCTGACGGGTTACATAATATGTACCCGGTAGCTGTGCCACCAGCTCTGTAATCTTTAGCGGGTGTCCCATTAGCTCGATGTCTCTACCGTAAGGAGAAGTGGATGTCTTCATTCCTTCTAATGTAGTAGGTGCCATCTGGCCTCCGGTCATCCCATAAATACCGTTATTGATGAAAATAATAACGATTTTCTCGCCGCGGTTGCAGGCATGAATGGTCTCGGCCGTACCGATGGCAGCCAAATCGCCATCGCCCTGATAGGTAAATACGATGTTGTCAGGCCATAGCCTTTTAATGGCGGTGGCCAGAGCCGGCGCGCGGCCGTGGGCAGCTTCCTGCATATCCACATCCATAAACTCGTAAGCCAGCACCGAACAGCCTACCGGAGCAACACCTATGGTTTCATGTTCTTTGCCAAGCTCTTCAATCACTTCCATAATTAAGCGATGTGTGGTTCCATGGCCACATCCCGGACAATAGCTGAGCGGTGTGTCCGTCATTAACTTAGTCTTCTGATAGACCAGGTTTTCCGGTTTGATAATATCTTTTATAGCTACATCTGACATGGTTTATCCTCCTATAATTTTTTGTTCAAGAGCTTCTACAACTTCCTCGGGTGAATGAATCATCCCACCAAGACGCCCAAAATGTTCAACTTTTACTTTACCGTTTACAGCTAACCGGACATCTTCTACCATTTGGCCGGCGCTCATTTCTACCGAGAGGAAACCTTTCACTCCTTGTTGAACCAGTTCCTGAATTTTTTTGGTGGGAAAAGGCCACAAGGTGATGAGTCGCAAAAGTCCGACTTTGATGCCCTTTTCTCGCAACAGCTTTACAGACTTCAACGAAACACGTGCACTGGTGCCGTAAGCTACTATTACATAATCGGCATCGTCACATTGTAAAGCTTCATAGCGAATCTCATTTTCCTCAATTTCGCGGTATTTTTCCTGAAGATGATGGTTGTGATCTTCTAGTTTTTGGGGGTCTAAATCCAGTGAGGTCAGGATTCTTCTTTTCCCATTTTTAGGTTTTCCATTGGTTGCCCAGGGAGCGCGTGCTTTGACCTCTTCATCAGACAGACGCGGCACCGGCTCGAAAAATTCAACTTTTTCCATCATTTGACCAATGGCACCATCCGAGAGAATCATTACAGGATTCCTATATTTAAAAGCAAGTTCGTAAGCAATAGGAACAAAATCAGACATTTCCTGCACCGACGAAGGGGCTAAAACAATGAGCCTGTAGTCGCCATGTCCACCACCTTTTGTGGATTGGAAGTAGTCTGATTGTGCCGGCTGAATATCACCCAAACCCGGGCCTCCGCGGACAACATTCACAATTAAAATCGGGATTTCGGCGCCGGCGATGTAAGAAAGACCTTCCTGCATCAGACTAATACCGGGACTGGAAGAGGAAGTAACTACTTTTTTACCGGTTCCGCCGCCACCGTACAACATGTTTATGGCAGCCACTTCACTCTCGGCCTGTAACACAACCATTCCCGTTGTTTCCCAAGGTTTGGAAACCATGAGGTATTCCAACACTTCCGACTGGGGCGTAATAGGATAACCGAAATAGCCATCCGTGCCGGCACGGATGATGGCTTCGGCCAGAGCTTCATTACCTTTCATTAATTTTAGTTCACCCATATCTCTTTATTTTATTTTTTTAGATAATTATTTAACCTTTATCCTGTAAACGGTAATCACACCATCAGGACATACCACGGCACAGTTGGTGCAACCGGTGCAGACATCCGGGTTTTCCATAAAAGCAAAATGATAACCTTTGCCGTTCACTTCTTTTGCCAAAGCAATCACATCGGTGGGACAGGCCGGGATACAAACGCTACAGCCTTTGCACTTTTCAATGTCAACTACAATGACACCTTTCACTTTTGCCATAATTAATATTTTTATATAGTTTCTAATTTTTGCACGAAAGTACAATTTTCAAGACGTTTTTTTTCTAAGTAATTTACTGATTTTTTTCTACAATACCTATTTAGAAAGAGTTTAAATACGCTATATATCTGAAATAAAGTATGTTACCTGCTAATTAGATATTGATGCTGAATAGTAAATTGTGTAGGGTGGCTCAATGCTTTCTATCTTTTAGTTTTTGCTAATGTAGCCAGTAAGCCATGCCTACACCGATAAAGGTGGCAATGGCATAACCGAGTGTGCCACAGAGTATGGCGGGAATAACAAGCGATTTCCAACGGCGTCCTACGGCCATGGCTGCGGCTGTGGTAGGGCCACCCATGTTGGCATTGGAAGCAATGACAATTTCAGCCAAATCGAGGTTGAAAAGTCGTCCGAAGACTAAGATGAAAATAAGGTGAACGAATAAAATTAATCCGGCGAAGAGAAACAGGATGGGGCCTACTTTCATGACCACAAAAATATTGGCACTGGCACCAATAGCGGCAAAAAATATCTGCATAAGAAAAGTTCCTATCTGGTCGGCACCACGGATAGCATTCATCTGTTTTGGAAACATGGTGGCCACGGCAACAACGAGAAGTGTAATAATCAGTATGGCACTGCCTTGTATTCCGATAAGATGTTGCAGATAAAAACTGATGGCAGCAGCCAACAGACCGATGCTTAAAGCTTTTCCCATATCGAGCAGGTTGGGATTCTCGTTGGTATCCTCTTCAAAGGTATCTGGTTCCTGTATGTTGTCCGCATTTTGCTGATGGACATTTTTAAAATGTTTTTTTAGAAATCCAACACCGGGCAATGCAAACAGTAACAGAAAGTAGAGTGTCATGACCAGATTGTCCGCAGCAACGCCGGCAGTGAGCATATCACCGGAATGTAAATGGAGAGCCTGGGAAGTAGCCACGTAATTCATGGAGCCGCCGATGTATGTGGAACAGAAGATACCGGCCAGTTTCCAGCCTTCCTCGCCAAGCGGGATGGTTTTGAATGCGATGTAAGTGCCAATGATAGTTCCCACACTGCCGATGGCAAAAGCAATGAGGGTAGGCCCGGCTTCCTTGATAATGCGCCGGATGTTGGCCTTAAAAAGCAGGAGCGGAACAGCTAATGGTACAAGATAAGACCATACAATATCGTAAGTGGGTGATTGTGTGGGGATGATATAAAGGTTCGATAACAAAAAGGTGGACAGGATGGTGATGACCACGGCAGAAATTTTATTGCCCCATTTTGTGAATAGCTCCGCCCAGATACCGAATGTGGCGGAGAGGATAAGAATGGCCCAAAGCATCCACGACTGGTCGGGCCCGATAATGGCATGTTGAAACATAACTGAAATTAAGGCGCAAATGTAAACGAATTTCTAAAAAGTCAAAAGGAGTTCGGAAATTTAGCCCATATTCCGGTTTTGTTACTTTTGAATGAAATTCAATGCATTCAGCGCTGCAATGGTACCGTCCGAAACGGCGGTGGTAATTTGACGGTAGTGCTTGGCACGACAGTCTCCGGCAGCAAAAACCCCTTCAAGATTGGTCTGCAGGTTTTCGTTCGTTACAATTTCATTCCACTGATTTAGCTCCACAGGTCCGCCGTGCAAAGCTTGTGTATTGGCTTGGTATCCAATAAAAATGAAGACTCCATCAATTGCTTTTTGGTCTGTTTTACCTGTTTTCAGGTTTTTGTATTTGATACTGCGAAGGCTTTCGTCACCCTGAAACTCGGTGATGTGTGCTTCCATGATATAATCTATCTTAGGGTTGCCTTTGGCTTCTTCTACGGCGTGTTCAAAGGCCTGGAAATGGTCAAACTCATGGAGGATAGTCACCTTAGCGGCATATTTAGTGAGTGCAACAGCCTCTTCGAGTGCCGAGTTTCCTCCGCCTACAACGATGATCTCTTTGTCCTGGAAGAAGTCGCCATCGCAGGTGGCGCAATAGGAGATACCTCGTCCTTTAAACTCTTTTTCGCCCGGTACATTGAGCATCCGCGATCGGCCTCCCGTGGCAAGAATAACAGCCGGTGCACTGAAAACATCACCGTTTTCCAGTTCCACCTCTTTTTGTTTGCCCTCTAACCGCAGGGCTGCTAACTTTATATTTGATTTGATGATACAACCGAAGCTTATGGCCTGTTTTTTCATAACGGATGAGAGCTGGTAGCCACTGATGTTTTCTACTCCGGGGTAGTTGGCGATTTTGTAAGTGAGCACCATCTGTCCACCTGGCATTCCGGTGTCGAGAATAAGTGTTTTTGCTTTGGAACGACCCAGGTAAATTCCGGCAGTAAGGCCGGCAGGACCACCTCCAAGAACGATAACATCAAAATGATTCTTGTCCATGGAAATCTATTTAAAAGCTTCGTGCAGCAAATAAGACTGTTCGCTGCACGAAAACTGAAATACTATTTAAATTCCCGATCCAGAATTTCGGTAATTTGCTCTTTGGTCTGAATGCTTCCGGTGGCAGCGACTACTTTACCATTTTTGTAATAAACGGTGAAAGGAAGTCCCATGAAACCACGGCATTGCGGGAGATTACGAATGACCGCTGAATCAGGATTATCAAATAGCATATCGCGGAATTCAACGTTGGGATATTCGTCTTGTAACTCTTCCATACTGGCGTAAACAGGAACACACATGGGTCCCATGCGGCCACAGCATACCATGACGTTTTGGTGGTCTTTCAATATCTGATTCAGCGTTTCTTTGCTGTCAACGTGTTTTAAATTTGTGGGTAATGTCATTTTGTTAACTTTTTAGTGAAACATGGATACCTCTAATCATAAATTATGCCAAGTCAGGTTGCTGTAAATGAGTTAACAAGCAACCATCAACTTTTGAAATATATAATATATTTTCGATTTGTTTTTGGCAGGATATGTTTGGAGATTGGCAGCTTTTCAGAGACAAAACCATCGGATTAAATACTGAGTTTCCTACTTATTTCGTCCAGGAAGCTTTGAAGTTGTTTTCGTCGGTATTGCATTACCCAGCGTGGATGAGGCAGAGGGATAATTTCGCCAAAAATTTTTAGTTCATCGTTTAATCGCTGTAAATAGATGAAATTTTTTCCGTTTCCCAGACAAAAACATTTATCGGTACTAATACCCAGCGCCACCTGCCGGACCATATTTTTTACGATAAAAGATTTGAGGCTTCGCTCCAGCAGTCTGTCGTCGTAATAGTTATAGTTCTTTCCATTTTTTACAAATCCCAACGGACTGACGGCTCCAATAAAATAATGCCGGTAAAAAGGGATAACGCCACCCATATTTTCAATCAGCTGGTAGATAAACTGTGACGAAAGTTCGGGTTTCTTGTCAAAATCGTTGGGAATGCCGCAATCTTTTTCCAAATGGACAGGGTCGGTGAAGGGGATGCCGGTTACACCTGCTCCAAATCTTCCCGGATTGATGCCAAAAATGATTCTCCTGTTTTTGTGGTCGTTGTAAAACTTAGTGTAGAAAGCTTCACAGGCTGCCATTGTTTCCGGGTGGGAATAGGGATTCAGAATATCAACGTCATCCGGCAATTTCCTGTCGGGCGCCAGTTGTTTGTAAAATGTCAGGGTCTTTTCTGCAAAAGTCATGTCATTGGATTTTCGGAGTATTGGCCAAAATTAATCAAATTACGGTCATCTTCTCCGGATATGCAGCCATTTAGAGGCTGCTTTGCATTCTTACCTGATTAATTCACAAATTGAATCTATTACGAAGCCAAACTGCTTTGATTAAAGGCAATGCTCAATTTCCAATTCTCGAAATAGCTAAGGTTATTCCTGCGAGTTGAAAATCTGTGCTCACCTTTACTCTTTGTATTTTGACTTCTCATGGCGAAAAACTTATGAATTAATCAGGCTAAGTGAATTACGTAAACAGTTCTAGTCGTTTTACGGCTTTTGCAGAACAGTCCGGAATTACCGTGTGATTAATTCAATCATCAACCATTAGAACCTTTATAAACCGCAGATGGATAGCGTCTTAATGTTTTCGCATTTATTTTGTTTAGACGAAATAAAAAAATTGTATCTTTGAAAAAAATTGATTTGACCTTGTGGAATAAACCTAATTTTGCTGCGAAATCAGAAACGAAAAAACTGGTTTAATTAATGGAATAATAATCACAAAAAACTAGGGAAATGAACCTGAACAATATTATGAATAACCTGGAGAAAAAGCATCCGGGCGAAGTAGAATTTTTACAAGCTGTACGTGAGGTTTTGGAATCTATTGAAGAAGTAGAGAACGAAAATCCCCAATTTGAATCGGCTGCTATTATTGAACGTCTTGTGGAGCCTGATCGTGTTTTGATGTTTAAAGTGCCATGGGTTGATGATAGTGGCGAAGTGCAGATGAACCTTGGTTACCGGGTGCAGTTCAACAATGCTCTCGGCCCTTACAAAGGGGGATTGCGTTTTCACCCCAGTGTGAACCTGAGTATTCTTAAATTTTTAGGCTTTGAACAGATATTTAAAAACTCGCTGACAACATTGCCCATGGGTGGTGGAAAAGGGGGCTCCGATTTCAATCCCAAAGGCAAATCAGACAATGAGATTATGCGCTTCTGCCAGAATTTTATGTTGGAGTTGTGGAGAGCTATTGGCCCACAGACAGATGTTCCGGCTGGCGACGTTGGCGTTGGAGGCAAGGAGATTGGATACCTTTATGGTATGTATAAAAAACTGGCCAGAGAAAATACCGGCGTTCTCACGGGCAAAGGTCTGAGTTGGGGTGGCAGTCTTATACGCCCTGAGGCTACCGGATTTGGCGGAGTCTATTTCACCAAAGAAGTACTGGCCGAACAAAACGAAACTTTTGAAGGTAAAACAGTGGCTATCTCCGGTTTTGGTAATGTTGCCTGGGGTGTTGCCCTGAAAGTTACCGAATTGGGTGGTAAGATAGTTACTATTTCAGGCCCCGATGGTTACATCTATGATCAGGAAGGGATTTCAGGTGAAAAAATTGATTACCTGCTTGAGCTCCGGGCGTCTAATCAGGATATTGTAGCACCGTTTGCCGATGAATTTGCATCTGCCACTTTCGTTTCCGGAAAGCATCCCTGGGAAGTGAAATGCGACATTGCCATGCCTTGTGCCATTCAGAATGAACTGAACGGTGAAGATGCAAAAAACCTGATCGACAATGGTGTTTTGGTGGTGTCCGAAGTTTCCAACATGGGCTGTACTCCGGAGGCTGTTACGCTTTTCCACGAGAAAAAGATCCCATTTGGACCCGGCAAAGCTGTTAATGCTGGTGGTGTTGCCGTTTCCGGTCTGGAAATGACACAGAACTCTATGAAACTTGCCTGGACTTCGGAAGAAGTAGATGCCAAGCTTCACCATATCATGTCTTCCATTCACGATGCCTGTATTAAATATGGCACCGAAGATGATGGGTATGTCAACTATGTAAAAGGAGCCAATATTGCCGGCTTCCTCAAAGTGGCCAACGCCATGATGGACCAGGGTGTAATTTAAATATGAAGCTTCCGGATATGGAAGCATAGTTGAAAGATTGTTTGTCCTCGCCGCTCCTTCCTATGGGATGGAGCGGCTTTTTATCCGGGGAACTGCCTGCCGTTATTGTGAGTATAAAAATCAAATTCTTTCCTTTTACTTTTCCATCGTTTTCTTATCTTCGCACTTTTAAATAAATCCCGTCTCCGGCTGATTTGGTACAGCCGTTCCGAAAAATCGGGATTGTTCAAGAAATTATATTGAGGATTTGGATACATGGACAATTTGGAAGAGCAAAGACTACCTGAAAATGAGAAGACTGAGAACAAAAATGCTGATCAGGAACATCCTGAGCAGCACCGACGGTCGCATTTGAGTGGAATGTATGAAAACTGGTTTCTTGATTATGCTTCGTATGTAATCCTTGAGCGTGCTGTCCCGGAAGCTTTGGATGGTCTGAAGCCTGTGCAACGCCGTATTTTGCATGCTATGAGCCGGTTGGATGACGGACGTTTTAACAAGGTTGCCAACATCATTGGTCATACTATGCAATTTCATCCTCATGGCGATGCTTCCATCGGCGATGCATTGGTACAGCTGGGACAGAAAGAGTTGCTTATCGACATGCAGGGAAACTGGGGAAATACACTTACCGGTGATAGTGCCGCTGCTCCCCGTTATATCGAAGCCCGTTTGTCGGCTTTCGCCAAAGAGGTGGTTTTCAATCCCAAAACAACTGCCTGGAAACTCTCTTACGATGGGAGGAACAAAGAACCGGTTACGCTTCCCGTAAAATTCCCCTTGCTGCTCGCACAAGGTGTGGAAGGGATTGCCGTGGGGCTGGCATCGAAAATCATGCCACACAATTTTAACGAACTCATCGATGCTTCCATCCGCCATCTACAGGAAAAAGATTTTGAGCTTTATCCTGACTTCCTCACCGGAGGTATGGCTGATTTCTCCAAATATAATGAAGGACTACGTGGAGGTAAGGTAAGGGTGCGTACCAAAATATCCCAGCGTGATAAAAAAACACTTGTTATCACCGAAATACCCTATTATACAACGACTTCCTCACTTATCGACTCTATTGTTGCGGCAAATGACAAAGGGAAGATTAAGATTAAAAAGATAGACGATAATACGGCTGAGCATGTGGAGATTGTGGTTTATCTTGCTCCCAATGTTTCACCTGACCAGACCATCGATGCGCTGTACGCATTTACCAGTTGTGAGATGAGTATTTCGCCCAATTCCTGTGTTATTCTGGATGGCCGGCCGCAATTTATTTCAGTGAAACAGATTTTGCGATCCAATACTGACCATACGGTTTACCTGCTGAAACAGGAGCTGGAAATCAGGCTCATCGAGCTGGAAGACCAGTGGCATAATGCCTCGCTGGAGAAAATTTTTATTGAGAACAGAATTTATCTCCTGATTGAGGATTGTGAAACATGGGATTGTGTGCTTTCGACCATCAACAAAGGTTTGGCACCGTTTGCTAAAAAACTTCGCCGGGAGATTACCCATGACGACCTTGTTCGCCTGACTGAAATAAAAATTAAACGTATCTCTAAATACAACGCTTTTAAAGCGGAAGAACAAATTGTAAAGGTGGAAGAGGAAATTGAGGAGGTGAAAACCCACTTGGGGCATTTGATAGATTACGCCATCAACTATTTCAGACAGATAAAGAAAAAATACGGAAAAGGCAAGGAGCGCAAAACGGAAATACGGAACTTCGATACCATCCAGGCAAATATGGTGGCTGTTGCCAATCTGAAACTATATGTTAATCGCGAAGAAGGCTTTGCCGGCACCGGCCTGAAAAAGGATGAATATGTTACGGATTGCTCTGATATTGATGATGTTATCATTTTTCGTGAAGATGGCACTTTCCTGGTTACTAAAGTAGCACCGAAAGTTTTTGTGGGGAAAAATATCCTCTATCTCGATGTCTTTAAGAAAAATGACGACCGTACTATTTACAACATGGTTTATCGCGATGGCCGACAGGGTAAATATTACGTGAAACGTTTTGCTATAAAAGGTGTTACCCGTGACAGAGTGTATGATCTGACCCGTGGAGCCAAAGACTCGAAAGTCATTTATTTTTCGGCAAATCCCAATGGTGAAGCGGAAGTTATCCGTGTTAACCTGCGGCCCAAACCAAAAATGAAAAAAGCCCACCTTGATTTTGATTTTAAAGTGCTGGCCATCAAGGGCCGTTCGTCGCAGGGAAATATCCTGAGCAAGGTTTCTGTACGCAATATTGTGAAACGTGAGGAGGGCGTTTCTACACTGGGAGCCCTAAACATCTGGTATGACGATACTGTCAGACGGCTGAATACTGAAGAAAGAGGGCAATATCTCGGAGCCTTCATAGGTGGGGACAAAATTCTTTCCATTATGTCCACAGGCGAATTTAAACTTACCGGTTTCGACCTGGCTACCCATTTTGATGATGAAATGGTGCTTATTGAGAAATTTAACCCACGGAAAATTATCACTGCCGTCTATCTCGATGGTGCTCAGAACAAATATTACGTGAAGCGCTTTAGTATCGATACCGACACACCTTCCGATAAGAAATATCTCTTTATTTCCGATGCCAAAGGCTCAAAGTTGGTTGTTTATTCCATGGATTACCTGCCAAGGCTTGAGATGGAACTGAAAACCAAAGAACGCGGCGAGGTGAATTTTGAGGTGGTGGCGCTGGCTGATTTTATTAGCGTTAAAAGCTACCGTGCTAAAGGAAAACGGTTGTCCAATAAAGAGCTGAAGAAGATAAAACTGCTTACTCCGTTGCCTTACGAACCTCCTGAAGAAGAGGCTGATGCTACTTCTGAAAGCGGACATGAAGGCACTAATGGTGAAGAAAATATTCCCTCAAAAGAGATGGATGAAACCGACTCTTCAAAGATTGTGGAAGAGAAGCCACCGAAAGAAGAAGGGCAACCGGATAACAAACCGGAGGATGATGAAATTCAGCTGGAACTTTTCTGATGCTGTTTTTAGTAAGGGGGGACTTCTAATTTGAAGAGGAATTAAAAGCTGCATATGATTATGGCGATACCTTTGGAAAATAATTACAGAAAGCCTGATTGCGGCATGGATTTTGTTTGTTTTATGCAAAATATTAATTTTTAGGCAATGCAAGCTAAAAGTTCTTCATTCCGGATTCTGCTGACAACGGTTTTGTTGTTGCTGGGTCTGATTACCATGGGGCAGTCGGAGCGAAGGCTGGCCAAAGAGTTTGTCGCACAGGCTTCAAAAATTTCCATCCATGTAAAGCCGCCTCTGTTTTTATATAAATACAACCTGAAGACTGGTATTTTTGATAGTATCAGTTACCAAAACAAACGTGAAAGAGACTCTATTCTTTGGGCTCATTCCCACTTTATTCAGCATATTGTAGATTCGGTTTTTATCCGGAACTACATGAAAGGTTATACCACTGAGCTGAAAAAATATGGGTTACATGTGATAACAAAAGGTAGGTCGGATAGTAATACTTATGATGTCAACATTTCTCAAATTGAATTAGAAGAGCAATATTACCTTTATGCCGATACGGCTTATTATGGTAATGATATTTACGTCCATCACCAGTTTTTAAATGCATTGGATATAAGTTCCTGGTTTTTGCTTCACGAACCGCTACTGTCTGGAAAATCAGGAAAAGTTTTGTTTGCCGAAAATTTACTGACCGATAATATTGATGGCCATTTTGATATAGACCCATACTCGGGAAAAATTAAATATCTCTATCAGTTTGACAGTCTGACTGTGAAAAAGATATACACCTATGCTCAAAACCTCGGACGTACTTATGCCGGCTATACGTTTGATTACCTGCTAAATACCTTCCTTGGTAAAAATACGCCGGCTTCACGCCGGACAAAGCGTTACTGGCGATACGACCCTTATCGAAAGAAGTTCTTCTTTGCCTTGGACGACCGGTTTATTCCAATGCAGAATAACCGGTAGATAGCAATATGTCCCTAAATTTTTCTACTTTTACCGTATATGAATGATATCCTGATATACGTGCCAAAGATCACCAATCGTGTTCGTTATGTTTTTCGGCTGGTTTTTAAAGATTTGTTGAAAGTCTCGTATGAGATAACAAATGATTTGGATGCTTTTCAAAGTGCAGACAAGCCCAAGATGATGTATGGTTTGAAGGCGCATACAGATGATATATTTTTCAAAGCTTCCGGCTTGCTTTTTGAAAGGGGCGTACATGGAATGGAGTACAATGCCTTTGATTACAAGGGGAACAGAGCTATTTTTCAGGTATATGACGAGGACACGGCGTTGCCCTTTGATGTATTCTCAGCAATTTTTTTCCTTGTTTCACGCTACGAAGAGTACCTGCCTTTTGTCCGTGACCACCACGGGCGGTTTGCCGCACCGCTGAGTGTAAGTATCCAGTGGGGTATTTTGGAAAAACCCATGGTGAATATATGGGCACTGGAGGTAAAGCAGATTATTTTGAAGCGTTATCCGGAGTTTGTTTTTCCTGTAAAGAAGTTCCGGTTTATCCCTACTTACGATATCGATTCTGCCTGGGCTTATTCCCGGAAAGGCTGGCTTCGTTCGATAGGTGGCTTCTACATCTCTTTAAAAACACTTAATTTTAAGGAGTTTAGAGACAGGGCACGGGTGCTGGTAGGAAAAATAAATGACCCTTTCGATACATTCGATTTGCAACGCAAATACCAGAAAAAATATAACCTGCATCCTATCTATTTTATTCTCTTTGGCATGTACGGACGTTTTGACAAGAATATCAATTTTCGAAACGGCAGGTTCCGGCGTCTGGTGAAGTGGCTGGCTGATTATGCCGAAATAGGTTTGCACCCCAGCTACAATACTGTCAATAATCCGAAACTGCTCAAAGAAGAGTTGGAAAACCTGGAAGATCTACTGAAAAAGGATATCACCCGCAGCAGACAGCATTTTCTCCGGCTCAATCTGCCCGATACTTACCAAAATTTGATCGAAAACGATATTTTGGACGATTACACCATGGGCTTTGCAGCATTACCCGGATTCAGAGCAGGCATTTGCGATACGTATCATTTTTATGACCTGGAATTGGATGTGGAAACAAAATTACGGCTACACCCCTTTGCGGTTATGGATGGAACGCTACGCGATTATCTCAACCTTACACCGGAGGATGCCACAAATAAAATAAAAAAACTTATCACTGAGGTGAAAAAGGTGAACGGCACATTTATTTCGCTCTGGCACAACGAATCGCTTAGCAATGAGAAACGCTGGAAAGGCTGGCGCAGGGTGTACGAAACGCTACTCGAGGAGGCGACAAAACCATAAATTGTAAACCATTGATTGATTATCTTCTACATAGCGATATTGATAAAATAAAATGGGATGCCTGTATCCAAAAGGCATTCAATGGTAACATTTATGCATTAAGCTGGTATCTGGATGTGGTACATAAAGACTGGGATGCGTTGGTGGAAGACGATTATGTACGTGTTATGCCACTTACCGGCAACAAAAAGTATGGTATTTATTATCTGCATCAACCTTTTTTTACGCAGCAGCTGGGCATCTTTTCTACCGAAATTCTGAACAGCAGCGTCATTAATAAATTTATTGCTGCTATTCCGGAGAAATTTCGTTTTGTCCAGATTAACCTGAACATTCACAATCATCCTCAGCCCGAAAATTACCAACTGATTCCCAACAAAAGTTATCTGCTGGATTTGATTTCCAGATATCCAAAGTTATCGTCACATTATGCTACCAATACCAAACGAAATCTGAAGAAAGCCCTCTCTTCCGGCTTAACGCTGGTAAAAGGGTTGGAACCCGGCCTGCTTACCGATATGTTCGGACAAAACAAGGGGCAGGAGGTGAAACACTGGCGCGACATGCATTATCAACGACTGAACCAATTGATGTTCAAAGCTATGTTTAAGGCTAAAGGGGTAATTTATGGGGTATATTCGGAACACAACGAGCTTTGCGCAGGGGCATTTTTTCTAAAAGACCATCATCATCTGATATTTTTGTTCTCCGCCTCAACACCGGAAGCCCGCCAAAACGGAGCCATGACCTTTTTGCTGGATGCTGTGATAAAGGAATATGCAGAAACGACACTTGTACTCGACTTTGAAGGATCTAATAATCCCAACCTTGCACGTTTTTATCGTGGATTCGGCTCTCAGGAAATATCCTATTACCGTTTGGAAATCAACCGGTTTCCATTTCCCATTAACCGGCTGGTGCAGGCTTTAAAAGGGAAATGATAATAATATAAGGTTCTACTACCATTTTAGTGGGTAAATTATTTTTGTAGTGTCCAATGTACACTTCTTAAGAAAAGTCAGAAGACCGAAGACGGAAGTTTTTTCATTCA
>VAPG01012180.1_pt1 | contig 14946 bp, 16 predicted proteins | sample 3393851 | NCBI WGS metagenome assembly VAPG01 (sample SAMN08290438, study PRJNA428436) | hydrothermal vent metagenome | isolation source: Deep-sea hydrothermal vent chimney | place: Atlantic Ocean: South-mid Altantic Ridge | depth 2194 m m
ATCCTATTTCGGTGAATTTCAGGTTTCGCGTCTAGAATTTTTTTTAAAACTTTTTAGTCCACAGATGGCAGTTCCTGCGCATCCATGCGCCCACTGCATTAGTGCATCCCTACACGTCAACGCAAATAAAAACAAAGTTTTTGTAGGGCGGGCACTGCCCTCCGTTGAGCAAACATTTGTGCAACATTCTGTCGGGCAATGCCCGACCTACCAGCCTGGTCCGCAAATAATGCGAAAGACGACAGAAATTATTAACGTTTTTTTGTTTTTTATTTGCGTCTATTTGCGTTCATCTGTGGACAATTATTCTTTTTCATTAAATTCCCGCACCATACGCAGGTAGTTGTTAAAACGCTGTGGGTTTAACTTGCCGTCGGCCACTGCCTGTTTCATGGCGCAGCCGGGTTCGTTAGTGTGGCTGCAGTTACTGAATTTGCAGCCGCCGCTAAACTGTCTGACATCTTTAAAACCGTAAGTGATCTCATCGATGCTGTTGTTGATGGGGGTGAAGTCGCGCACGCCGGGGGAGTCGATGATGATGCCGTTGTCTTTTAAATGGTACAGTGCGGAGACGGTGGTGGTGTGTTTGCCTTCGCCAGTGGCTTCTGAGGTTTCGCCAATTTTTATTTCTTCTTTGGGCAGAATGGCTTTGACGATGGAGGATTTTCCAACACCGGATAAACCGACCAGAATGCTGGTGGTGTTGCTTAATGCTTCGCCGATTTCATTCAGGCCGATGTTTTGTTTGATACTGGCGCTGATGACGCGATAGCCGATGCCCCGATACAAGCGGGTTAAATCGTCGACGATTTTTTTTGTTTCGTTATTGAGCAGGTCGACTTTATTGATGATGATGAGTGCATCGGCGGGCAGGTTTTCAGCGGCGATTAAATAGCGGTCGATCAGATAAGGGTTGGGTTTTGGTTTTAACGCGGTGACGATGACCAGTTGGCCGATGTTAGCTGCGACCGGTTTTACCGCACCGGCGAAACCGGTTTTTACCAGCAGGTTTTTTCGTTGTTTGATGGCGACCACGACGTATTGTGATTCGCCTGTTTTTTTCTGGCCGTCGGCATCCAGTGCCTGTTGCACCAGCACATAATCACCGCAGGCGATGTCGCCCAGGTTCTGCCTGATTTTGCATTTTATTTTTTCAAGGTTTTCTGTTTCTGCAAATAGCTGGCGGCCGTGGTGGCTTATGATGCGTGCGGTGAGGGTGTTTGATTCATCCAGTGGTAAATTGTTCCCCTGACTTTGTTCATTTTTAATCTTGTTTTTTTGCTGGGAATCAATGCGACGTTTTTGTTGTTTGGATAGTTTGCGTTTTGCCATAAAAAAGAAAAATTAAAAACGGTAGTATTTTTTATTGAGGAACTGTACTACTGCATCAGCGTCTTCATCAAACCAGGGAATGTCACTGCCTTCTTTGCAGCGTACTACCTGTTTACTCAGGGCACCGATTGATTTCACAAAACGGTCTTCACGCGTGTAAACATCATCGTTGTGACATTTGTAACAATGATTATCGTGTGCCTGTTTGCCATGCGCAATCGGGTCCTTGATCTCGCCGGAGCTCTCACCTGCAAAACCGGGAGTGCTTACACTGACGGCAAATAAAAACAAAACAAACTTAAATATTTTTCTAGTTAGTATTTTCATAGTTATTCCTCAAAATTATTCACTATTCACTATTCACTATTCACTGCGCGTAAGCGTCAAGCCGTGCAATCCGTACCGGCGCAGGCGGATGCGAATCATAAAAAGCCGAATATACAGGGTCTGGCGTTAATGTGCTGGCATTTTCCCGGTACAGGCCGACCAGCGCGTGGATCAGGTGTTTGGCATCGGTTTGCTCGGCGGCAAAAGCATCGGCTTCAAATTCATTCTTGCGTGAAAAAATACTGAACAGCGGCTGGAACACAAAAGTGAAAACCGGCAGCACCAGCGTGAACAGCAGCAGCGCCATGTAGGTCGATGGTTGTTGCACACCCAGCGCGGTGTAGAACCAGTCGGCTTTCATCAGCCAGGCAAGCAGCGCGAGGCCGAGCAGTGTGGTGGCAAAAGAAATAGCCATGCCTTTGATAATATGTTTTTTCTTGAAGTGGCCGAGTTCGTGGGCGAGTACGGCTTCGAGTTCGTCGTCACTGAGCATTTTTAACAGGGTGTCAAAAAACACGATACGTTTGTTGCGACCAAAACCGGAAAAATAAGCGTTGCCGTGCGAGGAGCGTTTCGAACCATCGATAACAAAAATGCCGTTGCTGTTAAAACCGCAGCGGGTCAGCAGGCTGGTGATGCGGTTGAGCGTTTCACCTTCTTCCAGTGGTTCGAACTTGTTGAAGATGGGAGCGATCCAGGTCGGGTACACCCACATCATGAACAGACTGAAGCCGCTGATTACCAGCCAGGTGTAAATCCACCACTGCTCGCCGGTCTGTTGCATCAACCATAAAATGACGTACAGCAGGGGCACGCCGATAGCCATTCCCAGCAGGCTGCCTTTGATCATATCGGTGATAAATGTTTTGACGGTGGTGCGGTTGAAGCCGAATCTTTCTTCGATAACAAAGGTGCTGTAAATCGAAAACGGCAGGTCGAGTGCGGCCGAGATAAAAGTGAAAGCCAGTATCACCGCGATGCCGGTGAGGATGGGGTCGAGTTCCAGTGCCAGAATAGTTTGATCCAGCCACTGCAGGCCGCCGCCCAGCGTCCAGATAAGCAGCAGTGCGACTTCATAAGCTAGCGGCAGGCGACCGAATTTTACTTTGGCGGTGGTGTAATCGGCGGCTTTCTGGTGGTCTTCCAGGGAGATTTTATCGGCGAAAGAGTCAGGCACCCTGGCACGGTGTTTTGCCACATAATTAATCTGGCGTTGCGACAGATATAGCCGCATAAAGGTCGAGATGAGCAGCATTGCCAGAAATAAAAGGGTGAAATTGTGTAACTGATCCATTAAAAACTCTTTGTGTTATCGGTGGTTGCCTGTAGTATTCGTGCAATATACCATTGATGCTGTGCTAAAAAAACAGCTTTGAAACTAATGTCTTGTGGATAAAAAAATACTATGGCTAAAATGAGTGATGAAAACCTTATCTGGATCGATCTTGAGATGACCGGGCTGGACCCGAACTCGGATCTGATCATCGAGATCGCCACCATCATTACCGATAAAAATCTTAACGTGCTGGATGAGGGGCCATCAATCGTGATCCATCAGGCGGATGAAGCAATGGATAATATGGATGAGTGGTGCACCAATCAGCATGGCAAATCCGGTCTGACCGACCGCGTTAAAAACAGCGCGATTTCGGAAGAGACAGCAGAGAATTTAACGCTGGCGTTTTTAAAACAATATGTGCCACAAAGAAAATCACCGATGTGCGGCAACAGCATCTGTCAGGACCGGCGTTTTCTGGCGCGTTACATGCCGCAGCTGGAAGAATATTTTCACTACCGCAACCTTGATGTCAGCACTTTAAAAGAACTGACCAGCCGTTGGGCACCGGAAAAGAAAATGGTGTACAGCAAAGAATCCAGTCATTTGGCGATGGATGATATTAAGGATTCGATTGCCGAGCTTAGGCACTACCGTGAGAACATACTCACTATATAGGGATAGTTTTGAATGTTGAGTTTTAAGTTTTAAATTAAAAACTCAACATTCAAAATTCAAAACTTCCCCCCCGTCTCCATCGGCGTATCAGGATGATTGCCCCACTCAGACCACGAGCCGGGATAACCCAGCACATTCTCATAACCCAATGATTTCAATATCAGCCAGGAATACGCCGAACGGTGATGTGACTGGCAGTAGCACACCACTTCTTTATCTTTTGTGATACCTAGTTCATCCAGCCGTTGCTGGATGTCTCCTGCCGGCAGGCGGCGCAGGTTGTTATTCTGATCCATCGATTCGGTCCACTCATAGTGAATCGCGCCGGGAATATGTCCGGCTTTTTCAGCAAACTTTTTTTCACCTGTGTATTCGGCTTTTGAGCGTGCATCGAGAAGGCTTATCCTGTTGTTGTCCAGATGTGTCTGGATGAAGGCGCGGGTGGCGGTGTGGTGATGTGTTTTTTTCACCTGATAATCGCTGGCCTCGGGTTTATCGGGCGTGGTGTTGCTCAGTTGATGGCCTTCGTTCGCCCAGCTGTGTAGACCGCCATTGAGTACCACCGCGGTTTCGTGGCCGAATACGTGTAGCGTCCAGACGAAGCGTGCAGCGCAACCACCGCCTTCGTCGTCATAAGCCACGATCAGTGACTTTTTTGTCACACCCAGGCTGGATAACAGCGCCGAGAAATTTTCATTGTCGGGCAGTAAGCCCATCACTGGTTTGTCGATTTTGACGATGTCAGCGTAATTGACAAAGTGCGCGCCGGGGATGTGCGCCTGTGCATATTGTTTGGCTTTGCACAGATCAACGATGATGATGTTTTTGTTGTCGTGTAATTTTTCGAGATCATCCGGTTCGATGAAGTAGCTTGCTTTAGACATTAATATTCCAGTTTATACGTTGTTGCTATGTAGGCCAGTATAAGCGTTAGCGTTGCTGGCAATACCAGGTGTGCCCGCAACGGCAAGGCCTTATGCTGGCCTACGACTCTGCTTATGGCATAGTTTAAGTGTTGTTTTTTATTTAATGATTTTAATTTTTTCTTTGACTGATTTCTGGTGCGGTTTCAGCACGGTGTTTTTTGCCGGGGATGATTCATCTGCCACCGGGTAGTCCAGTGAAAAATGCAGGCCGCGACTTTCTTTGCGTAACATCGCGCTGCGGATGATCAGCTCGGCCACCAGCGTTAAGTTTCGCAGTTCGATCAGGTCGTTGCTGATGCGGAAGTTGCTGTAATACTCGTCGATTTCCTGTTGCAGCAGGCTGGCGCGATGCATGGCGCGCTCCAGCCGTTTGTTGGTGCGCACGATGCCGACATAGTCCCACATGAAACGGCGCAGCTCGTCCCAGTTGTGTGAAATCACCACGTCTTCATCCGAGTCGGTGACGCGGCTTTCATCCCAGTTCGAAATTTCATGTACCTTGTGTGGCTTGCTGATCTGCGAAGAAATATCTTTCGCCGCCGACTGCGCAAACACCAGGCATTCCAGCAGCGAGTTGCTGGCCATGCGGTTGGCACCGTGCAGACCGGTGTGCGCAGTTTCACCGATGGCGTGCAGATTACTGATGTCGGTGCGGCCGTGCAGGTCGGTATTCACCCCGCCGCAGGTATAGTGCGCCGCCGGCACTACCGGGATCGGTTCTTTGGTGATATCGATGCCGTATTTTAAGCAACGTTCATGAATGGTTGGAAAATGCGAGGCGATGAATGCCGGTGAGCGGTGACTAATGTCGAGATAGATGCAGGAGGCACCGAGACGTTTCATCTCGTGGTCAATGGCGCGGGCGACGATGTCGCGTGGTGCCAGTTCGCCGCGCTCATCAAATTTGTGCATGAACTGTTTACCGTTTGGCAATAATAATTTGCCGCCTTCGCCACGCACCGCTTCGCTGATAAGAAATGATTTGGCTTCCGGGTGGTACAGGCAGGTTGGGTGAAACTGGTTGAATTCCATGTTGCTGACGCTGCAGCCAGCGCGCCATGCCATGGCGATGCCGTCACCGGTAGAACCATCAGGGTTGCTGGTGTAGAGGTAAACTTTGCTGGCACCGCCGGTAGCTAACACCACGAAACGTGCTTGAAAAGTTTCTACGTGGTTGGTCTGCTTGTTTAATATGTATGCGCCGATGCAGCGGTTTTCTTCATCGCGGTAACCCTGTTTTTCGGTGGTGATCAGGTCGACTGCCAGATGGTGCTCAAAAAAGCTAATGTTGTCGTGCTGGCGGGCGTGGTTTTCCAGGGTGTCGCTCATGGCTTTGCCGGTGGCATCGGCGGCGTGTACCACGCGGCGGTGCGAGTGGCCGCCTTCGCGAGTTAAATGCAGTTCGCGTTTGCCTGATTTAAAAATATCGCTGCTGAACGGCACGCCCAGCTCCTGCATCCAGCGGATATTTTCCGGGCCGTGTTCGACGGTGAACTTGATGGTCTCTTTGTTTGCCAGATTGCCACCGACATTGATGGTGTCTTCGATGTGTGAGTCGAAGGAATCCCGTTCACTCAATACCGCCGAGACACCGCCCTGGGCAAAATAAGTGCTGCCGTTTTTGCTCGGGCCTTTGCTGATGATGGCGACGCTGCACTGGTCAGCGATACGCAGTGCCAGGCTTAAGCCTGCTGCGCCGCCGCCTATAATCAATACATCGTGTTGGTAAGTTGTTGTCATTTCTTAAAGTACTTTTATGTGTTTTGGCTTTATGTCAGTTGCGAAATAAGGTAAGTTTGCATTCTGGTTAGTACGCTAATTATACATAATTCAAAAATCTGAGGAACCTCTGATCAATTCGTTAAATCACATCTTGCCGCCCAACTATCCAGCTTCTGTGTTGTGAAGCTTCGCAATAGCTTGCTATTACGTGTGCTTCACGCCTTGAGTCTGAATAGTTAGACAACAATATGCCTCATTCAGAATTAATCAGAGATTCCTTTAAAACAACGGGAACTATAGTGAATTTTCTCAGTCACAGCATGCAGGGTGAACATTCGCTCACTTTAGAGAGGGTTCGATGAGCGAACGTGAGATTGATCAGGCGCTGGTCGTTCGAGTACAGCAGGGTGATAAAAAAGCTTTTGATCTGCTGGTTCTGAAGTACCAGCTTCGTGTGTCCAAGCTGGTGTCGCGGTTTTTAAGAAATCAGTCTGATGTGCCCGATGTGGTGCAGGAAGCGTTTATAAAAGCTTACCGGGCGCTGCCCAATTTTCGTGGTGAAAGTGCGTTTTATACCTGGTTGTATCGTATTGCGATCAACACCGCAAAAAATCACCTGGTCGCGCAGTCTCGTAAAAGCCCGGCTAATAGCATCGATGTACAGGATGCAGAAGATTATGGTGCTAGTGAGTGGTTGAAAGAATATGCTTCGCCGGAACGGGAAGCACTGGCCGCTGAACTGGAGAGTACCATTTATCAGGCAATGGGTGACCTGCCTTCTGATCTGCGTGAAGCGATAACTTTGCGCGAGATTGAAGGTTTAAGTTATGAGGATATTGCAGCGGTGATGGATTGCCCGATCGGTACCGTGCGTTCACGAATATTTCGTGCTCGCGAAGCGATAGACAGCAAACTGGCACCGATACTGGATGATGACAGCCATCATGTATCCAGTGAATTTGCCTGATAGAATTTTTTCAGGCTAATTTTGAGCTACAGTGAATTTATAAATATTTAAATAGTCGAAGATGTTATATGACGAGAATGTCTATAACGTGGTTAAAAGAGTAATGGATATGAGCAAACGTAGAGAAAAAATTTCCGCTTTTCTGGATAACGATATGCATCGCGATGAGCTGATGTCTTTTTCATTATCTGCCGAGGCCGATGATGCCGAAGTGGCGCAGCGTTATTTGATGCTGGGCGACGCTTTGCGCGGCGAGATGAGTCAATCATCTTTTGTTGATGTCAGCCAGGCGGTGCGTGAAGCACTGGCAGATGAAAATATTGCGGAGCAGATAACGGAGTCTGTGTCCACAGCATCGGCGCAGCCAGCAACAGAAAAATCCGGTTTCTTTGATTTATCCGCCTGGTTTAAACCTGTCGCGGGTATGGCAGTGGCAGCGTTAGTCGCGGTGGTAATGGTGGTTGCCGTTACCGGCCAGGACAGCGCCGGTATTGCGCCAGTAGCAACTAACATGGATACACCGGCACGGCCGGCAGTACAACTGGCGGCTGAAGTTAAAACGATTGATGGTAAAGGAACTGATCTGGATTCCTACATTAATCAACATCTGGAATTTGCAACGCAGGATACTTTGCAGGGTCGCTTACCTTATGTCAGAGCAGTTAGCTTTGAATCTAAAAAATAAGCAGCCACGTTTATTTATGTCCATCCGATAATGCGTTTTAATTCTGTTTTTGCCGCTTTTTGTCTTTTATTTATCAGCACAAATAGTTTTGCCGGACATCTGTTCGACGTCCTGCAACGCATGTCAGATGCCGATCAGCAACAGAATTACCAGGGCATCTTCATCTTAAGAAAGTCGGGTGAGCTTTCGACTTTACGGGTAACCCACGGCAGTGATGAAAAAGGCAGCTGGGAAAGTCTGGAAGCCCTGAACGGTGAGCCCAGAAAAGTTGTCAGGCGCAATAACAAGGTCGTTTCGGTTTTCCCTGACCGTGAGCTGGTCACCATTCGCACCAACGCTAACAAACAGCCGTTACACTGGCAATTACCTGAGAACATAGACCAGCTGGAACGTTCGTATTCTCTTAACCAGCTGGCCGATGACCGCATTGCAAACCACCCAACGCTGGTGCTTGACCTGACCCCCAATGACAAATTTCGTTACGGCTACCGCTACTGGATCGATAAAAATACCGGCATGTTATTGCGTTGTGATCTGGTGACAGAAAATGATACGGTGGTCGAGCAGATGATGTTCACTTCGCTGGATTATTTGCCGCAGACACCACTGCCACCGTTTGATCTCAAACAGTTTCAATATTATGAGCAAAAACTGCTGGACGAACCAGAAGTAAAAGTCGAACATAGCGCACCTTTGCAGTGGGTTGTTAACGAATTGCCAGAAGGTTTTCTGCTGACGCAGAGCACAATGCGTTATTCGCAATTAGCATCTGTACATGATGCCGCCGATCAGAAAAAACGGCAGCTGGATCTGCTACACCTGGTTTATTCCGATGGGCTGGCCTCGGTCTCGGTTTTCATCGAAAAAAATCAGAGGGCGGCAAAACATCTGCAGGGAGCGACGACAATGGGTGCGGTGAATGCTTTCGGTAATTCAGTTGGTGATTATTTTGTTACTGTCGTGGGTGAGGTGCCGGTGAAAACGGTGCAGTCCATGGCGCAGTCAACAGTGAAATTACCGTGATCGAAGAACAGGCGCAGGTGGTCGAAATTATCGGTTCACAGCTGGTATTGCAGGCGCAGACCCAGTCTGCCTGTGGTAGTTGTTCTGCCAGCAAGGGTTGCGGCACGTCTGTTTTATCAAAAGTGGTGGGGCGAAAATTCACCCGTTTTCAGGTCGAAAATAATATTGATGCCGAAGTGGGAGACACTGTAGTGGTGGGTATTTCCGAAGACGCGCTGCTTAGAGGATCAATGGTGATGTACATTATCCCGATACTGGGCATGCTGGCTTTTTCTTTGATCGCTAATTCTTATTTAGCAGTAGTGGCTGACTATCGTGATCTCGCTATTGCTGCGTCCGGCATCATGGGACTGGTTTTTGGTTCGCTGTTGTCGAAATGGTATTTCCAGCGTCAGAGTAGTCGGCAGAGGTTTACCCCGGTAGTGCTGAGAAAAATCATCGGACATGGTAAACTCTAGACCCGAAAGTGGTTTGCAGAAAAAAGGTTTGTGTGAGATGCCGGTTTTACCGGTTTTTTTCTGTCTGTATCGTTATGGTTAACGTTAGTATTTGCCAGGTATCGTATTGAAATTTACACTATATTCACGTAGTAGCTGTTCACTCTGTGAAGCCATGGAAGAAGAATTAATACCGTTTATTACGAAATATAACATCACGGTGAATCGTCAATACATTGATAACGAAATCTTGCTGCAAGAAATGTATGGCGACAAGGTGCCAGTACTGACCTTAAACGAAAAAATTTTATGCTACTACTTTCTTGATAAAGACATTTTACTCAAAGCCATAACAAAAAATTCTGGCTGATAACATTAAAAGAAATTCGTCCCACCTTGATGAAAAATATTCGAAACTTTTCCATTATCGCGCATATTGACCACGGTAAATCGACGCTGGCAGATCGCTTGATTCAGTCATGTGATGGTTTGACCGAACGCGAGATGAATGCTCAGGTGCTGGACTCGATGGACATCGAGCGCGAGCGTGGCATCACTATCAAAGCGCAGAGCGTCACCTTAAATTACAAAGCAGATAACGGCGAAATCTATCAGCTAAATTTCATCGACACCCCCGGCCACGTCGATTTTTCCTATGAAGTCTCACGCTCACTTGCCGCCTGTGAAGGCGCGCTGCTGATCGTTGATGCTTCGCAGGGCGTGGAAGCGCAGAGTGTGGCCAACTGTTATACCGCCATCGAGCAGGGACTGGAAGTGGTGCCGGTGTTGAATAAAATTGACCTGCCGGCGGCTGATCCCGAACGTGTTTGCGAAGAGATCGAAGAAGTTATTGGTATCGATGCCAGCAAAGCACTGCGTGTCAGCGCCAAAACCGGTGAAGGCATACACGAGTTACTGGAACAGATTGTTGATGAGATTCCGCCGCCCGAAGGCACCATCGATGCACCGTTAGAAGCATTGATCATTGATTCATGGTTTGATCCTTACGTTGGTGTCATCATTTTAGTGCGGGTAAAGCAGGGTATGATTACACCGCGTAAAAAGATGACAGTGATGTCGACGCAGCGAAGTTACCTGGTGGACAAGGTTGGTGTGTTCACACCCAAACGTGAGAACCGCGACAGCCTGTCAGCTGGTCAGGTAGGTTTTATCATCGCCAGCCTGAAAGAAATTGATTCGGCCAAAGTGGGCGACACCATCACCATGACCGACAATCCGGCCAGCCAGGCGCTGGAGGGTTTTAAAGAAGTTCAGCCGCGGGTGTTTGCCGGCATGTTCCCGGTCAGCTCCGACGACTACAATGATTTTCGTGATTCACTCGACAAGCTGACATTAAATGATGCCTCGCTGCAATACGAGCCGGAAAATTCTTCAGCACTGGGGCTGGGTTTTCGCATCGGTTTTCTCGGCATGCTGCACATGGAGATTGTTCAGGAACGACTGGAGCGCGAATACGATCTTAACCTGATCACCACCGCGCCAACAGTGGTCTATGAAATTTTAAATAGCAAAGGCGAGGTCTTTGAAATTCATAATCCAGCTGATTTGCCGGAAGTGAATTTTATTGAAGAGCTGCGCGAACCAATCATCAAAACCAATATTCTGGTGCCGCAGGAATATGTCGGTAATGTGATCACACTATGTATCGAAAAACGTGGTGTACAATTGAACATGCAGTACATGGGGAACCAGGTTTCGCTGCAATACGAAATGCCGCTGAGTGAAGTAGTGCTCGATTTCTTCGACCGGTTAAAATCTGTCAGCCGTGGTTATGCCTCTTTTGATTACGAATTTGATCGCTTTCAGGTGGCCGATCTGGTGAAGGTCGATATCCTGATCAACAACGAACGGGTCGATGCGCTGTCGATTATCGCGCACCGTGAAGCCAGCATGCGACGTGGCCGTGAAGTGGTCGACAAGATGCGTGAACTGATTCCGCGCCAGATGTTTGATATTGCGATTCAGGCGGCGATAGGTCGTAACATCATCGCACGCAGCACGGTGAAAGCACTGCGTAAAAACGTCACCGCTAAATGTTACGGTGGTGACGTGTCGCGTAAACGTAAATTGCTGGAAAAGCAGAAGAAGGGCAAGAAACGCATGAAGCAGTTCGGCAAGGTTGAGATACCGCAGGAAGCGTTTTTAGCGGTATTAAAAGTAGATAATTAATAATTACCACCTAAACTTTATAACAGAAAACCAGCGTGAATATTGATTCTGGTTTGTAACAAAAATAATAGTGACCAAATAATGATATTAGATTTTTCATTTTATTTATTTATCGGGGTGGTTTTCACCGGATTTGTCTGGCTGATCGATAAACTGTTTTTTGAAGCAAAACGTAACCAGGTGGTGCATAATTCCACACAGGTTCATCAGGGTGTGGAGGTAAGTCGCAAAGGCCAGGAACCGGTCATCGTCGAATATTCGAAATCATTTTTCCCGGTATTGCTTATTGTTTTTTTACTGCGCGGTTTTGTCGTTGAGCCTTTTCGTATTCCTTCCGGTTCCATGTTGCCGTCGTTGTACATCGGTGACTTTATCCTGGTGAACAAATTTGCCTACGGTATCAGGCTGCCAGTGCTGAATAAAAAAATTATCGATATAAGTGAGCCGGAGCGCGGTGATGTGGTGGTATTCCGTTACCCGCGTGATCCGAATCTGGATTATATAAAACGCATCATCGGTTTGCCGGGTGACCACATCGCGTATTACAACAAAGTCTTGTATGTCAATGGTAAGCCGGTGGAACGAGAATTCGTCGGCCAATATAAAGGCCCGGGGCAGACGTTTGCCAACGAGTATCTTGAAAAACTGGGTGAAATCGAACACGAGATGTTGTTATTGCCCGCCAGGCCAAATAATTTGCAGGGCGAGTACATCGTGCCGGAAGGCATGTATTTTGCGATGGGCGATAATCGTGATAACAGTAATGACAGTCGCGTTTGGGGGCCGGTGCCCGAAGAAAATTTATTAGGCAGGGCATTCATGATATGGATGCATTACAGTGATGAATGGCATCTTGATCGAATTGGTACCATAATCAAGTAAACATAAAATATACGCTGCACATAAGAGGTGATCACACAATGAACAATTCCATATCAAATCAACGTGGTTTAACTTTGATTAGCTGGGTCGTGGTCATCGTTTTTATTCTGTTTCAGGGTGTGATCGCGATGAACGTCCTTCCGGTTTACATGACTGATGCGACGGTGGAATCTGTTATGAAAGAATTACCGAATGATGTTGTTGCTCAACGTGCATCGACCAAAGAACTTAAAGCGGTGGTAGCTAAAAAAATACGGATGAACAGCGTGTATACGATAAAACCGGAGAACATCAAAGTTAAAAAAGGCCGTGGTGAAAATATCGTAATAATTAGCTACGAACCACGCGGTAAATTAATTGGCTCACTTGATTACATTGTCAGTTTTAATCACGAAGCCAGAATCCAGACACGTTAGTTTTGTTGAGACAATCCTTTGAGTAGTACCGCCATGGCTCAAGAAAAAGCCATTTATTCCTTAATAAAAAAGCTCGAATATTCTTTTAGTAATCCTTCTTTATTAGACGAAGCACTTACGCATCGTAGTTATTCTTCGAAGAATAACGAAAGGCTTGAGTTTCTGGGTGATGGTATTTTAAATTTTGTAATCGCCCACGAATTATTCAAATCATATCCTGATGTGCAGGAAGGCGATCTGAGTCGCTTGCGTGCGAACCTGGTGAACAAAGATTCTCTGGCCGAAATTGCCGGTCATCTACAATTGGGTGAGGTGATTCGTCTGGGTTCGGGTGAACTTAAAAGTGGCGGTTTCCGGCGGCCGTCGATTCTTGCTGATGCGGTAGAAAGTATTTTTGGTGCGGTTTACTGTGATGCTGGTTTTGAACCCTGTCGTGAACTGATTGTGCGCCTGTACGCCAAACGGCTGGCATTATCGATGGATCTGCAAAGTCTGAAAGACCCCAAAACACAGTTGCAGGAATTATTGCAGTCACGCCGTTTTTCTCTACCGGACTATCAAGTGACAAACATTACAGGTCAGGCGCACGCGCAGGTTTTTCATGTGAGATGCCGTATCGATAAAATGAAAATCGAAGTGAAAGGTGAAGGCAAAAGTCGCCGCAAGGCAGAACAGATCGCGGCAAGTCGTGCCATTGTCCGGATCGAACAGCATTTTGGGAAGAAATCAAAGTGAATGAAACAAAACAACATTGCGGTTATGTAGCGATCATCGGCAGGCCAAATGTGGGTAAGTCGACCCTGTTAAATAATATTCTTGGCATGAAGTTGAGCATTACTTCACGAAAGCCGCAGACCACACGTCATCAGATTCTTGGTGTTAAGACCACCGATGATATTCAGACCATCTATGTTGATACGCCGGGTATTCACCAACGTCGCGGCACTGCGATCAACAAATACATGAACCGTGCAGCAACTTCGGTGTTGAACGATGTAGATGTAATCTTTTTTGTGGTGCAGGTCAAACAGTGGACCGAAGAGGATCAGGCTATCATAGAAAAACTGGCGACAGTCGATTGCCCGGTGGTGCTGGTGGTGAACAAGATGGATAAACTGCCCAGTAAAGCAGAGCTGTTGCCGTTGATCAGCGAGTTGTCATCGCATTATGATTTTGCCGAGATTATTCCGGTCTCTGCAATGAATGGTATGAATGTTGATGTGCTGGAGAAGAAAGTTGCACCGCTGTTGCCGGAGAATGAATACGTTTATCCAGATGATCAGGTGACCGATAGAAGCATGCGTTTTCTGGCGTCTGAGATCATCCGTGAAAAATTGATCCGTGAACTGGGGCAGGAACTACCTTATACCTCCACCGTCGATATCGAAAAATACATCGAAGATGACGATGGCCTGGTGCGTATCCACGCCACCATTTATGTTGAAAGCACTGGACAGAAAGCCATCATCATCGGCAAAAAAGGTGCCCGGCTAAAAAGTATCGGCACCGCTGCGCGTCAGGACATTAGCAAGATGATCGACGCAAAAGTGTATATCAACCTGTGGGTTAAAGTGCGTGAGGGCTGGTCGAATGATGAACGTGCGCTGCGTGGACTTGGCTACAGCGAATAACGCTATACAGTGAAAAATGAAAAATGAAAAATGTTTAAAAACATTTGTTTTTGTAACGGTAGGCGATTAATGCTGGTTTTTAGTTTTTCTATTTTTCACTTTTCATTTTTCACTTTTCATTACTTTCAATGAAAGTCGTAAACACCCAAATCGCCTACCTCCTGCACAAACGTGCTTATCGCGAAACCAGCAGTATCCTTGAAATTCTAACCAAAGATCATGGTCGCCTGTCATTGATGGCGCGAGGCTGTCGCGGTGCGAGTTCAAAAATTGCCGGTAGTTTGTTGCTGTTTACGCCGCTGGTCATCAGCTGGCAGGGTAAGGGTAGTTTGCCTTATTTGAAAAGTGTCGAGCGTGCTGATCTGAAAGCGCCTGTGTTGAAAAACAAAGCCCTGCTATCTGCGATGTACATCAATGAATTGTTGATGTACCTGTTACACAAAAACGACGTGCA
>VAPG01007907.1_pt1 | contig 14934 bp, 12 predicted proteins | sample 3393851 | NCBI WGS metagenome assembly VAPG01 (sample SAMN08290438, study PRJNA428436) | hydrothermal vent metagenome | isolation source: Deep-sea hydrothermal vent chimney | place: Atlantic Ocean: South-mid Altantic Ridge | depth 2194 m m
CATTTCTAGATTTGAAGACACGACACTGTGTTGGGCGAACAAAACGCTTTGAGCAATGCAATCCAAATTCAATTTATTTGAATTTGAATAAAATACCCGTTTTCATAAAAATAACATAATACAAATAAAAAATACTCCAAAATATAAATTGTGAGCAAACTCCCTCGGTGTTATGTTTTTTAAAATTCTAATCTTAAATATAAAATTATTTTAGCCAAAATTACCTATTTTATGTAAATCACTTTAGAATAATAAAAGTAGAAAGGTTTTTAAAGCAAGTTTTGATATTTTTGTTATCTAAAGGGACATTCTAAAAAGAAAAATGCACACACTCCAACCAGAACATGTGAAATTGAACACAGAAGAAGTTGGAGAACTCTTAACGAAGTTTAATATTGCAGTTACTCAATTGCCTAAAATTTCTAGAAAAGATTCAGCATTACCAGAAGACATTGAATCAGGAGATGTGGTAAAGATTTCTAGAGAAAATGAAGAATATTATAGGGTAGTGGTTTAAGATGTCTAAAATATTTTATACGCCAGTTTGTTTAATCAGGAGGATTATAGATGGCTGAGCACGTGATTGTAAAGGAGTTTTTGAAAACCCACTCTCTTGTAGAATCAAATATTACATCGTTCAATAATTTTATTGAAAAAAGAATGCAGGAAATAGTTAAGGAATTAAGCGATGCATTACCAAATGAAAATTTCGAGATCAGACTTGGAAAAGTTCGTGTAGGGAAACCAAATGTTATAGAGAGTGATGGCTCATCTAAACCTGTTACCCCAGCCGAAGTAAGACTTAGAAAACTCACTTATTCTGCTCCTATTTGGATGGAGATGTCTATTAATTATGCTGGACAGGTTGAGTCCGAAGAAGTAGAATTAGGTAGAATACCTGTTATGGTGAAAAGCAAGAGTTGTAATTTATATAAGATGAATGAGGAAGATTTAATTAAAAATTATATTGATCCCAAAGATCATGGAGGATATTTTTTAATTAATGGTAATGAGCGAGTCATGATAATGGCGGAAGAACTGGCTTCCAACCAAGTTTTTGTTGAATTACAAAAAATCAAGAATCGTCTAATCCTAAGATTATTTTCTCAACGTGGGGCATATAAAATACCAGTTTCTCTTGTTGAATCAATAGAGGGTGTCTTAGAGATTTCATTTTCTAGATTTAGAGATATACCAGCGATTGTTTTATTGAAAGCATTAGGAATAACTAGCGACGCAGATATAGCTAAATTAGTTGGAAAACAAACTGATAGTTTGATTTTGAATTTATACGAATATGCCGATATTGGAAATGTGAACGATGCATTAATGTGGATTGCTGAAAAAAGTAGCCTGCAAGGAACAAACAAAGAAATGCTGGACCGTGTTAAACAAAGAATTGATTCATATTTTTTACCTCATATCGGATTAGAGAAGAAAGATAGAAAAGAGAAGGCAAAGACTCTTTGCAAATTCATTAAGCAGTTCTATATGGCAAAAGAAAATCCATCGGAAGCAATGACTGATAAGGATCATTATGCAAATAAGAGGGTAAGACTGTCTGGAGATTTGCTATCAGATTTATTTAGAGTTAATATAAGCATCTTATTAAGAGAAGTCCAGCATACCTTGCAAAAGATGGTAAAAAGGAGAAAGTTTTATTCTATTAAAACAATTGCAAAGGCTACTTTATTTACGCACCGTATTGAATCTGCAATTGCTACTGGTTCATGGATTGGAGAAAGAAAAGGAGTTACTCAAAACATTGATAAGAACAATACTTTCGCCATTATGAGTCAATTGCAAAGAGTAACCTCTACCCTACCAGGTGAGCAAGAAAATTTAGCAGCTAGAACAGTTCATCCTACACATTACGGTAGATTTTGTCCAATTGAGACACCAGAAGGGACAGAGATTGGATTAAGAAAAAATTTAGCTTTGTTGGCTAGAGTTTCAACTAGGATTTCAGCAGAATATGATGATATCATAAAAGTCTTAAATAAAATTGGTATGCAAGAAGATGGAAAAATAGACATTTTTTATAATGGTAGATTTGTGGGTGCTGCTGATGATGTTGAAAAGTTCGTCAAAGACACAAGGGAAGAAAGAAGATCAGGAAATCTCCCTGTAGAAATCTCGATTAGATTTGATAAATTTTTAGATACTATTTTTATTAGTTCTGAAATTGGGAGGGTTATCCGTCCTGCCATAATTGTAGAAAATGGTAAATCCAAATTAATGGAAGAACACATTGAGTTAGTAAAACAAGGAGTTTTGGGCTGGGGGGATTTGTTTGATAAAGGAATATTGGAATATTTAGATGCTGCAGAAGAGGATGATTGTTATGTTTGTATGGATGAGAAAGAATTAACAAATGAGCATACCCATCTTGAAATTGATAAAATTGATATTTTTGGAGCCAGTGTTTCATTAATCCCATTTGGACCACACGACCCACCAGCTCGTATGATTAAAGGGGGTTCTAGGGCTTATCGTCAAGGGTTGGGGTTATATGCTGCCAACTTTCCTATTCGTATTGACACAGATGTATCTCTCTTGCACTATGCACAAAAGCCATTAGTTAGAAGTTTTACTTATGATACTCTAAATGTTCATCCCGTAGGGCAAAATGTTGTGCTGGCTGTTATTCCATTCGAAGGCTACAATGTAGATGATGCAGTTGTTTTGAACAAGGGATCCGTCGATCGTGGTTTTGGTAGAAGCTCTCGGCTTAGGCCATATATCTCTGTGGAATTGAATTATGCTGGCGGATTGAAAGATGAGGTTTGTATCCCTGATAAGGATATTTCTGGATATAGAACAGAGGAGAGCTATCGACTTTTAGAAGACGATGGAATTGTTTTTCCTGAAGCCGATATGAAAGAGGGAGAAGTGGTTGTCGGAAAAGTTTCTCCTCCTAAATTTTTAAGTGAAGCTAGGGAAATTTCTATTCAGACAAAAAAAGAAAATAGTTCAGCTCTCCATCATGAAGAAAGCGGGACCGTGGACGCTGTTTTTATTACACATGACAAAGAGGGAAACCGTCTTATTCAAGTAAGAATGAGAGAGTTACGTATCCCAGAAATTGGTGATAAGTTTTCAGTTCCTCATGGACAAAAGGGAATTGTAGGACTTGTAGCGAATGAGGAAAATGTTCCATTTAGCACAGGTGGAGTAAAACCAGATATCATGTTTAATCCGCACGGAATTCCTTCACGTATGACTATCGCTTATTTAATGGATGTTTTAGCTGGGAAGCTGGCAGCTCTAAGTGGTTCTATTATAGATGCATCTGCTTTTTCTAGTGAGACAATTGAAAGTTTAGAAGATGGATTAGAAAAATTAGGCTTTAGGGCAGATGGGAAGGAAATCATGTATAACGCTATCACTGGGAAGAAAATGCCAGTTAAGATTTTTGTTGGAAATATGTTTTATCTAAAATTGAAATATATGGTAGCAGATAAAATACATGCTCGTGCTTCCGGAAAAATTGCACTGTTAACTCGTCAGCCAATTGCTGGTCGTGCTCGTGGAGGAGCATTGAGATTAGGAGAAATGGAGCAAGAAGCTCTAGTTAGCCACGGGGCATCCTTATTATTGAAAGAGAGGTATGACTCAGATAAAGTTGTAATTAATATTTGTAGCAAATGTGGAGCAATAGTTATAGACGATCAAATTCACAACAAGAGAGAATGTTCACTTTGCCATTCTAATCAGGTTGAACCAGTAGAAGTTTCGTATGCATTTAAGTTATTGGTTGAAGAGATACAAGGGTTACATTTATTAACTAAATTCAAGCTGAAGAATAAATATGAGTAAACTTAAATTTGACGAAATTGCTATGGAAGTTTGGGGAGAAGATAATGACTTTAATACAAGGGAAAAAAATGCTGGAGAGTATAAAATGTTAAAGGAAATAACTTCCGAGCTTAATAATAAGTTTTCTGAAAGTAATGGCTATGCTAATATTTGTCCAGGAGCTTACTCGGGATGTCATGACTCAAAGGACAAGAATAAATTTAACAGCGAATGTATCGATGGTATGAATAGATATGTTGAAAGAGGATCATGTAATATGATAAATGATGCACTTTCTCCAATATTAAATAGAGGAGAATCAAAATGAGACCCGTAAAAAAACAGATTAAAGAGATGCAATTTTCATTACTTAGCCCAGAGCAAATTAAAAAGCTTAGTGTGGCAAAGATTATCACTCCAGAACTTTATGATGTTGATGGTTATCCTGTTGATGGTGGATTAATGGATTTAAGACTTGGGGCAGTTGACCCTGGAGTTAGATGTAGAACATGTGGTGGGAGATTAAAAGAATGCCTTGGGCATCCTGGAATCATAGAATTGGCTCGCCCTGTTGTCCATATCAAATATTTACCAATTATTGATTTAGTTTTAAGATCTACTTGTGAAGCATGTGGAAAGGTTTTAATCAAAGATGAAAAGGACTTATCAAAGAATTTAATTGAGAGAATAAAGAAAGCAAAGGATGGAAAGAAATGTCCACATTGTCAAATTATTCAGGAAAAGGTTAAGCTAGAAAAACCTACTACATTTAGGAGTGGGCGTAGAAGACTATTCCCATCAGAGATTCGTGAGAGATTAGTTAAGGTCAGTGACGATGATTTAAGGATTTTGGGTATAAATTCCGAAACATTAAGACCTGAGTGGGCAATTATGACATCACTCCTTGTTCCTTCGGTAACAGTTCGTCCCTCAATTACATTAGAGTCTGGCGAGAGGTCTGAAGATGATTTAACACACAAATTATCAGATATTATTAGATCGAATCAGAGATTATGGGAGAATTTAAATGCCGGTGCCCCAGAAGTTATAATTGAGGATTTATGGGATTTAATGCAATATCATATTACAACTTTCTTTGATAATTCTATTGCAAAAATTCCGCCAGCTCGTCATAGAAGTGGACAACCATTAAAGACTATAGAGGAAAGAATTAAGGGGAAAGAAGGAAGGATTAGAAAAAATTTGGCTGGTAAGCGTGTTAATTATTCGGCACGAACTGTGATTTCTCCAGATCCTAGCTTAAAGTTGAATGAAGTAGGTATACCAATTGAGGTTGCAAAAATTTTGACTGTTGCAGAAAAAATTAACACTATTAATTTTAAAAGAATGAAAAAGTTAGTTGAGAGAACAGAATATCCTGCTGCAAATTATATTTTGAGAATAGACGGAAAAAGAAAGAAAATTGTTGATGAATTAAGAGAAGAATTAGTTAATGAATTAGAAATTGGATATACCGTAGAGAGGCAACTTGTTGATGGTGATGTAGTTTTATTTAATAGACACCCCTCATTACATCGGGCTAACCTAATGGCACATTTTGTTAAAGTGCTTCCAGGAAAGACATTCAGAATTCACCCTTCTGTTTGCGGTCCATATAATGCAGATTTTGATGGTGATGAGATGAATGTTCATGCTCCACAAACAGAAGAAGCTAGAGCCGAAGCTAAAGTTTTGTTAAATGTAAATACCAATTTATTTTCCCCTAAAAATAATATGAATTTCTTTGGCTGTGTTCAAGATGCAGTTTCTGGAAATTATATGTTAAATGAAAGTAATATTTCAAAGGAAGATGCCTCTCAGTTATTATATCAGATTGGAGTAGATAATTTTAGTTTAAATAAAATAAATAAGGGTTCCGATCTTCTTGGGAAGATTGTTCCTAAAAAAATTGCTAGTCCCGATATGGATTACAGAGGTTTTAAGAGTGGAAAAGGAACTATGATTAAAGTGAGCGATAGAGAATTAGGGCGTTCTGAGACTATGGAATTAATTGGAAAAGTTTTTTCTCTTGGAACAGTTTTTTTATCTCGTACGGGTTTTTCCATTTCCTTAAAAGATTTAGATGTTCCAAATGCCGTTAAATTAAAGAATAAAAAAACAATCGATATTGCAGAAGAAAAGGTTCAAAAAATAATTGAAAGTTATTATAATAAAAGTTTAGAGTTAGTTCCTGGGTTGAGTGCTGAGGAGACTAGAGAAACTAAAGTTTTGCAAGTTTTAAACGGAGTAAGAACAGACATTGGGCAAATTATCAAGAATGGTTTTTCAAAAGAAAGTATGGCTAGTAAGATGATTACATCTGGTGCAAAGGGGAGCATCTTAAATATTTCACAAATTGCTGGATCAGTTGGACAACAGGTTCTGAATGGTGGTCGTATAGATTTTGGATATACCGGAAGAACATTATCATTTTTTAAGAAGGGAGATTTGAGTCCCAGCGCAGGTGGTTTTATTTATAGTTCCTTTATTGATGGGATGAGTCCACAAGAGTTTTTCTTTGGATCAATGACAGGGCGTGATGGACTAATGGATACTGCACTTAGGACTCCAAAATCGGGTTATCTATATAGAAGATTGGCCAATGCGTTGCAAGATTTAATTATGGCTTATGATGGGACTGTCCGTGATGCGTCTGGTAATATTGTTCAGTTTGTATATGGACTTGACGGGATTGATATTTCTGCTAAACATTTAAACAAGAAAGTAGCCCCTGGAGAAGCTATTGGTGTTGTGACTGCACAAAGTTTTGGAGAGTCCTCTACTCAAATGGTTTTGAATACATTTCATTCTGCAGGTGTTGCAGAAGTTCAGGTTACATCAGGGTTACCCCGTATTATTGAAATTTTAGATGCGAGAAAACTACCCAAGACTCCTGCTATGGAAATTTATTTAGACAAGAATTTCAATAATGAGAATGATGCAAGAACAATCGCCGAAAAAATAAAGGAAGTCAAGGTAAAAGAAATTATATCAGATATTGGTATAGATTTTGGAACTAAAAAAATAAATATAACTATCGACAATAAAGCACTTAAAAGTGCTCACTTATCTATAGATAAATCTGTTGAAATTTTAAATGAAAAAGGATTTAGCGTTTCGAAAAAGGATTCTGGTTTAGTCTTGGATATGCATAAAGAGGATTATAAGGCAATTTATAAAACAAAAGAAAAAATAAAGGATATAATATTAACTGGAATAAAAGGCGTATCTCAAGTTCTTGTAGTTAATCGTGATGGCGACTTTGTAATTTTAACAGCTGGATCTAACTTAAAGGATGTTATGAGCGTCAAGGGTGTTGACGCGGACAGAGTTACAACTAATGATTTACACGAAACTGCAAAAATTCTTGGAATTGAAGCAGCTAGGCAATTAATTATTAACGAAATAAATAAAGTTATTAATTCTCAAGGTCTGGCGATTGATTCCAAACATGCAATGTTAGTTTCAGATACTATGACAGCCTCGGGTTCAGTTAAGGGTATTACTCGTATGGGAATTATCGGAGATAAAAATTCTATTTTAGCTAAAGCCTCTTTTGAGACTCCAATTAAACAGTTTGTCCAAGCCACCAAGACTGGAAAGAAGGATGAATTAAAATCGGTTATAGAAAATATAATATTAAATCAGCCAGTCCCAGTTGGAACTGGACTTCCAGGGCTTCTTGTAAAGGTTACTGGATCACTATCTTCTAGTCCTAGGAGGAAGGAAGAATGACTATCAAGGATTTAAAGGAAGGGATTAAGGAAAAAAAGGTTTTATTTGGAATCAAACAGGCTTTAAAATTGAAGAAAAAAGCCAAAAATATTTTTATTACTAAAGATACTCGAGATGAAAGCGTTGAAAAGCTTGAATCGGCCGGAGTTGAATTTGATGTCCTGAAATCCAAAGCTGATATGGCTAAGGAATTAAATCTTGATTTTGAATCTGAAGTTTTTTCTTTATTAAAATAAGATGGTAAATGTAATAGACATGCAGATGATGAGGTATATTAATTTATTTGCCAAAATTACAAAAGTTTATAGCACTAAAATATTTTTTTATAATAATAAAATAATTTTTGCTGTTCCTAAATCTAAATTATCAATGGCAATTGGTAAAAATGCATGTAATGTTAAAAAGATGAGCGAGACAGTTCGTAAAAAGATAAGAGTTGTTGCCATGCCAGCATTAGATGATATTCAGGGAATTAAAAAATTTATAGAGGATGTTGTTTCTCCAATAGAGTTTAGTGGGGCAGAGATAAAAGGAGATGGCATAGTTATTAATGCAGGAAGAGAGAGCAAGGCTGCATTAATTGGAAGAAATCGTCAGAGAGAAAAAGAACTAGCTGTTATCATTAAAGATTTTTTTAGTATTAAGCATTTAAGAGTGGTATGAGTTAGGTTGTAAAATGTTATATGGTAGCCTGAAATTATACGATTGAGGATGACCTTATTATTTTATTATCTCAGTTCCAGAATACAATAGTAGTTTATTTTCCATAAAATTTCTCCAAGTAGAAGAATTATTATATATTTTTTCCTCCACTACTTCTAATATTAAACAATGATAATTATAAAATAGCAGAGCAAAAATAAAATTTACAATTTAAACAGAACCAGAAATTAGCAAAAGTTTTTAAACGGATTTTTCGCTTAATTACGATGGGATTAATGAGTGGTAGAAAAATGAAAAACAAGCGGAAGAAGTTTCGTGACAATAGATTACCAGATAAAAAGAAAAGACTTGGCATTAGTCTGAAGTTCGATCCTATTGGTAGAGCTTCTCAGGCAAAAGGAATTGTTGTTAAAAAAATTCAAAAAGAAGCCAAGCAACCTAATTCCGCAATGCGTAAATGTTGTAGAGTTCAACTTATTAAGAGCGGGAAAGAAGTCACCGCTTTCATTCCGGGAAATTTAGCACAGAAGTTTGTTGATGAGCATGATGAGGTATTAATAGAACGAATTGGGGGAAAGCAGGGTAGGACAAAAGGGGATTTGTCTGGTGTGAGGTTTCAACTTATTAAAGTAAATGATCAGCCTTTGGCAAGACTTTGGTCTGGAAAGATTGAGAAGGGGCGAAGATAATGGTGGAAATGAAAGTGTTCGGTTTATTTGATGCAAGTGAGATTAGAGTTGAAGACCCAGGTCTAAAGAGGGTTGTTAATTTGAGTCCCAAGCTAATGTTGAAGAGTCATGGTAGGATTAAATGGGATCCAGCTAGAACTAAGGTTAATGTTGTAGAAAGATTAATTAATTTATTGCAAGTCCCTGGCTCTAGAGGGAAAAAGCACAGAATTATTACAGGATGGATTACTGGGAAGCAGACTCGTTGCACTAATATTGTTATTGATGTATTTAATATTATTGAAAAGAAAACAGGTGAAAATCCGTTAAGCATTTTTATTAAAGCTATTGAAAATGGTGCACCAAGAGACGAAACTACCACAATAGTTATGGGAGGCTCTAAATATCCCCAAGCTGTTGATGTTTCTCCAAGAAGGAGATTAAACTTAGTTCTAAGATATTTTGTAAATGGAGCATATGACAAGGCTTTTAATAAGAAAGCTACAATTGTGGATGCTCTTGCAAAAGAATTAATGTTGGCAGCAAATAATTCTGGGGAATCATATGCAGTAAGAAAAAGAGTTGATACAGAAAAACAGGCTGATGCTGCCAGGTAATTTTATTTACAATCTTATAGATACCTCATTAAGATTATAATACAAATTTTAGCAAAAGTTTTTAAACGGATTTTTCACTTAATTTATATGGCTGTTGATATGACTAATAAAGTTAAAGAATTACAGAATGAACCAAAACATATTCGTAATATTGCTATCTGTGCACATATTGATCACGGTAAGACAACATTTTCTGATAATCTTTTAGCGGGAGCTGGGATGATGAGTGAAGATTTAGCTGGAAAGGCTAGAACATTGGATTTTCATGAAGATGAAACTGAAAGAGGTATAACTATTGATTCCGCATCAGTTTCTATGATTCACAATGTTGATGGGCAAGATTACTTGATTAACTTAATTGATACTCCTGGACATGTAGACTTCGGGGGAGATGTTACACGGGCTATGAGAGCTGTTGATGGAGCTATCGTATTAGCTTGTGCATCAGAAGGCGTTATGCCTCAAACAGAGACTGTTTTAAGACAAGCACTAAAGGAAAGAGTAAGACCAATACTTTTTATTAATAAAGTTGATCGTCTTATAAGAGAGGTAAAGCTTACTCCAGAAGAAATGCAAAAAAGGTTTGTTGATATTATTAATTCTGTTAATAAATTAATATCTGAGATAGCCGAACCAGAGTATAAGGAAAAATGGCAAGTCAGTGTAGCGGATGGGACTGTTGCATTTGGAAGTGCATTTCATAATTGGGCATTGAGTATTCCTTATATGAAGAAACACAATATTAGTTTTAAAGAAATTATTGAAGCATACGAGGCTGGTGACGAAGAATATAAAATTCTTGCCAAGAAGGCTCCAATACACGAAATTATTTTAAGTATGGTTATTGATAATCTTCCAGATCCCGTTACTGCACAGGAATATAGAATTCCCAAGATTTGGCACGGAGATATTGATAGTAAAGTTGGGAGAGACCTAAAGTCTTGTAATATTGATGGGGAGATAGCATTCGTCCCAATTAAAATAGTTATTGATCCACATGCTGGAGAAGTAGCTGCTGGAAGATTGTTTGGTGGAAGAATTAAGCAAGGAGATGAGTTATATATGAATATAGCAGGTAAAACTGTCAGGGCTCAACAGGTTTCTATCTACAAGGGTGCTTCTCGGGTTCAGCTTGAAGAAGTCGTGGCTGGGAACATTGTAGGCATAGTAGGGCTAAAAGATGCTGTCGTTGGAGAGACTATATCAAAAAATCCCATAGAACCATTTGAAGCCATTAGTCATATGTTTGAGCCAGTTGTGACAAAATCAATTAATGCAAAAAGAACTGCCGACTTACCTAAATTAATTGAGATTTTAAGACAGATTGGGAAGGAAGACCCATCGCTAAGAATTGAAATTAATGAAGAAACTGGAGAGTCTTTGATATCTGGAATGGGAGAGTTGCATTTGGAGATTATTGAAAATAGAATTAAAACAGAGAAAGGGCTTGAGATAGAAATGGGACCACCAATTATTGTTTATAGAGAATCCGTTAATAAGTTTAGTGGTGTGGCAGTAGGCCGTTCTCCAAATAAACATAACGATTTTTTTGTTACAGTAGAGCCATTGGAAGATAATGTTATTACCTCAATAGCTGATGGCACATTGCCACTTGGAAGAATTAAGAAAAAAGATAAGACATTAGATGAGAGCCTAGTAGCTCTAGGTATTAATCGTGACGAAGCCCAGCAATATAGAGATATATACAAGGGTTCAGTCTTTTTAGATAAAACAAAAGGTATTGTTCAGGTTGGAGAGGTTATTGAATTGTTAATAGATGCATTTGAGCAGGTTATGGACGCTGGCCCGTTGGCTAGAGAACCTTGCCATAAAATGAAAGTTTCCGTTGTAGATATGAAATTGCATGAAGATGCGATTCACAGAGGACCTGCCCAAGTCTATCCAGCTGTTCGTGATGCCATTAAGGAGGCTTTTACAAAAGCTATTCCAGTTATCTATGAACCCGTTCAGATTCATCAAATTGAAGCTCCTATTGATTATATGGGGGCAGTTACAAGTTTGGTATCACAAAAAAGAGGAACTTTGGTAGATGTTCAACAAGATGAAACTGGAATAACAATTCGAGCCGAACTTCCAGTTTCTGAGATGATTGGTTGGACTAGTAGTTTAAGAAGTTCCACAGAAGGTAGGGGATCTTCATCCTTAGTTAGTCAGAGCTTTAAGAAACTACCTATCGATATGCAACCCAGAGTTATTTCTAGAATAAGGGAAAGGAAAGGCTTGTCCGAAAATCAATAATTATATTAGATATTTTTATTTCGATTAGATAGGTTTTTAATAGGAAAGTTTTTACTATAAAACTAGGATGACTTATTTAATAAAAATTTTTAAAAGTGACTACTGCAAGTTTGTTTTTTTACTTTCTTTGATTTTTGTTTTTATTTTAGTTCCTCATAAAATTTTTTATAGATTCTATACAATTCTAGGAATTTTGTTTATTGTAATAACTTCATTAACGATAACTTGTTTTGTCTGGGGTATTAAGCAAAAAATTAATTATGCAAAAACACAGGGAGTATCTTTTATTGGACTAATTACAATTATTTTAGGTTTTGGGGCACTGCAGGCATGCACTATTGGGGTTCCGGCTTGCACAGTCTCAGTAGGGGCAGGATTTTTTGCCCTATTTTTCCCAGGTGTTGTTCTTGGTCTATTGGGGAAGTATAGCGTTGCTATTGTTATTATATCATTAATGATACAGCTTTTAGCATTATACTTTATGAATTGTTTTAAACGAGAATATTAAATTTTAGTAGCTTTTTTAAAGCTAATTTTAATAAAAATATTGTGCAGGGATAGCCAAGAGGTAAGGCAAGCGGCTGCAACCCGCTGATCCTGGGTTCGATTCCCAGTCCCTGCTTATTATGAATTATTAATATTAAGAGGAAATAGTTTTGACGGAACTTTGTAAAATTAACATTTTTCTCCACATTCTGGACAAAATTTCTCCCCGCCTTTCAACACCCAATTACAACTAGAGCATCTAAGGATTTCTTCTCTCTTCTCGATTATAGCCCTATAATCACTTCTTCCAGACAGCACTTTTCCCATTATTTCTGCAATCTTTTCTTGCTCTTTTTCATCTTCCTGATAATGGGTTAAGTCGAATCCATCCATTTTTTATTTAGTAGAGGGGTTTTTATAAAGGTTGCTGATTAATATAAAATTGGAATATACTTACAAACCAATTCCAAGTAAAATTAACCCCACGATTAATCCGAGAATAAAATTAAATAATTTGATTTTTAACGCGTCCTTTACTGAAAATCCCAAAATTGGCAACAAGCCGTGACCGTCTTGAATGATAGAATTAGCCAGTAGCACAGAGAAAGGAATTAAACCCTTTGAAAACATTACTATTAAGAATATATTTGGTCCAGAGATAGGAAGCAATGCGATAAGTGATGCTATAATTAATATGTAAAACATATTTACTCCAGAAAGTGCCAGATTTATTCTACTCTGCAAAATTCCTATTATAAATATAGCCGAGAATATCCAGAGAAAAATTTTCCAAATATGTTTTTTTATTATGTGATTATAAATATGTTTTTTTATGAAATGCTCTACCTCAAATTCTTTATGTTTATGATAAGGTATTTTACATTTTTCACAAAACGTCATTTTTGTCTTTTTCTTGTAATAATCTGCGAGATATCCCCCAGCAATTCCTAAGATAAATAATGCAAAAACCATAGACAAAATAGTTACCCAGCTAATTAATCCTTGAAATGCCATTGAGAGGAAAAGGAAAGCCTCATCTCCACTGGTAGAAATCATTACAGCGATTATACCCCCAAATCCTAACAACCCTGCCATATATAGACTATCCATTGCAAATGTCCCAACACATCCAGGTATAATACCAAAAAATGACGAGGTGGTATACTCTAACAACCTATTCTTTTTGATAAAATTTACAATCTTATTCTTATACCTTAGAACAAAAATTTCGACTAAAACCATTAATATAAAAATAATTAAAATTATAGTTATGGATTCTTTTAAGCTAGCTGAAAAAATATTTATAATATCCATTTATCCAAAGTTTATTTATTTCCCAACTGAAGACGAGACAACCCAATTTCACACCCCACAGTTGGCATTCTAATTTTCCAGTTTTTTAAAACTCGCGGTGCAATTTCTCCAACTCTTCCAATTTCCACATTTTTTATTAATATTTTCCCGCATCTTCCTATTATGTAATTCGAGTCATCCACAGATTCAATATTAAACTCCACATTCAGCATTTTAAATAAATAATCTAACACTTGCCTTATTTCTGTAAATCCAACTCTTTCATCTGAAATTATAATCGCAAGTTTCTCCCTTTCTACGACCCCAATATTACTTTCAGGATGAAGTTCAAAAACCCGTCCCATTTCAAAGATTTTTTGTGGATATGCAGCATCAGAATTTTCCGATAAGATTTGTAGCATATTTGTTATTAAATCCATTCTTAATGTGTCTCGTTCTGTTTTTGAGTTTTCTACTTCTATAAATTCTTTAAAATCATAGTGCATTTTTTTTATATTTTTTTTCGTTGTTAGGTGGAAGGAAGAGCATTCTATCATTCCTAACCCAGCTAAAATATTTCCAACTGTTCGCTTTAGCTTATCTTCCAAGTCTTCTTCTGCTATCGTAGAAATATCTGGAATCTCTGGCTCAAAATTATCATAGCCATAAGCTATTGCAATATCTTCTGCTAAATCAATCCAGTGTAAAATATCAGTTCTATAAGCCGGAACTAAAGCAAAAGATTTCCCCTTCTTGCTCTCATAGTCAATTCCAGTCTTAGCCAAATATTTTTTTATATCTTTTTCTTTTAACAAAATTCCAAGTGTTTTTTCAATGTTCTCTATTTTAAATTCTAACTTTTCAAAAGACATATCAGGAGAAACAAAGTTCTTATCTTTTGCATCTTTAATATTCACAGCATAAACTTTCCCACCCATCTCCGAGATTGAAGCTATTAAAATATTCAAACATTTTTTTAGATAAATTAAATTATTTCCCGAACATTCTATAAATATTTCTCTTGTATCTTTGTTTATTCTGCCAGTTTTTTTACTGTTGATGATAGGAGGCATACTTAAAATTTCATTATTAGACTCCATGAAAATTGGGAATACATCACTATCTTTTAGTAAATGAGCATACTCTTTTCCTACGGGGTGTTCCTCTAAAATCTGCTTAGCATTCATCGGAATGTCTGCCCCTAAGGGTAAAAATTTGATATCCTTATTTTTCTGTCCAGTTAGCCGTATTGGCAATTTTATTTTATCAAGTGGATAAATACCTATCGCTATCTTTTTTCTTTTTCTCCCAATTGAATTATGTAATTTTTCTTGTAAATTTATGATACTCTTTATTTTAGCATCGTTAAACTTTAAGTCTTTAATAATTGCACAGACAGTCTGTGGGCGAACAGA
>VAPG01019885.1_pt1 | contig 14911 bp, 13 predicted proteins | sample 3393851 | NCBI WGS metagenome assembly VAPG01 (sample SAMN08290438, study PRJNA428436) | hydrothermal vent metagenome | isolation source: Deep-sea hydrothermal vent chimney | place: Atlantic Ocean: South-mid Altantic Ridge | depth 2194 m m
CAGACACGTTACGCGCAGGGCATTATTCACGGCGGCACCAAATACGCACTGACCGGAAAACTTACCGCGTCTTCCGAAGCAGTCGCCGATATGCCTTCGCGCTGGCGTGCCTGTTATGCTGGTGAAGGTGAACTGGATCTGTCGCAGGCAGAGCTGCTTTCTAATGCGCACTATTTGTGGTCGACCACTAGTTTAAGTTCACGCATCTCAGGTTTTTTTGCCAGTAAAGTCATGCGCGCACGTTCCAGCGAGCTCGATAAAAAATCGCTGCCCGCTATTTTTCAACACAAGGATTTCAAAGGCCAGTTTTATCGTCTGGATGAACCGGTATTTAATACCTTGAGTGTGATACGTGCCTTGGCCGGGCCGCGTTTAAAATCGATTATGTCGATCAAGCCGTCGTCTGTAAAACATGAGAACGATGGGCTGGCGGTTACATCGCAGGATAATAAAAATTATTTTTTCACTTATAGAAAAATAATTTTTATGGCGGGTGAAGGCAACGAAGATTTGCTGATACGTTTTGATTGTGATCAACCAAAGATGCAGCGCCGGCCGTTGAAGATGGTCGTGCTGAAAAGTGAAAATCTTGGCGATATGATTTACGCACATTGTCTGGGTGCGTCGGTCAACCCGCGCATCACCATTACTTCGCATCGTGACGGGCAGGGTAATATCGTCTGGTACATGGGTGGACAGCTGGCAGAAGAAGGTGTGAATAAAAGTGATGATGAATTGATTCAGTCCGCAAAAAACGAATTGAATGAACTCATCCCCTGGCTGGCATTGAAAGATGCGGCGTGGGGCGTGCTTGAGATCAACCGCGCCGAGATAAAAAAACCGGGGACGACACGACCGGATAGTTTTTCAATAGAAAAAAATAACAGGCTGATTACCGCCTGGCCGACGAAGATGGCGTTGTCGCCGACATTGGCGGATGCCCTGCTTGAAATTCTTGAGAAAGATGGCGTTGAACGAGAGACTGATTTTTCTTTGCCAGCATGGCAGCCACCGGCATACGCAGACTTTCCATGGAATGAAAAAGAAATCTGGAGAGAAGTTTAATGTTAAAGCGCGCACTGGGTTCAACCGGCATCGATGTTAGCGTGCTTGGCTTAGGCACGGTAAAAATCGGCCGCAATCAACAGGTGAAATACCCCAGTGGTTTCGAATTGCCCGATGATAAAGCGGTTGTCGAACTGTTCGAGCTGGCGCAATCACTGGGCATTAATTTTATCGACACCGCGCCGGCTTATGGCAGCAGTGAGCAGCGCCTGGGTGAATTGCTCCCCGACCGGCATGACTGGGTGATCGTGACAAAGGTCGGCGAGATATTCGAAAACGGCCAGTCACGTTTTGATTTTTCTTTCGATTACACCATCAGCAGCGTCGAACAAAGTTTAAAAAAACTAAAACGCGATGTGCTTGATGTGGTGCTGGTGCATTCCGATGGCAACGACATGGATATCATCAACAATCAGCCGGTATTTGATGCGCTGGAATCGTTGAAAAGCAAAGGCCTGATAAAGGCTTACGGCATGTCCAGCAAAACCGTTGAAGGTGGTTGCTGGGTGGTAGAAAACTGCGACGTGGTGATGGCGACTGCCAATCTCAATTACGATGATGAACGTCCGGTGCTGGAGCTGGCAGAAAAACTAAACAAAGGCGTTATCATCAAAAAAGGTCTGCAAAGTGGTCACGCAGATAAGGGTGCAGGTGGTGGCGGTGTTGAAGCATCATTCAGGCATATCCTGAATCTGCAAGGTGTCAGCAGCATGATCGTAGGAACGATTAATTGTACACATCTCAGAGATAATGTCGCATTGGTTAATGCGTGCCTTAAAGTGTAAACAGGTATCTATGAAAAATAAAAAGCAGATAATCTTTGAAAAAACAGAATATATCGCCTTTGGTGATGAGCTGAAATTTTCATATGAATCATCAATTAAAAGGAAATTTTTCAGGCAGAAAGAAAAGTTGTTTAATAAGTTCCCAGAGAGAAAGCAAATGGTGATCTTTGCTGATGACTACGTCAGCGATAAAGTGTTGTCTTCTGCCGTATATGAGAAGTTGCAGCTCGAATTAATTTTTGACTGGCTGAAAACAAAAAAAGATATTTTTGACAGCACTGTTCTTGATATAGGTGCCAATATAGGAAATCACAGTCTTTATTTTTCCGGATATTTTTCAAAATGTATCAGCTTTGAACCTAATCCACGTACGTTTTCCGTGCTGGAAATAAACGCCAGGCTTGCCGGTAATATTGTTCCGATGAATATGGGTCTTTCTGACAAGAAAGGCAGTGCGCCTCTATATACAAGTTTTAGGAATATTGGCGGCGCCTCATTATCCGGTGACTGGAATGCGTCTGTGGATAGAGTTTGTGATATTCAACTGGAAAGAATTGATGATGTTATTGATCAGGATGAAAAAGTCGGGCTTATAAAAATGGATGTTGAGGGGCATGAATGGTTTGCCCTGAAAGGTGCGGAAGCTGTTATTAAAAACAACAAGCCGGTTGTTATTTTTGAATATAGCCCTGCTAGTGACGGTGAAGGTATGAACGTCATAAATCTTTTGAATGAATATGGCTATTCTGATTTTTATGAAGTGGTCGATGGTTGGGAATGCCTGAAAAAGTCACTGTTGCGTTATCCCCGGTCTCTACGTTTCCTGTTCCGGCTTTTTTATATTCTGGCCAGAAAAAAAGTTTCACACAGGATTGTGCGCATTGATGGTTTCAGCAAAGATCAGTATTCACTGGTTATTGCACAGGCGAACCATGCATAATTTTATGATGGCGTTAGCAGTTCAAGAGCGTATTCATGAGTAATGATCAACGACGATATCTTGTCGTAGGGCCTTCATGGATTGGTGATATGGTTATGGCGCAGTCATTGTTTATTACTCTCAAGAAACTTTACCCGGACTGTGTTATTGATGTAATTTCACCAGAATGGTCTGTGCCTTTGATGGAGAGAATGCCGGAGGTAAGGAATGGTATTAGCCTGCCAGTCCTGCACGGTCAGCTTTCACTGATGACTAGAGTGAAAACAGGTCGGTCATTACGAAACAATAAATACACACACGCAATCGTTATTCCACGATCATGGAAGTCAGCACTGGTTCCGTATTTCGCTGATGTTCCTGTAAGAGCGGGGTATCGTGGTGAGATGCGCTATGGTTTGTTGAGTGATATACGTAATCTTGATAAACAGGTATTAACGCAAACTGTGCAGCGGTATGTGGCACATGCCTATGATGGTGGGGTTTCTAAAGCGCCTGATATACCATTTCCTGCCATAGAAATTGATGAGTCCAATCGCGATAAGTTACTGTCTGAACTTGGTCTTGATATCGAAAAGCGTATTGTTGGCATGATGCCTGGTGCCGAATATGGTGAGGCAAAGCAATGGCCGATAGAAAGCTATGCCAAACTTGCTTTTTTTCTGGTCGAAGCGGGCTACCAGGTATGGGTGTTAGGTTCATCGAAAGATGAAGCGGCAGGTCAGAAAATAATTGAGGGCATTAAAGATTCAGCCGCGAATTTATGTGGCAAAACAAAACTGACGGATGTTGTGGACCTGTTGTCGTGCACAGAGCAGGTCGTAACAAATGATTCGGGCCTCATGCATGTGGCTGCGGCGACGGGCATAAGAGTGAATGCTATTTATGGGTCTTCGACGCCGGCATATACGCCACCGTTAACAGAAAACCATCATGTGTTTTATAGTAATCGTGAGTGTAGTCCGTGTTTTTCACGAACGTGCAAATATGGTCATTATAAGTGTCTGTCAGATATATCTGCCAATGAAGTTTTCGATATTCTTAGCGCGTCGAGAAGGAAGTTAGATGTTAGGACTTGATTTTTATAATAAGTATCTGAGCTGGGTGGAAAAGTATGAATCCAGAATCAATACTTATGCAAACCATCTAATCGTTATTTTCGCTTTCTCTGTACCGACACTGATACCTGTGAGACGAGTAAGTATTTCACTTATTATCTTGTTGTTTCTGATCAGAGGCAGGGTGATGCAGCGTTTGATGACTGTGATGCGTGACCCGTTGGTTGCATCGTTTGCAATATATTTTTGTGTTCACGTACTCTGGTTGATGGGTAGCGATGAAACCGTGGCAGCAGAGAAAGCAGTGCATGATGCCTCGTTTTTGTTATTTGTTCCTTTGTTTGCAAGTTTTTTAGATAAGAGATTTACAGGAAGGGTTGCGGGTGCTTTTGTACTGGGGATGGTTGTTAGCGCTGTTTTCTCATATGGGATGTTTTTTGGTATGTCTCCCTCATTGTTGCATAATGGCACGATGGGGACAGCGGCTAATCCTACACCGCTTTGGCATCACGTTCATTATGGTTATATGCTGGCAACAGTGTCAGCGTTGATGTTATATGAACTACTGGAGAAGAAGTCTGGAAATGTTATTGCATTGCTTGGTGTTGTTGTTTTTCTGATTCTTTCGGCCAATGTTTTTATTATTGAAGCGCGTACGGGTTATATTCTATATTTTATTCTGGTGATAATGGCAATTGTATTTAACTTTAAAAGTGCATTAAAGCCATTGCTTATTTTATGTGTGTTGGTGCCAGTTGTTTTTGCGGCGATCTATGGTTCCGTTGATGTTTTTAAAAAAAGGGTGGATACAACCATAAGGTCTTCAGAAAGTTTATTGGCGGATAAAAATTATAATACGTCTATCGGGGCTCGCGTTGGGATGCTTGTATACGCTATGGATGTGATTTCAGAAAATATTGTTTTCGGCAACGGCACTGGTGACCATGTGTCTGAAGTGAAAAAATATTTAGAAAAAGCGGGAGGTAGAGGATTTGGTTTGATGATGTCGCTGGATCATACTCATAATGAATACACAAGTTCGTTGTTGCAGTTTGGCTTGATCGGATTTCTTGCTTTCCTGAATATTCCGTTTCAGATGTTGAGGTATTCCCGGGATAAGAATGGCGACATGTTAAAAATAATAGGAGTGAGTATATTATTTTACTCGCTGTCGGATGTTTTTATCATCGGGCTAGGCATGCTGTTAACGGTTGTAACATTGTCGAGTGTGGCATTATCTACGTATTATGTGACGAATGTGAAATACGATAATCTGGACATTAGAATGGTATTTAATTACGCATTTATTGTCGTGGCTTTTTACATCATACAGAGTGCTATATCATAAATATCTGTAGTGATTTCGTAGTGGTTAGTTATATTTCTCAGGTGGTGTTTGTGTGATCAGGTTGGTGTTACTAATGTGTCTATTTTTTGAGGCGGTCACCGTTTTTTAAAAGCGGTCGAATAAAATGAAATCAGTAACAGTTATTATTCCCACTTTCAATCGTTGGCCGGACGTTTGCCTGGCAATTGATTCTATTCTTGAGCAGACGTATCAGGAAGCGAGATGTATGGTTGTTGATGATGCGTCAACTGATTATACGGTGGAGTCTCTGCGAAAGAAATATGGAAATAATATCTCTGTTATCGAAAATAACAAAAACAAAGGACAGTCTTCCTGTAGGAATCAGGGTGCTGAATCCTGTGATAGCGATTATGTCTGCTTTCTTGATTCAGATGATATCCTCTGGCCCGAAGCTGTCTCAGACAGGATGTCACTGTTTGATGATTGTGGTGAAGATGTCTATGTGTCTTTTGGTCTGTTTCGCACGTCAGGTATGGGTGAGAACGATCTGTTGCATAAAAAGAAAAGAGGGGACAAGTTATTGCTACCAGAATATCTTGGGCAGATAAGCTGGTGTAATAATAATGGGTTCTTGATCGATAGGAATATATTTCTCACTGATGGTATGTATGAGCCGCAGCTTCGCAATAAAGAGGATGTTGAGCTGCTCATACGGCTGTTAAGTAAATATCCGTTTTATTATTGTGGGTCTGAGATCGGGGAAGTCAGAGATGTCTGTGGTAATGACAGGGCCAGGCATGACCATAAAGGGATTGTAGAATACGGAACTATTTTTTCTGATATTGTTCTTGGCAATGATTCGTTTGATGGGTTACTTAGTGATTCGATAAAGCAAAAACTAGTATGTTCTGACACTGAGGAAGTACTGCGCTCTTTGTATAAGCTCGGTAGGTATCGTGATTATCGATTGTCTTATAAAAAGGCTGTTGGTATGGGGAGGATTTGTAATACAAAAAGGTTCTATCAAAGATTTATTTTTTCGTATGTGAAAGAGTTTTTGGTGAAGATGAGGTTTTAAGTCTGCTACTCGGTGTGTGAGGAAAGTCCGATGCTTGCTGTATACTCACCTTTGGCTTTTTTCTCATTCATCTTTGTGTTCATTAACAAAGCTTTCCCTGTGTCGATATTTACAGTCTTTGTCTCGTGATGTAAATGAAAAACATTGGCGGCCATTTTGCAGCTTTTAAGTTTGAGTCCATAGGCTTTAAATCGCCACTGAATATCGGTGTCGTCTGATAATGCCAGTTCACCATAGCTTTCATCGAAGCCATTTATAGCTAGCATATCATCTTTAAAACATGAAAAATTACACCCCAGTATATTGGTATTTGTTTTTGTTCTTTTTGAGATAAAATTTTTATATATATAACCATCTGGGGGGAAAGATAAGCCCTGTCCAAGATGTGTTGCGCCATCAATAGCCAGTGCGGGAGCGAGCGTTATAAAAAAACGTTCCAGCGTGAAGGGGTTTACTTTTCTTTGACGGATTAGCGCGCTTGCTTTAGGGCCCAGGTTTACTCGTCGCCCAATCAGGACGCTGTTTTTTTCCGCAAGTTTTGCATGTGAAGAAATGAAGTTACGATAAGGGATGCAATCAGCATCTATAAATACGAGATAATCCCCTGTGCTTTTTATAATGGCATTGTTTTGGGAGCGCGATTTACGGATGCCGATGTCGTCCTGTTTTGTGTGCAGGATGTCAATATCTGTTACCGTTTTAAGGTATGTTTCAATGGATTTATCGTTATTATCTTCAGCAACGATAAGTTCAAAGTTGTCATAGTCCTGTAGTTTCAGGGCATCTATAATAAGTTTTAGTGCATCAATATCTTTGTAGAAAGCCGTGATGAGGCTGATACGAAGAGGTTGGTTTTTATATGGCATCTGCGGCATAGAAGGCGGTGGAGTCAAACTATCGTGTTTTTTATTAATTGTGCTGGTAACGGCCAGGCTGAAAGTGCAAATATTACACTAATATTACCAGGTATTCCCATAGCACTTTTTGGTGTCCAGAAATGTGGCTATTTGTGTGATAATAGGGTGTTGATCGTGATCTTTAGCGTGTCTTAATATTTTGAATCAAAAGAAAAAAACTATAGCTATTTTTTGTTTCTCCAGCGGAAGTGGAGGGATGGAGTATGATGCTGTCAAGCTGGCTGTTAAGTTGAGTAAGCGTGAAGGTGTTTTTTTAGTCTGTAAACATAATAGTTTTATAGAGTCATTATATGTAGAAGGGCAGTATTCTTTTCCGTGTGTGCCGATAGATTTCGCCAGCAGGACATTTAGTTTGTCGATGTTGTTTGGAATAAGAAGTTTCCTTAATCGATGTGCGCCAGCTAATGTGGTGTTTTTTGGTGCTTCTGAATTAAAGACCTTGTATTTCGCATTTTTTGGTTTTGATATTAATCTTCTCGTTCGGCATGGAACTACAAAAAATCGCCCGAAAACTGACTGGTTTCATCGGCTTATTTACTCTCGCGTTAATTATCATATTGCGCTGTCAAATCACCTTCTTGCTAACGTCAAGATGATTGTGCCGTCGTCGAAGTTTGCAGATTACAGGATTATTTATCCATCCTTTAAAATGGTGTCGGCCACTATGCCTTCTGTCGGTAGTAGCGGCGTAATCAGTATCGCACATGTTGGCCGTGTAGCTGATGGTAAGGGGCAGGTTGACGCGGTTTTCGCCTGTCGGAAATTACGTGAAAAAGGAATTAATTTTAGTTTTGATGTCGTTGGTGGTCTTGAGGAAAATACATATGTCTCCGCTCTAAAAGCTGAAATTAGTGCAAGTGATCTTGAGGAAAATGTTCATTTACAGGGACATGTGAGAAACGTTGAGGAATACCTTTATTCTGCCGATGTGTTTCTTTTTCCCAGTGCTGGCGAGGGGATGCCTAATGCTTTTATCGAGGCGATGTATTATGGCGCAGTATGTATAGCTTATGATAATACCGTGTTCCCGGAATTTTTAGAAATGGGTTTTTATATTCATATCGTAGCGAATGGGGACAAGGATGCACTAGCGAACAAACTTGTTGAAGTGGCTGAGAATCTACATGTTGAAAAACATTCATCGAGAATCAATGTGGGGCTGGTGGAAAAGTATTTTAGTCAGGAGCGGGAGTTGGCTGACTGGGATAGTGTTCTCAGATAATTTTTGGCTGTTGATGGATAATGTTATTTAATTCCTATATTTTTATTTTTGCATTTCTTCCTGTTGTTTTCAGTGTTTACCATATTCTGCTAAAACACCGGGATGTGTTATCTGCGAAGGTTTTCCTGGTGCTGGCCTCACTGTTTTTTTATTCCTGGTGGAATATCGCCTACCTGCCGATCCTTGTCTTTTCGTTGCTGTTTAATTTTTATATTGGTGAGTTGTTGCAGAAATCTTGTGCGGCAGATAGAAAGAAGCTTGTGTTGGCTGTCGGTATTGTTACTAATATCTCGCTTCTTGCTTATTATAAGTATGCAGACTTCTTCATCGATAATGTGAACTATCTGACCGGCAGTGATATAGAAAATCTGGATTTATTGTTACCTCTGGCAATAAGTTTTTTCACCTTCCAGCAGATCGCCTATCTCGTTGATTGCTACAGAGGCAGTGTGAAAGAATATGATTTTATTAACTATGCATTGTTTGTCACATTTTTCCCACAGCTGATTGCCGGCCCTATTGTGCATCACAAGGAGATGATGCCGCAGTTCATGAGAGACAGTCGGCATCATCGAATAAACTATGAAAACATCGCCGCTGGTCTGTTTATTTTCAGCATAGGCCTGTTTAAAAAAGTCGTTATTGCCGACACGTTTTCGGTGGTTGCTACAAACGGCTTTGACCTGGCGGAAAGTCTTAACGTTTTTGAGGCATGGATAACATCGCTCTCTTATACTTTTCAGCTTTATTTTGACTTCAGTGGTTACACTGATATGGCGATAGGTTGCGCCCTGTTATTTAATATTCGTCTGCCGATAAATTTTAACTCGCCTTATAAAGCCACAGATATACGCGATTTCTGGCGCAGGTGGCATATTACTCTGTCTCGTTTTCTGCGTGATTATATCTATATACCGCTTGGCGGTAACCGGCAGGGGGATCTGGTGATGTACAGAAATATTATGGCCACTTTTGTTGTTGGCGGTATCTGGCATGGTGCCGGCTGGACCTTTATCGTGTGGGGCGTAATGCACGGTGTAGCGATGGTTATTCATGCGTTGTGGGTGAGGGCGGGTATGGCGATGAGCGGCTTTATCGCCTGGTTCGTTACATTTAATTTTATAAATATAAGCTGGGTGTTTTTTCGAGCGAAAGATTTTGACTCGGTAAAAAAAGTGCTGGGTGGCATGTTTGCCGGCGACCTTGTGCTGGATTATCACTTCAGAGACAAGCTGGATTTTCTTCATGATAAAAATATTGCTTATGGGCCGTGGTTGCAGAACATCCATGCCGAGAACAAAGTGATCCTTTATCTTGTTTTGGCGCTTATTATGGTGACGCTGTGGAAAAACAGTAATACCCTTATTCAGGATACACGTTATAGTCGATGGCAGGCTTTTGCTGCCTCTGTTTTGTTTTTATCGGCCGTGCTTAATATGAACACCGTAAGCGATTTTCTTTATTTTAATTTCTGATGCAAGAGAACAAATATAAAAAATGGGTTGTTGTTTTTTCTGTGGCAAGTGTTTTTATGCTGCTGCTGGTGATATGTATTAATTATGTTGTCGATCCCTTTAGTATGACCGGGAAAAACCTGTTGAACATTAAGCTGAAAATGGTAAGCGATGACCGTACAGAAAAAGTTGAAGTTATTCGTAACCGGCCACGATACGACAATATTATGCTTGGCAGTAGCCGGGTGTATCTGATGAACCCGCTGATGGTCTCGCGTTATATTGGAGGAAGCACGTATAACCTTGGTGTTGGAACGGCGCAACCGGAAGATCATTTGGGTTTTTTGCTGCTTTTAGAGAAAATGGGAAAATTTCCTTCTACAGTCATTCTTGGGCTCGATTTTTATTCATTTAATAAAAGCCTGGAGACGAATAAATATTTCCTCAGAAATGAGGACATTAATTTCCTGCATATAAAACCAGAGCAATCCAGCGAGGTTGTAGAGTTCCTTTCGCTTAAAATGCTCAAAGCATCGGTGCAGACATTAAAGGTGCATCTCGGGCTTAAACACGCGAAAAGGCATTTTGATGAAAATGGTGCCTCCTCAGAAGGTTCCATGGTGTTTGATTACTATCCGGTAGAAGACAAAGTGGAAGACATTTATACGGCGGCTAAAGCGAATCACGCGTCAGATTTTATCTACAACCCGAAATATAGCGATATCAGCGAAGACAGACTGTCATATCTGCGAGAGGTGGTTGCATTATGCAAAAAACATAATGCACGGTTAGTGGTTTTTGTTACGCCTTTATACGGAAGATTGTTGCAGGATATTCATGAGGATGAAAACCTTAACAGTCAGCTCAAAAAATTCAAGAAGCGCGTTTCTGAGCTTACGGCATATTATGATTTTTTGACACTAAATGAAATCACTCAGGATGCCAGGTATTTTGGAGATCCATCTCACGTCAAGCAGGCTACCGGAAACCTTATTCTGGCGCGGTTGTTTAATGATAAATCGATAAATGTTCCTGAGGATTTTGGAGTGTTTATCGAAAGGGGCGATTTAAATCTTGTGGAACCGCTTGTTGTTAGCGAGTGAGGCTGCTTTTATGTGTCCATCAAAAACTTTTCAAAGATCATTTCTGAACTCTGCGTAATATCAATTTTAAAAACATCTTCATCGGCATGGCTGGTATCAATGATGGCTAACCGTCGGTCGTGTGTGTTAAGTGTTTGCCAGCGGACAGGTGATGCTGATTTTTTTGAGGGATAAAAAGCCACAGTCGGAACGTCAAGTGCGCCTGCAATATGTAGTGGCCCGGTAGAGCCGCTTATATAAAGATCGGCGGTGTTGATTAGCTTGCAGAAATTTATTATCCCTGCTTTCGATTCATGAAGCGCGTGGTCAATATCCGGTATTTTTTCTGATAACTCGCGTGCTCTAACTATTTCCCCGGGGCCTGCGGTAATAATAAAAAAAATCTTGGCCAGACTTGATAGCTGTTTAATCAGTTCAGCGTATTGCTCGATGCTCAGATTGATCGCTGAACCACCGGTCCCGGGATGTATGATGACGACTCTGCTGGCATCGGGGATGTCGTGGTTTTTTATTAAATTTTCTCGTAAAGCGGCTATTTCACTGCTGTCGAATTGAAGGTATGGCGGCGGTGGTATTTCTACCGGCATGTCATTATTCAGGTGTATAAAATATTTTATTAAATCCAGATTGTATTCGTACTCAGGTTTGGCTGATTGCGAGCGTTTCTGTCGCAGGCGACGGTTGATAAATAGCTGCGCGATTTTTGTCGCCGGGGCGATGCGTAACTTTACGCCGGTCAGCCATAGTGAAAGTGATGTTCTGCTTTCTGAGAATAGTGAGATGGATGAATCATAATTTTTCTGCCTGATGTTTTTTGACAGATTTATTATGTCGGACAGAAAGCCTGGTTTTTTTTCATCAATTAAAATATTGTCAATCCACTCGCATTGTTCGGCAAGCGGCGCGGTGTATTCGGGAACCAGTGCGGTTATTTCAGCGTCCGGGTATTGTGATTTTAATAAAGCGAAGGACGGCCAGGCGAGCATGAAGTCGCCGATTTTGTCGTTGCGTATAAGCAGTATTTTTTTTGGCTGTGCAGGTGTGCTCATGGTCGTGCGTGCCTATGTCTGCTGCAATAGTCGTGTGCAGGCATCATAAACGGTATCGACATCGATGGCGTTGATGCCTTTTTCCGGTTGCGCAGTGTTTTCCGAACGCAGGATAATAAAGTTTTCCGGTGCCATATACGGGCCACAGTCGCCGGGGTCTTTCATCGAGAAAAAGGCGACGACTTTGGTGCCCAGTGCCGAGGCCATGTGCATGGGTCCGGAGTCCGGGCTGAGTAACACGTCGGCTCTGGCAATCATGGCTTTGTAGCGCTCGAAGGTGGATTCTGATTTCAGCAGTAAAATATTGTTGTCACTTTTACCTACAATTTTTTCGCCATAGGAAATCTCATCCGGCAGTAGAACCATAAAGGCTTTTATCGGTGAGGCATCGTTCTGCTGTGTGCTGACTATTTTTTTTACAAGCTCGCCATAGTTATCAGGTGACCACAGCTTGCGCAGTTTGGCGTGGCGCTTGCGGATGCCGAAGCGTGAGTAACCGCTGAATGTCGGGTGTATCATCAATAGCCGGTCGTTTTTATCGATGCCGTATTTTTTCAGTTCTTTATCAACCGCATCACGATCCTGCTGTTTGACCGGCAGGTGGTTATAAATTTCAAGCACTGGCTTGTTGCAGGCTTCAGCAACAAAATCGAGATAAGCTTTGGCGCAATGTTTGAATTCGCTGGAGCCGGTGTATTGCTGAAAATCGGTTTCGACATCTTTGAATAAGCCGCCGATGCGTGGGCTGGTATCAAAGCAGATAATTTTGTCAAAGTGCGAGTGGCCAAGTTTTTTCAGGATATTTTTTTTGTCGATCACCGGTCTGATCAGACCGCTGCGATTCCACGTCCAGATATCTTTTATGTTGTGGTGATAATCTTTTAGCAGCGCCTTGCCGACCGGACTGACCAGCAGCGTGATTTCGGCATCAGGAAAATATTGCAGCAGGGTGCTCAGCGCGGGTGTCATCATCACCGTGTCGCCAACGCGACCCACGCGAACGGCTAAAATTTTCATCGTCGAACCTCGTTTAGGTCAGACAATATGTCGCCCAGTTTTTTGAAGTGTGTGTCACTGTCAAACTGCTGGTCGGCTTTTTGTTTGCCCTGTGCGGCAAGTTTTGTTTTTATTTCGGGGCTGTCGAACAGGGTGCTTATCTGCCGGTAAAGATCGTCGGCATCGCCGGATTCAAACAGCAGGCCGCTGACTTCGTGTTCGATAATTTCCGGCACGCCGCCTTTGTTGCTGCCGATAACAGTGATACCGGCGCGCATGGCTTCCGGTAATACCAGACCGAAAGTTTCTTCCGAGGTGGTCAGGCACAGGCAGTCACTAATCTGCATCAGTTGTTGCGGGTTGTCGACGAAGCCATTAAAAATAATATTGTCGGATACGCCGCTGTCTTCGGCGAGCTGGCTTAGCGTGTCTCTGTAGCCTGTGGTCATTTCATGACCGACGATCAGCGCTTTTATATCTTTGTTGTTTTTTCTGGCTTTGGCAACCGCCCTGATTAACAGGTGTTGGCCTTTGCCTTCTTCCAGTCGGCCAAACAGGCTGACGATGAAGTCATCGGCTGAAAAACCTTTTTCTTTTCGCAGCGCGGTTATTTCATCTTTATCCAGAATTTGTTTCGGTTTGTCGACACCATAGTACAGGGTCTCGATGGCAACATTGTTTCCGGGAATGAATTTTTTGCACAGGTCTTCCAGCTGTTTTGTGATGGTCAGCATCAAATCAAGCTGCGAATACAGAAAGCGATGATAAAAATCGTTTTTGTAACGGGTGATCATCATCTGCCGAGTGTAGACAAGTTTAGGCTTTCGTTTTGAGAAAAATTTCGCCAGCGCTGCCAGTGCCAGGTCTTTGCCCCAGTGCATGTGGATGATATCGATTTGATTGTCATCGATAATCTTTGCCAGCCTGAATGCGCTGACAACAGGCAGGGCGCGCATGGCGGGTTGCAGGTAACGGATATCGACTGAATGTGCTTGCAACCTTTCTGACAGCTTGCTACCCGGTGAGGTAACAAAAATCAGCTTGTGTTTGCCGCTGTAAGACAGCGCACTGCGAAAAGCGTATAACTCGAGGCCGCCCAGATCTTTGGATAAACAGAGGGTGAGAATGTTCACGTTGTTATGTGCGGCCTTGCGTCTTTCGCATGATGATGGCCTTGTTGTATTTTATAAAGACATGCATGAAAGACAGAGTGGCGACCAGAAAACCGGCGTAGCCATCGAGAAAGCCGCGTTTGATGAAATAGATTTTTATGAACAGCCATGTGCTGTGTGTTATCGGGCTGAACATATTAAACGATTTATTTTTTTTAATTAATTCTTCTGCGCCGATCTCGGTGAACTTGTCGATGGTTTGCAGGTGGTCGGAAATACTGTCAAACGAATAATGATAGAGGTCACCATTCAGCTGTTTGATGTTGTCACCGTTGGTGATGATGTGGTCGTGTGGATTAGTACCACCCCAGTGTGCCGTGTGTTTATTAAACAAGCGGGTTTTTACGTCGGGATACCAGCAGTGATTCAGCCAGCGATAAACATAAAATGTTTTACGCGGCATCTTGTAGGCATCGGCCTGGCTGATGTCCTGCTTGATCGCCAGCATGGACTGTTGCAGTTCGGGCGACAGTCTTTCGTCGCAGTCCAGACTCAGTATCCAGTCGTGACTGGCGTGCTGGATGGCAAAGTTTTTCTGTTCGATGTAACCAAGAAAATCCTGCGTGATGACTTTGTCGGTATATTTTTTTGCGATCTCGACCGTGCGGTCACTGCTGTTGGAGTCGACCACGATGATCTCATCGGCGACATCGACCAGGCTTTTCAGGCAGTCTTCAATTTTTTTCTCTTCGTTGAAAGAGATGATGCAGGCGCTTATTTTTGCCATAGCCAGACCGGTGCCGTGTCAAAAAAGTTGCAGCTTATA
>VAPG01003589.1_pt1 | contig 14830 bp, 13 predicted proteins | sample 3393851 | NCBI WGS metagenome assembly VAPG01 (sample SAMN08290438, study PRJNA428436) | hydrothermal vent metagenome | isolation source: Deep-sea hydrothermal vent chimney | place: Atlantic Ocean: South-mid Altantic Ridge | depth 2194 m m
CTTTCATCTGCCGTGGCCATGAAAGTAAATTGCGATCTCCAGTTGACGCTTATGGCCAGCAGCCTGTATAAATTATTGGCTACAACAATCGGCAACGGATATGATACGGCAAAATCACGGCATATCTTCCGAGACTTCATTGAGGCATCTGCAACCATTACCTTGACCGCAGATTCCATCAGGGTAGGTTTTCAGAAGAGGGTACACAATCCTCTCTTGCTTGCCGCCGGCTTTGGCGGAACGGATATCGTTGTCCCCTGGCTGGGCGGAAAACGGTTGCAATTATCCTTCGGCTAGCGGCCATGGTGTTAACTCAAAAAACTAACGTGGGAATCCAGGATAGTGGTTTTTCTTTATCCTGGATCCGTGATGTTCGGGAACGGTGCAGATGCAAAGAAACAACGATGCTGATAACACTTAGGTGTATCAATGAGTTGCCGACACGGCAGAGGTGCCGTTCCCGGACGTCATTCGGGCGGCGGGGTGAAATTTTCCACCGGAGCGAGAGCTGGATAAAAACGCGCAGATTCATACACAAACAACACAAAGCCGTCACGGATGCAGGTTTATTTGATGGATGAACCTTAGCAAGAATCTTGGCTCTTGCCGCCAGTGAAAAATTTATATCCTTCTGATCGTTACATTTATTATGCATATAACCCACATATGTCCCCGATTCAAAACCTTTCATGGCGGCGGAGAGCCTGTTTTATTAAATCTCTTTCGGGAACTTGCCGAAGTCGGCATAGAAAACACGGTGTTAACCAGTAATATCCCTGACGGCATGCGAAAACACCTGGACAGCAGGATAAAGCTGCGCATGCTCCCTGCCTTCCTCAGAAAAGAATATAACAATGTTCTCCTGAATGGTTTTATTGATCTGGTTTCTTCGGTATTACTTATATTTTATATTGAAAAAGACACTGATGCTGTCTGTTTTCATACTGAAAGCGTAATTCCAAGTCTGTTTTTCTATAAATTATCTATCCGGGCAAAACCAGTTTTATACTTTTGCTTCCAGCCCCCCAGATTTGCTTATGACACCACCAGTGAAACTGCCAGAGCTGGAGGCTTTCTCGGTTATTTTGTACCGTTTTTTAAAACTGTCTACCGCCCTTTTGACAGAGTGGCCGTGAGAAAAGCTGACAGAGTAGCTACATTCTCCAACGGTTACAAAAGATGGATCGAGGATATTTACGGAATCAACGATGTAGATGTAAAGGTTCTTCCTCCCGGTGTTTCTACTCCGGCAAAACTGCAGGAACTCCCCGTCGAAATCGCTTCACGCCTAGAAAATGGAAAAGGAAAAACCCTGATTTGTGTAGGTAAACTGGTTACCTGGAAACGTATTGACAGGCTGATAGACATCGTCGCGATTCTGAAAGCTGATCATCCTGGAATCAGATTGTTGGTCGTTGGCGATGGCCCTTGTTTACCGTCCCTGAAGAAACAGGTAGCAGATTCGCATCTTGAAGAGGAAATAGTTTTCTGCGGTTATGTGGATTCCGAGAAAGTATACAGCTACTGTGCGGCAGCCGATCTCATGGTGTTAATGGAAAAAAATGCTTCTTTCGGTCTGGCCATTATTGAGGCGAACAGTGTGGGCTTGCCCGTTATGGCCTTCGCTGGCGGCGGGCCCTCAGATATAATTTCTCCGGGTAAAAACGGTTACCTGATGGAACCTGATATGGATAATTCCGATATAGCGAGACTGATCAGCAAACACCTTAACGATTCAGCCAGAATGCAGCATATGAGTAAAAAAGCAAGGGAGGCCGCCTCCAGGTATACATGGCGGCGGTTCGCTGAAATGTTCGTTCAGGCGGTAAAGTCAATCTAAAGGAGGTGATAACCTGATTTATTCCTGGCGAGGCACAACTTTACGCAACATGAAAATTATATTTCTTCGTAATCGGTGAATTATCAACCACGGGTCACGAAAAAGCAGCTGAAAGGCATAAATGGCGCTTTTCTTTAGTCGCAAGCGGCGAAACTTCAACATCCACTCATAAAGTTCTTCTCTTGAAACACGTTCAGCTATAACGATGAACTCGTCAAGAACCTGTTTGGGCCGAGTCATTGTCGCGATAAGGTCCAGGCGTTTCCAGTCCATATCCTCTGAAACAAGCCCCTTTTTAAGGGCATGCTCCCAAATACGGGTCCCCGGATAAGGCATCGGCAGGAAGACCTGAATTTTCTTGATCGGAATGCTTTTTATAAAATCGTATGTTTCCTGAATATCCTCTGACGTTTCTTCTGGAAACCCGATAATAAAACTTGCCTCCGTATCGAAACCGTTGGCATCAAGCAACTCAACTGCCCTTCGGTTTTTTTCAGCAGTGGTCAATTTCTTTACATATTTAAGAGTTTTGTTACATCCGGATTCAAGACCCATGCTCACATGAGTGCAGTTCATTCTCTTGAGTGCCTTCAGCAAGGACTCATTAATATGGTCAGATCGAGTACATATTGTAACAACCAGGCGACGGGCAAGGCCTTTATCCTCAAAAAGGTCTGCGATCTTCTCGACACGCTTCAGTTTTACAGTGAATAAATCATCCCAGAATTTCACCCTTCTGATATGCGGATACTTTTGCAAATGGTACTCAATGGTCTCAACCACTCTCTCTGGTGACATCCAGTGGACATTATTGGATAACCCGTAGCGCAGTATGCACACCGGTATGGACAGCCACGGGAGGACATAAGGCACAAAATATCGCTGTTTTTGTTTCCATAAAGCAAGTCAGGAATAGGAAGTTTATCCAAATCAGGCAGAGGTGGAGCGTCTTCCGTGATTATCAACTGTCCAGACTCGTCATGAAATACTAGACCTTTGATTTTTTTTAGTGCATTTACATTCCAGCCATTATCAAAATTCTTCAGGAGCTCAAGAAAGGTGTATTCTCCTTCTCCCCTTACTCCGACAGTCATTTCCGGAGAAATCTTGTGGGGCAACGTGGTAATCTGCTCTCCGCCTACTACAACATGCGTATCTAATTCTTTACATAAACGTGCTATTGATTTGGCTTTACCAAATGTTGCAGCAAAACATGATATTCCAACTATATCAGGTTTTTTGTATTTAATTGTTTTTTTGTTGATCTGATGGATTATCTCGATTTCGCAAGGAAATTCTGATTCGCAATAACTCTTTATATAGGCTAAGCCTATAGGGATAGTTAAAAGCTCGCTTGAAGTAGTAAGATTGCTTGGAGATATTAATAGAACTTTAAGCATGATTTGTCTTCAGAATAGGCGATTTAAGGATGTGCGATAGTTTCATCTTTTTACAATAGAAAAAATTCTTTTATTGACGTTGTACTTGATGAAAAAAACAGCCATCCAGGAAATAGTTATCATGCGACCGACTACCAGAGCAGCGAGAACCTGTTCTGGTGGTATACTTACTTTGCTTAAAGAGTAAAGACAGACAGCTTCTACAGTGCCAATGCCCATAATGGAAATAGGTAGAAAAGACGTGTACTGTGCGACCCCCATTACAAATACGGTGTAAAGAAAAGGGCTTGACACATTCACTCCCCAGAGAGAAATCCAGAAGCAAACCCCATAAACAAATATCCTTATAAAGGATATTAACACCGTATATATCAGATTCTTTTTTCCATCCCGGGCTATAGTTCTGAAGGCGTTTACAGAACCTTCCAGCAGGTCATATATACTTTGTGGTATGATTTTGGTCATAAGCAATCTGGTGCCGGGATAGACTATAAGCGCAATTATAACAGTAATTATTAAAATAATTATTCCCGGAATCAGTAACGCCTCAATTTTTTTGAAAATTAATAACATCCCTATGCCGCCAAAAATCAAAACCCACGCCGTACTGATCAGTTTGTCCAAAAAGATTATGGCCATGCACTCACCGGGACGCATATATTTTTTCCAGTAAAATGGCAGTGCAAGGTCTCCGACACGACCAGGAACAAAAATAGCCAGAGAAATTGTAGCGAGTACTCCCTTTATGCCTTTCCGGAACGGTAGAGCCGGGGAAATGGTTTTTCCAAGTACTACAAGACCGGTTCCAGCCAGTATAAAACCAGAAAGAGTTGTCAGGATCAGGATCAAAACAACTTCAGGCTTGAATAGTCTTATATTGTGCAGGATGGCTATTGGACCAATTTTCCACGTAAAGAACCCGATAAGCGCCAGTCCGACAGCTATTTTGGCTATGAACCCAGTATGTTGTTTCATTAAAACATTTACAATTTAGACAATATCAAGGTCAATTTTATTCACCAATAAACGACAGGGCTATAATTGATCCCGTCTATCGCTTTAAGAAAGTACTCTTTGAGTTGTGCTTTGTGTGGCACACGAATATGCCTCAAAAATGATCGTGCTATTATTGAAAAGCTGCACCGTGATAAGTTACATGAAAATTGTTTATGTGGAATGGAATATATCCATATTCTTGTTAATCCAGTCTACAAGCATGTTAATCCCGTCGCGCGGCTTGATCTCGGCCTTCCAGCCAAGAACAGCTTCGGCCTTATGGCAGTCGGAGATCCAGTAATAAAGGTCTCCCCATCGTTCGCCGCCAAACTGGTATTCGATTTTGCGGCCTAATAACTCTTCCAGATAATTGATGCATTCAATTAAAGAAATAGCCATGTCCTCGCCACCGCCAATGTTGTAAATACCGGGCACCTGTTTTTCATAAAAGGCATGGAACGCTTTGCAGAGATCAGTTGCATAAAGGATGTCTCGGACCTGCTTGCCGGTATTAAAAATGGTTATCGGTCTACCAGTGAGAGCTCTGATGGAAAAGTTGGCCACCCAGCCGTGATCCTCACCTCCGAATTGTCTTGTGCCATATAGACCTGTCAGTCTGAAGCTGGCAGCTCTTACTTTGTAAGTGTCGATGAAGGTGCGTACATAACATTCAGCCGAAAACTTCGAAGCGTGAAGCGGGGTAAGCTCTCCTGTCAGTACAGGGGCTGATTCGTCAATGGCGGCAGGCTCGCGATAATACCTGGTATCACCCTGTTTTAGAGATTCGTTGATTCCGGTGCCGTATACATGGATTGAGGCGCAAGAAACAACGGGGATGTCAAGTTTCCTGGCTGTTTCGAGAACGTTATATGTGCCGACAACATTGCTGGTAAGGTCCAGGTAGGGGTCTTCAACAGAGAGAGTCATTGCCGGCTGGGCGGCAGTATGGACTATATAGTCGCAGCCTGAAGCCGCAGCAAGGAGGTCTTCCATGTTGCGGATATCCTTTACAATGTGTTGGACTCCGATTTTTTTCAGGTAGTCCCAGTTGTAATTTCTTGCTTTTGGGGCGCTGTAACCGGTTTTTTTCAGTTCATATTTGGTCATGTTGTCTATCGAAACCACATCCCAGCCAAGATTACGATAAAACTCGCATACATGGGAACCGATAAATCCGCATCCTCCGGTTACAAGAACTTTCATTGATTTTCTTCTTCCTTCAACTTTTTTAATAGTGTTTCACTTGCTATAAGGTCTTCTTCGGTATTTATGTTGATATACCCCTTGCCGATGTTAAATGATTTCACTTTTTCGCCTTCATCGATGGAGCATTGGATCATATCGACCAGCTCTTTTTCGCCTCTTGTCTGGTTTATAGGAGTAAAGGAGATATAATCAAATATTTCATTTCTGAAAATACAGTTTCCCGTTCCCATGATATTATTCAATGGCTTTCTCGGTTTTTCGATAAGTCTGTAGATGGAAGAATCATTGTCCTGAATAATGGCGTAAGTTTTGGAAATTTCCTTTCTGTCGCTAACTTCTATTACACCACACATGACAAACAGTTCAGGGTCTTCTCTGAACTGTTTGATCATGTCCTGGTGGCGCGGTGATACCAGAATTTCATCACCCAGAAAAGTCATGAAGTCTGCATTTTCCATTGTTTCTCGGGAACAGTTAATTGCATCAACCAGTCCTTTTTGCTCTTTCTGAATTACATAACGTATTCTGGTATCTTGAAAGGAGTTCCCCAAGTAATTGATTACATCCTCCGCTCTGTACCCAACGATAATAATTATTTCTTCAACACCGGTTTTGACAGCGTTTATAAGGCTGTAGGTGATCAGAGGTTGACCATTGTATTTGAGCATACATTTGTTCCGGTTGGAAGCAATGCCTTCAAGTCTTTTACCGCGTCCTCCAGCAAGTACCAGTGCTTTAAAGCCAGGCATAATACACTCTCTGCAGCAATGGGTTCACCTTTTCAAGGAGAAGGTCAAAAGACACTTCGCCATGTTCCGAAATCGTCAGAGGCAATGAAGGGTTTGTCGGGATAAGTTTTCATTATGGCACACTCGGTTGATATCTGTGAGGGGCTTTTTTCCGGGAAAGCATTTATTATATGATTTATCCACGTATTGCGCCAGGCAACAATGAATTTTTTTTCCTGACCTTTTCTGGTGGCACATAGATATTGTCTGTAACGTATAAAATCACCAATCAAGGAACGAATCCTTAGGAAACGATATTTATGGAAAGTTGATACCTGATCGCAGATCAGGTGAAAAACAATCCCACCTGCAAAATAAAGCCATATATCACCGTTAACGAAAGCTGACAGTATGGCTATTAATATGGTTTCGTAGTTATGGAAAAGGTGAATACGGGGGCCGAAATAATCCCAATCTTCATGAGTGCGAATGAAAGATTTAGGGTTTAAAATTATTTTTTTCTGATGCCATGTGAAAAATAAAAAATGGTCAATGTCTACAAGTAGGGAGACACACAGAAAAAGCAATGAACCAGACGGTGAGATGACAGACAGGGGGGCAGCAGCGGCCGTGCCTATATATATATGATTTTTAACTGTCATTTTGTTCTTACACTGCCACCATTTTGTTGTGTTGAAACAATCGTCTTATTCTTGCAGTTTATCAATTATGTCAGCGTAGCGCCATTTCATGTTTTCGCCCATGTAGTTGTCATAAAATTCTTTTAGAGAAATTATTTCGTCGGTATGGGTGTTGATAATGCCATACTCCTTTTCACGCGGGAGAGTGTTGAAAATTCTGCATCCGGCGCATTGAATAGGTATAGGTTGATCTGGCTTGTTGATTATGTTCCTTAAAGTTTTGTAAGGTTTGCTCTTCCAATGGGTTTTGAAATCTTTTTCAAAGAGATTGCCAAGGGAGTGTTTCCTGATGAAATCCCGGTTGTTCGATATAAATACCGCGCAGCACTGTGAAATATAACCGGGCATAAAAATGTACGGTTCCATCCAGGCTATACAACAAGAAGGGTCAGGTAACTCGTCACGAACATTTGTCCCGGTAAAATTAATAAAAAGATCATGCCTTTTTGCCCGGTCATTGGCATCATCTATAATTTCCTGGGGGATGTCATCTAGCTGCATATGCAGAATTTGCTTGAATGCCAGCATTCTTGTTACACCAATCCTTGAGCCTGCTCCAAAATCCTTACGGCTACCTAGACTGGCAATAAAGTCAACATAATCAGGAAGTTCATTGACGTTCCTTTTCATGGCGATGAAAGTAAACGTTATCTCTGGAATGGGGGAGTTGCGACGTTTCTTCTCGGCAATAAGCTTACGGATGTTTTTTTGAACATTATCAAAATCGCAGCCGACCTTTAGTTTTTCATAAGTGTTTTTTGTGGACGCATCCAGAGAAACAATTATTCCGTCCATGTCGTTCGCAACCACTTCTTTAACAGTTTCGTCAGTCCAGTCACTAAGGTGATCAACCATGTAGCACATGATCTCCTTGTCTTTGACATATTTAATAAATCTAAGCATGTCCGGGTGTTCAAAAGAACTCCCTTCACCAACAAGGCTTATCCAGCGAAGGCCGGGGAACTGTTCGATAATGGTTGTGACTTCATCGTAAGATAATTTTTTTTTTGGTTGTGATTCAGGGGGCCACCAAGTGTGTTCGCAATGGATACAGTTTTTTGAGCACTCCGTGCTTATTTCCAATTCTATCTGTTTAGGGAATCTGTAAAGTTGCGGAAACCGCCTGATGATCGGGCCGGCAATAAACCAGAAAAAACCCGCACCACCTGGGCCGACAGGAGTAAACAATTTAACTCCCAAAAAAATCCAGGCGGCCTTAACCCCTCTTTTCCGCAAAAGGTAAAAAAATGTTTTCGAGTAGCTTACGCCGATCACGAAAAGCATTTTCCACATTCTTCCCAAACCACCTTTACGGACAACATGATATAGCGGGGCTGGAATGATGGCCTTAAAAATCCTTGATGTTAGCGATTGTTTTTTTTTCATGTTTTTATGCTTGCGCTGTTCTGGTATAATTCAAGTTTTTGGTTTGATTTAACTTGCTGAATATACAGCCGCACTTAGTGGCGACCGTCTGCTTATTTTAATGAACTCAATTGTTGCAGCCATGAATTTTAATCATGACTCATGAGTATAACGGGGAATTACTATTTTTGCTGGCAATAATTAAAATACCGGCGCCTTCTTTAGGATGACTATTTTGGCCAATCCAGGCGATAAGGTTAAGTATGGGAAATAATACCGCGTATATTGTCTTATTTTTGGCCTCGGCACCGGTTATAAGGTAGGAGATGTTGTTGCTTAAGTTTTCCAGCATGCCATATGTGTAACAGGACTTTTTTATAATTAAACCCGTTTGCGATACCTTTTGTTTTAAATCGTCAAGTTTATAGCCGGGACGAAAATGGCCCGGGACGTCAAAATTGGTTCTGAATTTAAAAAAGAACCAGCGCCGTTGGTAGGCGGGGACATGAAGAACCAGTTTCCCGCCTTTTTTTAAGGCCGCGGCAAGACATTGCAGTGCCAGGGTGTCGTTTTCAATATGTTCGATGTTGTCGACCGAGAGAATCATGTCGAATTCGTTGTGAAAGGATAGGGAGGCAACGTCCTGACGTTCAAAACTGATGTTTTCCAGCCTTGCTCCGGCAGCGATTGTCCTGTTTATTTCTAACTGTTCATTGTCGGTATCTATCGCGATGATGGTGGCCTTGGGGAATTTTTGCGCCAGCAGGAATGTGAAAACTCCCCGGCCGCAGCCGGCATCGAGAATTTTTTTCGGGGCACCGGTTAATTCGGGCATGATGCGTCTGATTCTGATGCGCAGACCGTTTATGGGGACCCCGAATATTTTGATATACAGCCTTTCCAGGAGACTCAGTCTCGGGTCGTATGCCAGTTCTGAACCGTTCATCTCATCACCCCTTCATTAGTGTTTTTTCTGGTCGCGGCAAACGCGGACATTCCTTTAAACATCCAGGCATTGCACCAGCGAAGCAGGGTGAACTTTTTTCTGAAAAATTTTTTTTCCTGATAATAAAAACGCCCCTGATCGTCATACATTCTGTCAACAGACCATTCATATATACGTGTCGCGAGGTCGACGGTTTCATATCCGTGATTATGGGCCATGGAAAAGGTAAGCAGTCCCTGGGCCGCGCCGTGGATATCGTGGGGGTAATCGCGGTCGCTCATCCATCGGGGAGAACCGTTACGGTTGAACAGTTTTTCAGCATAAAAATTCAGCCCGGTTTCATATTTAATTTTCCCGCTCCAATCTTCACACGCTGTCATGTAACGCCATAGCGCGTCCAGGATGAAGCCGGTGTGGTAGTTGTCGTGGCCGATTGGGGAGTCGCCCGGTGGGTCGGTGTAAAACCAGGCGCCGTATTCGGTTTGAAGATCAATGACATATGAGGCCAACCTCCGGGCAGTCCGGGCGAATTCGTTGGTTTTTGCCAGCCGGCCATAGCGGGCCAGGACTGCGGCGATCAGTATTGATACATCCATCACCCGCATTCTCATTGGCATTGGCATATAAGATAAGCATAGATGTCTGTCGGTATCGACAAGGGGGCATAGGTCGTTTAGGAAAAAGTCTATGGCTCCGGCAACGGGATCCAGATATTTTTTGTCCGAGGTTAGCTCAAAGGCATCGAGAAAGGCCTCGGAAACAAAAGCGGTCACCACCGCGTTAGGAGTGTTGGCCGGGGCGAAAAAACCGAGATCCTGCCAGGGATAATGATATCCCCATGCGGTGCCGTTTCGGGTTTTTGGGGATTTGATATCTCCCAGTAGAGCCAGTACTTTTTGGGCCTCGCCCAGAAAGTTGCCTTCGGGGCTGCTTTTATGTCTGAGCATCAGTCCTTGGGCAAAAAGGGCCAATCCCTTAGGGTTATAGGTTCTGGGGATAAATAAGAATTTTCTCGGGTTAAATGGTGCCCGCATGACCGTCTGGATGGCACAGATCCTGGGCCACTTCCCCCATCCGCACAGGGCTCTCATTATCGGGCTGTTGAGGCCGTCATGTTTATTGTAGCCTTTGAAGCCATTTTTACTGCTGAAACTATAGAGTTTATCCAGAACCTGATTTATTTGCGCCACGATTACTCCCAATCCCCGATATTTTTACCATTCTGGAAGATGTCGATCCAGATAGTGGTGCCAAGGATAAGATAAAGGAGAAAATAATGCCAGCGGAGCAGTTTATGGGGGCGGGCGTTGATTATCTTTTCAACAAAATCCGGGTTAAACAGGCCGTCTTCCTGTAAGCGCCTGCGGGTAAGGATTTTTTTGCATATTCCTGAAAGTTTTTCCGGATAGAATTTGTGAATAGGGATCTGAAAGCCGCTCTTGGGGCGTTTAATGATCTCTTCAGGCAGCCATTGATGGGCCAGGTGTTTCAGCAGACCCTTTTTCTCTCCATTTCTCATCAGGCGGTTCCGGCCCATGGCCATTGCGCAATCGACCAGATCCTCGTCAAGGAAGGGAACCCGCGATTCGAGGCCGAAGGCCATGCTTAAGCGGTCTTCCTGTAAGAGGAGATCGTTGACCATCTTTTGTTTAAGTTCGAAGTTGGCCGTTGCCATCACAGGATCAGGTTCATCCCGCGGCCACATGTCTTCGAGCAGCCGGAAGGCGTTGTCGGTTTCGGCCTTAAGCATTTCCTGGCCATATACAGCGTTCCTTATTGCCGTGCTGTCCCACACGTTACGGAGAATACCGTAACACCGGGACCAGTTTCCAAGGTTTGCCGCAAGGAAAAGAGAACGGCGTATCTCTTCGCCGTTAACAAGAGGCGCTGGGCAGACAGCGGTGGCCTTTTTGCCTAAGAATTTCGCGACCGCCGAGAGTCCGGGGGGCAGTCCATGTATCATGGACATCCAGGCGTGGATATTATAACCGAGGAATATCTCGTCACCGCCAAGTCCGGAAAGTGCTACCTTGACCTTGCTTTTGGCTAACCTTGCCACCAGAGCTGTCTGGAGTCCGTTGACTTTTGGTACTTCCAGGTGCCAGATAAGACGGTAAAGTATGGCGTTCATTTCGGGATTAACGTCTTGTTGCAGGTTGGGGGAGTGGAAGATCGCGGCGGTGCGGGCCGCGCCTGCCGCCTCTGCAGGGGAATCTCCGGTATTAATGGTGAAGGTTGGATATGAAGTTTCAGAAAGGGCAAGGATGGTAGCGGAGTCAATACCGGCGGACAGGTAACCGCCCAGGGGGACGTCACTAACCAGCTGTCTTTTGACCGCTTGTCTTAAGGTCAGGGCAAGTTCTTCCGGGCTTTTCGGCCCAGTCACGGTCTTTTGCGGGGACCAGGATAAGATTTTTATGCCGTCGGCGGTCCATTTCAGGCAATGTCCGGGGGCGAGGTGCTTAATTCCGGCAAACATTGTGCTTTCGCCGGGTATATATCTGAAGTTCAGCAGGAGGTGGAGTGAGTTTTTGTCTAATTCCGGACGGTAAGGGAGAGCGGCGAGAAGCGCCTTTATTTCCGAGGCAAAATAAAGTCTGCCTTTATAGTTGCAATAGTAAAGGGGTTTTATGCCCATGCGGTCCCGGGCAAGCAACGCTTCCTGTCTCTCGTTGTCCCACAGGGCAAGGGCAAACATGCCCCGCAGTCTTTTAAGCCCTTCGATTCCGCAGTTGGCCAGCAGATGCAGGACCACTTCCGTGTCGGAATTACCCCGGAATATGGTGCCGTTTTTTTCTTCGTTTAATTTCAACTCCGGGAAATTGTAGACCTCGCCATTATAGCTTATATGCCAGCGGTTATTAAGGGCCATGGGCTGGGCTCCACCGGTAATGTCAATTATCGATAGTCGTACATGGCCTATTGCCGCTTCTGGAAACATGCGGATGCCGCGGTCGTCCGGGCCACGATGGGCGATAGCCGTGAGCATGCGCTCGAGTTCTTTCCTCGATGATTCAGCCCCGGGCCCAAATATTCCGGCAATTCCACACACGATCAGGAGCCTTTGAAAAGTTCACGAAATCTGGTTAGCGAGGCTGGGTAATTACTGACCAGTTCAGCCACAAAGGGGGCAACGTCAATCTTTTGTTCCAGCAGGGCATGGTGCATTTTTTTTCTGGTGGTATCCGGTACTGAAAGCATTGTGTCGATCCCTTCTTTTACTGTGTCCCAGCCCAGACGCCTGATGTTTTTGACCAGGGAAAATTTTTTCTCCTGTTCGTCGGTGTACCCCCTGCCGGTGTTGGCGGCGTAGATGGCCGGGATTCCAAGGACGGCACATTCGGATGCCATTGTCGCTGATTCCCCGACGAAAAGGGCAAGGTGGCCCAAAAGATGATGAATATCGGCATAATTCCCTTCATAGCGTTGTGGTTCAAGCCGGGCAGGCAATTCCCCCTCTGCGGAGATTATAACTTTGCCGCGTTTGCCTAAATATTCAGACAGCTTTTCAAGGAGCTCAAGACTCCAGCCGGTCTCGCTCAGGTCGTGATTCGCCTGCCATGAGACGGTGCGGAGAAGGAATGTAGGTTTTTCGGGGTCAAGCCCGCATTTGAGGGCAACGCCGCGGTTCGGGGTGAATCTGTTGGGGTGAAGATATGACAGTTCATGGTAACCAGGGTAACGAATGTTGTGTCTGGGCAGCCATCCCCGATAACATTCCGGTGCCGCAACAACTGAGGCAAAGGGGTAGGTTATTGCATTGGACAGGGTGGCGTTTTCGGTGTCATAGAATACTATTGAGGGCGTCCGGGTCAGTAGGCCGACATGAGAGATGAAAACGCCGGCAATGCCGGTCATGATGTCAGGTTTTTCCTTTCGTACCACCTTAAGCAGAGCCAGATCGCGCTGCAGGAGCTCACGAAACATTGCCGCCGCGTTGCCGCTGTTGCTGGTGGACAGCACCTGGTGATTAACCCCGAGAGAGTCAAGGAGGTCGGTGGCCATCTCTTTTCGCCGGGAGGTTATTATTATCTCAACCCCCTGTTTACGCCATATCTTAATGGGGTGTGAGAAGAAGTGAACATGGGCCGGGTGGCCGATATCGACCAGAATTTTCACGCTGCCGGCCTATTACGTTCGATCATATCGGGCCTGGGTGATCTGCTCTGAAACAAGCCCCATCATAAAGATGATGACCGAGGAGCTTAGGAGCAGGGCGCTCATATTGGAAAAGCGGTGCGCGGTAATGAATGTGTAGGCGTAGTATCCGCTTCCGAGAAGGAAGAAAAGCAGGCTGACCGGGAGGAAGACCCTGAGCGGCGAGACAAGGGTGGCGATCTTGGTTATTATCAGGAAGAACCTGGTGCCGTCACGCAGGAGTTTGATCTTGCTCTTTCCTTTACGTTGAGCCGCCTTTATCGGCATGTATTTTACGCTGCGGCCGCAGCGTAGGAAGGCCATGGTCAGGGTGGCGGGGTAGAAAAAGGTGTTGGGCAGCAGGTAGACAAATTCTTGCGCCACGTCTTTTCTTATCAGGCGAAAGCCACTGGTAAGGTCTTCGACTCTGAATTTGATCACAAAAGAGGCCAAGCGATTATAGGCCCAATGGGCCAGCCCCCGGTGCAGTGATGCCTGCCCTTCCATATTCCGAGCCCCTACCACCATGTCGAATCTGTCTTTGTGTTCTAAAAGCCTAGCAATACCGGCGGGATCGTGCTGGGCGTCGGCGTCCATCATGATGATCCATTCTCCACGGGCATTTCTGATCCCACTCTTGATCGCCGCACCGTTGCCCATATTATAGGGATGGGGCCAGACATTGGCCCCGGCGTCTATTACAGCCTTCATGGTGTTGTCGATGGAGCCGTCGTCGATCACCAAGATTTCGCAATCCTGGTATGCCTCTTTCAGCAGCCGGATGGTCCTGCCTATAGCTACCCTCTTCGTTAAATGCAGGGAGAATTATGCTAACAGCTATTTTTCTCTGAGCCTTGTCGGTTGATTCTGGCATCGGTTCGTTATCTGTCAATTTTTTAAGTTGCGTAATCATAAGTATAGGACGTCATCAATTTTACAGCTTTTGTCAAAAAAATCAGGATAAAGATTGTCAAGATCTTTGTATTCATATTTTAATCGGGAGTGGTCATTCATATTTCAACTCGTCTCTCTGGCCTGATGTCTCTAAGAATGCAAGCCATTTCACCCCGTTTTTTGATGCGTAAGCGGCGATATTTTTTATTGAGCCGTGGGGCATGATTCTGAAAATACCTCCGGTCTGATATGAACTGAGGTTTCCCGTTTTTTTTCGGTGGTTGATCTGGGGTCAAATTACAACGCCTGAAAAAGGACAATGGCAGATTCTTAATAATTCCAATAAGATAATGAAAAATTGCCGCTTGTAACATATTGAAATTATTCAGCATTTTTTGACCACTTTTTTTGCCTGATATTCAATTTTTTATATATAAAACAGCGAGTTAGCAGTGAAAGCGAGGCCAAGCTATGGTATATTGTAAAAAAACAAATCATAACAAGGACCTCGCATGTTTATTCTACATTCATTGCTCAGTGAACTCAAACAAGAATTTGCCCAATCCAGAAAAGCGGAAGAGAGGGGACCATGGTTCATATACACCTTGCTCGCTATC
>VAPG01024876.1_pt1 | contig 14756 bp, 9 predicted proteins | sample 3393851 | NCBI WGS metagenome assembly VAPG01 (sample SAMN08290438, study PRJNA428436) | hydrothermal vent metagenome | isolation source: Deep-sea hydrothermal vent chimney | place: Atlantic Ocean: South-mid Altantic Ridge | depth 2194 m m
ATGGACGCGGCCGCCATGCTGGAAGGCGGTCTTATTGATCACGCCCTGGTTTTTGGCCTGGAAATATCCTCGGCAATGACCCTGCAGGGTTTTGTCGTGCTCCAGCTCCTCAGCCGTGAAAAAGTACGTCCCTTTGATGCAAAGCGCAGCGGCATGATATTGGGAGAGGCGGTAAGTGTTGTCCTGCTCAGCCGCACTGATATCAGGGCCTCGGCCTGGCATTATCTCGGCGGCAGCAGTAACTGTGAGACCTTTACCGTCACCGGCCCCAATCCAGACGGCTCGGGGATTGCCAGGGTCATGCGGGACGCCCTTGCGGATACGGGATTACAACCTCATGAGCTGACGGCAGTCAAGGCCCATGGTACTGCCGGCGAATCAATGGACAGCGCCGAGTTACGCGGCATGGAGCAGGTTTTTGAGACCATACCGCCTTATTTTTCCCTGAAGCCCTATATCGGTCACACCCTGGGCGGCTGCGGAGTCGCGGAGCTGGTACTCACCATGGAGTGTGTTGAGGCCGGATTTATCCCTCCAACCATTAACTTCAACCACCTGGAGTCGGAGTTCTCACAGCCGCCGGTTAAAGAGCGGAGGCCAATGACCGCGGGACGTTTCATGCTGAATTATTTTGGCTTTGGCGGTAATAACACCTCGTTTATTATTGAGAAGGTTTTATGATTTATATCCACGCCATAGGAATTCATAATACTGCTCCCGGGGAGAAACTGCCGGATCTTACGGGCGAACTTAAATCCATCGGCGCCAGTAACCGCCGCAGTGACCATTTTATTCAACTTGCCGTAATTGGCGCCCACAAGGCCGCTGAAGGGCATAAACTCTGGGAGCAAACAGCTGTTTATATGACTTCCGGCCAGGGCAACACCGCCGTCTTTAACCGGGTCTGCGAGGCCCTGCGTATTCAAAAGAATCTACCTAAACCTGTTGATTTTATTAATCTATTAAGCAACTCAGCTGGTTTTTATGTCGCGGCTCACCTGGGCCTGCATGGCAAAAATCTCTTTTTGAGCCATCACCATTTCCCGGTGCAGATGACTCTGCTGACTGCTCAAAATGATATAACCCTTGGCAGACAAAAGGCAATTCTCGCCGGTGGGGTGGACGAGTGGCTTCCAAGGCAGGATCTGGCCCGGAAGCTGTCAGGGGTAAGTGAAACAACGGCATTGGGTGAAGGAAGCAACTGGCTGCTGCTCAGCTCACAACAAGAGGGGGCGATTGCCACCTTTGAGCTGACGGGCAAATGGTTAAAAGAAGATGAACTCCAGAAGCTATTGACAGCCGAAGTGAAGAATAATCAATCTTCCATCGCCTTCGCGAGGCGTGTTCCCGCCGCTAAGGCCGCCGGGATAATGAGTCAATATCCGGAATTTAAACGTTATAATTACGAAGAATCCTGCGCCTATTACGAAACCTTATCATTTTATGCCCTGAACAGTTTTCTGGGCGGCAATAAAAAAGGCCGCCTGCTCCATATTGATGCCAGCGCCGGATATTATATGGTTATGGTTATCGAAATCATCCCCGCAAAAATATGAAATTTCAATCCTATCCCCCCCACCTAAATAATTTTAGTCGCCAATAGCCGACACTACAGATATTTAGCATAGATATTTAGCATATTCGTTAAATTGCAACAAAATGGAAATACAGTCCGTTACAAGATGACTTGGTCGTGGCCCCCCAGCCGACAAAGATAAAGATACATTCAAAGCATACGTTCCCCACCTTATTTATCATTCCCAGCTCTCACTGAATAATTACAAAAATAAAAATAATCCCGTCACAAAGGCGGGAAAAGAGTGTCAAAACTGACAATCAGCAATAATAATTTCTTTCTTGGCCAGAACAAAGCAAAAAAAATGACCTCGTAAAAATTCAGAACCAGCAAAAAATCAGGTCTAACAATTTCAACAGGTTACATAATACAAGATCACTAAAATCAGATTTTTTCACCAAACTGTTAAAAAAATATTGTCGTAAAAAGGCGACATCGCTCTTGACAACCTCCTTATCCTGACAGTATGCTGTGAATATTTTAAAAAAGTAACTTCAGTTGCACCCCATCTTCGTCTGTTTCGCCCTCCTCACGTACAGGAAATACAGACTCGGAGACCGAAACAAACGAACCTGGAGTATATTCAGAGTCTGCGCTTACCTGAACAGATGTAGTGTTTCAACAAACCATCGGTCAGACTATGATACCAGAAAGTCTGTTGAAACATCACAACGCAGAAAATTGAGCTTTTCATGAAATCATAATTCATGAGCGTATGTTAGGAGGGAGTCGAGCATGAAAAAAAGCTTTGTCCTGTCTATTGGAGTTTGTTTCGTATGGCTATTGATCGTTTCAACAGCCGCTTGGGCAATAACAGTCACCTCAATCGGCGAAGGCGAAACACGCCAGGCTGCAATCAACAATGCCTTGCGTGCAGCTGTAGAACAGGGGATAGGCAGTTACCTGCAATCCAACACAAAGGTTGCGGCCGGTAAACTTGACTATGACCGAATCATTACAAGCAGTGCCGGATACATTCGGAACTATAATATCCTGACCGAAGGTAAAGATCCTGTTGAAGCTGTATATAAGGTCAAGATCAAAGCAGATCTTGATGACTACAAACTAAAAAATCTGATTAAAGAATTCAAAAAAGATCCCCGTTTTCAGAAAACCTTCCAAAAGGCAACTTTCGATAACCGGCGTGTAGTCGTCATTTACAAAAAACGTACAGCCAATGCCCTGCCCGCAAATTCCATGGCCGCCAAAGAGATCGTCGATCTCGTGGGTGACAAACTGCGTAGTTACTCATTTCGAGTTTTTCTACCTAATCAGCTAAAAAGAATAAAAAACCGGAATCTGGAACTTAGTCTTGATGAGGAGACAGCCATTCAGATAGCCCGTCAGGAAAACGGCGACGCAGTTGTCCTTGTCGATGTAGCGGCAGGGTCACGGCGTACCCCAGACGGATACTGGATTATAAATACGACTCTGGGTCTTAAAGCCTACGATGTAACAACTGGTGAATTATTTGCAAATGTAACGAGACGGAACAACACCATTTCCCGCAGAGGAGATTACGCTATTGCGGAAGGAGCTGCCCGCGCGGTTGACAAGGCGGGTCAAAATGCCTGTGATGAATTAGTTGCCAAGATTGTTAAACGATTCAGCAACAAACGGGAAAATTTTGTCGTTTTTACCTTCAAAGATACGTCTGCGGCAACGCAAGACTCGATTTATAAAGTAATGCAGAATCTGGGCTGGAATTTTCAAGTGGATAAACAATACGGTACCTACCTGGAAATCGAAGTGTTCTCCGAAGCAGACCCAACGGCTATGAATTTCAGTTTCAGACGAGGTATGCGCAATAATGCAATGTCCTTAAAACAAGTGGAGATGAAGGGCTCCCAAATCGTCTATTCAGGCCAATAAACGTAACTGCGCCAAATTGTTTACAGGTTTAGAACAACAAAAAACAGGGGGAGGGAAAAATGACTCAGTGCATTAAAATGATAATTTACCTTATAGTGGTCTTTATCCTGACTGCCTGTGTACCGTCTAAAGTTGTGGACATGTCACAATATCAGCAGACTGAAGCTGATACAAAAGTGGCTGCCTGTAAGCCGCCTGATTATGTGATCAAACACAAGAAACCCGTAGTAGCGGTTTCAACATTTGAAGATCTTTCGGGGACGCACTTAAAGAATATGGGCCAGTTAGCGACTGAAGAGTTCCAAAACATGATAACCGATATGGGACGGTTCAACATCATTGAAAGGGCTCAGGCAAAAAAGCTTGATAAAGAGTTCGACTACGAGAATGACCGTGGTTTAAGCGACAAAGCCTGGGTCAAAAAGCACAACGCAATAGGCAAATGTGTCAACTATCTCATTGTCGGCACGGTTAAAGATGTGACACCCAATATTACCCAGAATCCCGGCTATGGTGATTCCAATGGGATTTGGCACCCTCCACTATGTACGGCAACGGTGCAGGTATCAGTTACCGCCCGGATCATAAATACAGCAACAGGGCGCACAATACGTAATTTTGAAATGCGGGGCGATGACACGAAGATTCAACGGACAGGGTGCCGGATAACAAGGGGAATGGCCAGGAAGGCTTTGGGAAAGGCTATCAACCGGGAAGGCAGAGTAGACATTGCCCAGGCAATCCCCGTTATTGGATACGTCAAACGCCTCATGACCGGCGGTAAAAGCGGCAAAGAGCGGGTCGCCTACATAAGCCTGGGGCAAAACGATGGTATTCAGCCTGGCGACGAAATAATAGTTATGAAGACTGAGAAAGATGTGGATTCAATCTCCGGCAAACACGAAACCCGATATATCAATATTGCCAAAGGCGTTGTCGCAAAAAACGGCCTATCAGAAACGGAGTGCGTTATGGTTCTTAACAGAAATCACAATACCGGGGTAGTCAAAGTTGGGGACGTGGTTGAACAAACCGCAAAGCGCATTGAGGCAGAGTCCCAATGGAGTAATTTAAAGGATACGTTGACAAATGCATTGCACACTATAGAACGTTAGATTGGAGGTATATAATGAAAAAATATTTTCTATCAACTTTTTTGGTTATCATTTCAGTCATGGCCTTAGGGGCTTGTGCCCCCAAGGTCATGAAACCTATATCCGCCGAAGACAGCCCCGGCCATCACTATCTTGTCGGGATGGGCTTGATTGACAATGGTGAACTGAATCAGGCTGCAGCACACTTTGACCGGGCTTTAAAGCTGCAACCCGACTATGCGCCGGCACTCGCCGGCAAGGCACTGGTATCAGCCATAACCGCCGGAACTCAGACGGACATAGAACATAGAGCCGTGGATCTAAAACGGGCCGCAAAGTTACTCAACAATGCCGTTGATAACGCAGAGGGTGATTCACAAAAATATGCCGTACTGGTAACGGGGATTCGGGTCTACACTCATGGAAAACCAGACAAGTGGTTCAACAACACTCAGAATACATATGATGACGCCATATCCCTGGAAAAAGTCGAGGCAGCGAAACTACCTTATTATCGCAGCAGGGAGGCGGCAGATTACTTTATGGGATTAGCCGCCTACAAAGATTTTAAGTTTAGAGACGCAGAGAATTTTCTATCCAAGGTCACTCAGGCCCCGCCAGGACGATGGCACGAACCAGCCAGCGCTCTTTTCAAGAAAGTCCACAAAATCGTGCGGGCCATTGCCGAATATACGCTCACCGATGTAGCCAAACGTATTGCAATCAAAGATAAGGTTGGCCGGGCCGATGTCGCCGCCCTCCTCGTAGACGAGATTCACCTGGGGCGACTTATGGCTGGACGTATCCCTGTACCAGACCGCCAGCCTAAGGTAGCATTTATCCCCGCTGACATTATTAACAGCCCTTTTAAAGACGAAATTCTGACCGCCCTCAAATGGAGAGTGCGGGGATTAGAACCACAGTACGATCAAACATCAAAAGCTTACCTTTTCCATCCCAATTTGCCCGTCAAACGAAAGGAACTGGCCTTTATTCTGGAGGATATCCTGACTAAAATTACCGGCAAAACAGGACTGTCAACAGCTTATTTCGGGGAGCGCCACTCGCCTTATCCTGATGTTCTCCCAACCGCGCCATGGTTCAACGCAGTAATGAACGTAGTCAGCCGCAACTTGATGGAACCTGGGCTTTCAGGGGCCTTCAGACCGGATGATCCAGTCGACGGCGCGGAACTGCTGCTGGCAGTTATGCGCTTAAGGGATGCGATGAATATCTACTAAAGCAAGACGTTAAGTAACTATTCAGCTACACCCCATCTCCATCCGCTTCGATTTTCTCACGTACATGAAATGGTGAACCGGAAGCCGAAAAAAACCAGGAAAGCGCAAACTAAGATCAAACTAAGATCTAAGATCCAAGGCACAGATGAATTCTTACGGTATGGAGGCAACATAGATCTTAGTGCCCTTGGTGAACTGTTATCTACTAAATATTAATTTGAGGAGGACATGGGCTATGATTATCAAAAGAAGTATTGTTGGGGCGGTTGTCTTATGTGTTTGCATGCTGCACGTTGCCTGGGCACAAGAAAATATGCAGACGGTTACCGAGCCGGTGAAAATTTTTCAGAAAGGCTATATTCAGGTCATCGGAGAGTCTGAAGAGGGACAGAGTCATTACAGGGCTTCACGAGCCGCAGAGGTTATAGCTCAACGTGATTTGTTAGAGGTATTGCAAGGTTTAAAACTTTCCGGCACAACCTCGGTCAAAGATGGCATGCTGCAGTCAGATGAAGTTAATACCAGTGTGCAGGGTTTTCTCCGCGGCGCCATGAAATGCGGCGAAAAATACCATTCCGACAAAGGTTATGCGGAAGTCTGCATGAGACTCAACATCCGTGGAAAAGGCGGTTTGTATGATATTATCCTCCCATTGCTGAAGGACAACAAACTGGTACCCGACAATAAACCATCCTTTAAGCCTTCAACAGTAGCAGCATTGATTCCCGAGGAAATGAATTCTCAATCAACCGGACGGCAGAAAGCAAAAAACGAGCCATCTGAAGCAACTACGCAGAATGCGGAATTTAAGGCCCCTTCTAAACTAACTAACCCCTACGACGGCTTGATAGTGGATACCAGAAATTTTCAATTTCGTCCCGCCCTTGTGAACAGAATTGTAACCCAAAAAAATCAGGTTGTTTTTGAACCTTCCAACATCCAGAGCAACGTGCTTGTTGAACGCGGTTGTGGGGGCTTCACCACCAACGACAACAAGGCCAAAGCATTACTGGAAAGCTGGGGGAGCAAGAACCCTATGATCGTTAAATGTGTGGGGGTAGAGAATAACACCGATGCGAAAATCTCTCAGGATGATGCAGCTGCGGTGTACGTGAATACCCAAAAATCAAATCTTCTCGCGCAGGCAAGGGTTGTTTTCGTTCTAAAATAAGCCCCCTACAAGTCCATCAGGGTTAAGTTGGATTTACTTTGTAAAATTCTGGTTATCCCTTTTAAATCCGGTTGTTACCCCGCCCGGATGATCTGTGGCTGCCAAGAGATTTTAATAGAGACGAAGGAATTAAGGAGAGATAAAAAATGAAGAAAATAGCCGTGATTCTCGGCTCATGTGTATTATTATTCACGATCCTGATTATCGGAGCAGGTTTCTGGGTCAAAAGCCACATGGGCGAAATCACACGGCAAATGACCGGTATGGAGATGCGTTTTTCATCTCTCAGCGTCAGCTACTCCCCTATGCCTACCATTGTCCTGACCAACGTGACCCTTAAAAAGGGGAAAAACAGTATCAGGATTCCTTCCCTTAAGTTATGTCCTGATTTCAGAAAGATTTTCAGCGGACATTTCCAGGTTAGAAAAGCCATCCTTGAAAATCCATTAATTATAGCACAAGAACCGACCGCACCCCCGTCCACCGGAGAAACTTTCCGTTCCTCTGACAGCACGCCTCTGGCAAATTATATTCCGGTCGGAATAGTTATGGTTAACCACGGCAAACTGCTTCTTGAATCGGCACGGGGTAACACAGTGTTACCAATTTCCGTCACAGCACAAGCAGAGAAGGTGGATCAAAGTTTGTCAATACAGCTCAAAAACGCTTCGATTGACGAGATCGGCTTAAAGTTCTCCGGCAATGTGGACATCAATTCGTTCACCCCATTACAGTTGAAAGTCAATGCGACCAGAGGAACATTCAATCCCAGCACGGTCAAAGATTTTCTTGTTAAATTCGGCTATCTGACCGATAAAACCGCCGCAGATATTCCCAGCATCAAGAACTTCAACTTCAATAAAATGCAGCTTACACTTGATACCGCTTCGGGCAGTCTTGATCTTACCGCGAATAACGTAAACATAGATAAGATGAGCTTACAAAAGGTAGCTGTTAAACTATCCGCTGGTGGAAATTTTCTGGTTAGCTGTTCCGAGGGAGTTATAGACGCAGGCAGTGCTTACGACTGGTTACAGCAAAATCCCAAAGGGCAAAAGATACTTACCAGCATACTCGCCAGCACCCGATTAAAAACATTAACGGCCAAGGGCAAGATTCGGCTTTCAGCTTTACACTTTCAGGGCAACCGCAAAGATAATCAAAATGAATCTGCCAGGCTCGTGGTGGACGGCTCTGTAAATGCAAAAACACAAGGTCTTGTGCTGCACCTTGCAGCCGAAAACGGAGCTGAACAAAATTTCACTATCGGACAGCTGGATGCGAAAATAACACTCCGGCACAGTAAGCCTTCCATTCAGGTGAAAAAGCTCAAATTTAATTCGTCCAAAGGAGGCAGGGGCAACATCAGAGCCGTCATCTCTGTACCTGTCGACCTTAAACAGATTTCTCTGCAAAGCTCGGTTAACGCCTTAAAGATTTTCAACACAACCATTGATTTACATATCAACAAGGCCGGACACCCGAAGTCAACCTTCGACCTGGCGATCGCCGCCCCATCTTTAAAAATTATCGCAAATGGCGTTGCCTACATACCAGGACGCAAAAAGACCAACCTGGATATCAGCTTCACCAACTTACACATTATTCCTTCTGCGGCTGAATCTCGGCCAAAAGCATCTCAAACAGAGACCGCGCTTAAACAGCATTTTGATTTTAGCACTATCAAAGGCAGGAAGTTTGCCGCCAGGGTTTTTATTAAAAACTGTCAACTAAAGCAGTTTACCAGTCTAAAAAATGTTAATCTGCAATTAAAATCGGACGTTAACAGAACCGTGCTGCATGGAACCATGCAGATGTGCGGTACCGATTTAATTGTTACGGCCGTTACTTCCCAGACCAATCAGCTGACCACTAATGTGAATATAAAGGGCACTGATATGGATTTGACCTCCTTTATCGCCTGTTTTTCCAACAAACTTCCAGTTTATCTTACCGGCAGGTTGTATCTGACCGGCAGTTTATCAGCAACCGGCAATACCTTACAATCCATAATCGACACGGCAAAAGGATCGGTGACAATGACGCTAATCCGACCGGAGGTATCACGGCTTTCAGGACTGGATCCACGGTTGAGCTTTTTCCTGGATATACTTAGGGCCGCGGGCATCAGTTCCGACCAGGAAGACTCAATCGGGTTCAGACGCAGTGTAATCAGTGCCAACCTGAAAAACGGCCGAATCGTTATCGATAATTTCTCTCTAATTGGACCGTTGTTTAGCGCTTGGGGTACAGGGGAATTCAACATTAAAAGACGACACCTAAAACTTTCCGGCAACGTCAAGACAGCTCTCGGGGTAACAACTGATTTAAATATTGATCGTATTCTAACAATAAAAGAGACATGACAACAACAACTCTGAAATCCAAAGCATCGGCCGGTGGTTTAATAATTATAGAGCTATTATGTATGACATGTTTTCTTGTATCGTGCGCTGGCACAAGTTCTAAAAAACCGGCGGCTATATCCTATATAAAAACAAATGCTCTGCCAATGAGGTTGGCGGTGCTGCCTGTTAAATTTCTCACGGTAAAGAAGAATACGGCAGGAGAATTCCCTGCTAAAAATAACAGCAAAAAAGGAAAGTTCATAAGCAGCATAACCCGGGGGGTAATTTACAACCAGCTGGCTGGCAAAGGATACAAAATGATGTTTTTAAGCAAGATAGATCAAAAACTGGGTTCCACCAGTGCCTGGGAAAAGATGCCGCCGCGAAAGCTATGCAAAAAACTCAGTGTCGATGGACTTATCTATCCCGAAATTATCACTACCACGATGGTGTCCGCCGTAGCTTATGATCTTTTCAAGATTGATGCCAGAATCAAGATGTTCAACAGAGCGGGCAAAAAGTTAGGCACATGGAGCAGCAGCTCGTCAAAGCGAAAGATATCGTTACCAACCAGCCCCGAGGCCATTGCCGCGACTCTTATCGGGGCATTTCTTGATCAATCGGCCCGCAAACAAATGCGGCTGGTAATTTATGATTGGGGCTGGAAGGTGAGTCAATTCGTACCAAATTGCCCGCAGGGGAAAAACTTACCAGAAGTTGTGTCAGTGGATTCCAATATAGATAAAGGTCTATTTGCTGCCGGTAAACAGATTCGGGTGACCGCAACTGCTGAAAAAAATTTAACCTGTACTTTTGACATAGGCGATTTCAAAGAAAATATACCCATGCCTTCTACCGGAAACGGTGTTTACAAAGGTATTTATGTTGTCCAGATTGGTGACCAAGCCGCTAACCAGCCCCTGAGCATTCACTTTACACGACAAAACGGCGTGGAGCGGATCTGGATGGAAAGCGATGGAACAGTAACCATCGACGGTGTTTTACCCCCAACTCCCAAAAAAATAGTGGCTCAAGCCAGCAAAGATGGAGTGTCTTTAACATGGGCTTTACCTCAGAGTGAAAACTTAAGAAAATTCATGGTGGAGAGGAGCGAAACAGCAGTTGGACACTTTACTACTGTAGCAAAGACAAAGGGTTTACGATATCTCGACACCAAGGTGTCTCAGGGGCATACATATTATTATCGGATTAAAGCGGTCGATATGGCGGGCAACCGTTCGGTTCACGACAGAACAATCCAGGTAACCATGCCCTTCTACGATGAAGTCAAGCTGAGCGGATCATTGTCCGGAATCCTGGTTCAGGGACTCTACCGATTGGATAAAGGGGGGACTGTCCCTTCGGGCAAGGTACTTGATATAGGAGCTGACTCCAGAATAACTATAGGCCCGAAAGCAAGTATCGTAGTCAAGGGTATCCTGAAAGTCACAGGTTCAGCACCACAACCCACAGTTTTTGAGGGACAAGGCTGGAAAGGTATTATTGTCACTCCGCGCGGACAGGCCCAGTTAACACACACTACCTTAAAAGGCTGCACAACCTGCATGGAATCTAACGGAGGCAACGTATTGATGCAGACAGTTTCAGTGGAAGGCGACCAGGGTGACGGCATCGTGGTTAAGAATGATGGAGTCTTAACGTTGCAAGGTGTCCAGGTCAGCGGCTGCAAACGGGCGGTTGTCGTTGAAAACGGCAGGAGTTCCATTGAAAAAAGTACGTTGAACCGCAACACGGTAGGACTGGACGTGGAAGGCGGCGAGGCCGTCTTGAACAACAGCAATGTTTTCGGCAACACTCAAAGCAATGTTCGTACACGCCGCAAAATGGTTTTGGAGGGGAACTATCTGGGGGCAACAGCAGTCAAAGATCTCAAACTGGACGGTGATATCCTGGTCAAGAGCTTGTTGGACGCCCCGTATCCTCACGGCCGGAAAGTAGTACTTGTTGAAAGCAGAGAAATCACCCCTCAAGAGATCGCCAAGCGGTTTAAAGCCCACAAGTCCCAGGGGATCAAAGCGTTCAGAGACAGAAGATTTGGAGACGCCTATCAGAATCTGATCATAGCATCAAAGCTTAAAGAAGACAAAGAGATCTATCTTTATCTGGCCTATACCGAGAGCAGTCTTGGTGAAGATTCAAAAATGGCCGAAACCCTGCAAAAAGGCATAGCGGCCTTCCCTTATGAAGTACGGCTTTATCAAGTTTATGTTAAATATCTTATCGCCCATGGCAAAAAGGAAAAGGCCTTATCTCTCTTGCAAAAGGCCTTGAAAATGAATCCAGAAAGTCAGAACCTCATTTTCATGCGGCAATATGTAGAGTCCATGAGCAAGTGAGTATAAAAAATGTGCGACATGAACCCTGTTAGAGAACTGAAACAAAACTTATATTTGATTACCGGATTGCTTGTCATGTGTTTTGGATTAGCGGGGTCGGCTCATGCCGGCATGTCCCATGACAAGCTGGAAAAGGAGCAATTATCCAGATACTGTATCAACTACGCCGGCTACCTGATTGACGTGGGCAGATATCTTGATGCTCTGGATAACTACGAAACCGCTTTAGAGGTCACAACAATTCCAAAAACAAAAGCCGACGCCATGCTGGCCAAGGCAACCCTGCTGTCGTCTTTTCTGGATGCGCCGGAAGAGGCGCTCAAAGTCTATCGGCAGGTGCGTAAGATTTATAAACCGGCCGCAGGAATCGCAAACTACCGGGAAGGACTCCTGCTTTTCACCTTGCGCAGATATAAAGAGGCAAAAATAGCACTGAAACATTACATGAAAATGTTTCGAAAGGGCAGATTCAGGTTCCAGACAGAAGCGCTGCTGGGAGAAATTGCCAGGATAACAGCTCCCGTCCCCCAGCAGCCTAAGCCCTATGCCCCGGTCCCGTCTTTAAAGAAACTGCAACAGCCAGAGGTGCGAGTGCGCGTATGTCATGCCACAAATGAGGCAGACATCTCTGGAACCCAAATATGCACAGCAGGACGGGGTTGCAGAAATCAATTCCGCCTTGCTGTTAAAAACGATAAGCTGCTGATTAATAATGCGTTGGCTCCCGGCAATCACATGAGCTTTGGCAGTGATAGTCCCCTGAAGATTACATGCGGCAAAAACAAAAAACGCCTGCGCGGCAAACTTGTAGCCAGAATTAGGGACGGTAAACTACTGGTAATCAATGTCCTAAGTATAGAAGACTATCTGTTCAGCGTCGTCCCTTCCGAAAATCCGGCCTCCTGGCCGCTTGCGACTCTCAAGGCTCAGGCTGTGGCCGCCCGGACATACGCCTATTATCAAATTCTGCATCGTAAAAACTGGGCTTATGATCTCGTGGATTATGCGGGGGATCAGGCTTATGGCGGCATAGACAAGGAAAACCCCCGAAGTACCAAAGCAGTCAAATCCACGGCAGGTGAAGTCTTGATCTATGATAAAAAACCGATTCTGGCCATGTTTACAGCCAACAGCGGGGGCTATACAGCCGATTCTCAGGCAATTTTTGATTTGTATAAGCCTTATCTGGTTGCGCACCAGGATCCGGCAAGCCTCAAAGGCAGAATGGCCGATTGGACCAGAAAATTTACTACAGCTGAAATCGTGAAGGCACTTGGCCGGATCGGTGTAACAGCCTCAGGACTTAAATCAATTGGCGTCGGAGAGCGCGGCCCATCTGGCCGTATTGTTGAAGTGCGTTTAGTTTTACAAGACGGAAAAAATAAGATTCTGCGTAATCGCACCACCCTGCGCCGAGCCTTAAATCTGCCTGAAATTCTCTATAAAGTCCACAAACAGGGTAATACATATATTTTTAATGGTCATGGCTGGGGACATGGGGTTGGCTATTCACAGTGGGGAGCAGAATATATGGGTAAGAATAAAAACTACAGAGAAATTTTATCTTTTTACTATGCTAACACCAAACAAAAAAAGTTGTGGTGATAGATGGCTCGTCTAAGTTAATTGTGGATGTAATCTGCGGTTCCTCAGTGAACAAGGTGACAGAATTACTCTTGGAGGCCACTGGCAAGTGCGAACACGTTTTAAAAACACCCAAATCATTTATCATAGAAAAGATCAACATGGTAAATCATAATCTCCTGAACAATTCCCATACCAATGACAAATATTGATTTAAATCTCTAAGCCAAGGATTTCGTATTTTGGGGGCTATAAGGGGCTGACAATTAGCATAAACCAGATAAATGACTATACCAAAAATTGATACCATCAATTAAGACATTCCATCTGAATTTGTATAAAAAATCACATATGAAATAAAATGTATATCATGAAGACAAATTGGAAATTTTTGTTACCTGTCTTGATTCTATTATTATTGGTAAAATATGTTCATGCTGACACTGAAGTTAGCAAATGGTTACAGCTGAATACAGATTCAAGGGGAAGTATCAGTCAACTGATCAAGTCTGATGTGGAACGACGCAGGGGATTCTCAACGGTTGAAGAAGACCGGATTAATACCTCTATGGTGGAGGAAGAACGACAAAAAGAAAACTCAGCCTATAAAGCGGCAATTGATAAAGCCAACAGTGAGTTTCGACGAACTAAAAAACGTGCGGATAATCTGAAAGCTCAGTTTCAAACTTCATCTTACGACTTTGAAGAAACTAAAAAAAATGTAGATAACATTAAAGCTGGGATCAAGAATATTGACAATTTACTTATGCACTACCAGCAGGATATTCACGCACAGCAGCGAACCTTGAGTAAATGGCTGAAAACTACCAAACAGGGGGAAGCTGTTGTCGCGTCTATTTACAACAGGGGATTTATGAACTCAGCTCACCAGTTAGAACGTTTGGCAGATGAGGCTTCTGCACCCCTTATGGCGAAACAAATGGGTGATTATATTCATTCTTTTACCAAAGTCGTTAACGGTGTGATGATCGGCGATTTTATCAAAGAGGTAGAAGAGGGAACCGCTAAGTGGAACAGTATATCTCCCATGCTTATTCCTTTAATACGAAGTGCACGGGGAACCACCTACCTGCGGCTCAAATGTTACGAGCTTTATCCCTTTCAAGCCCCTGATACCGGCAATATTAAGCTTAAAGACGCCGCAAAAAATATAAAAACACAACTTATCTTCTCCATGAAAGATTTGGACTCGTTTCTTGCCGGCAATGGTTATTCGGCCAACAAATATGATTTAAGTGCAGCGGCAGGTATCATCAAAGATGCAACGTTAGCAAACCAGCAGGCTAAGGCCAATCTGCGTGAGCAACTCCTTGCTTTCAATAAAAGAATTTCTTATTTAAAGCATAAAACCATAGGTTCTCGCAACGATAAAAAATCTATGCTCACAATCCTGTAACCATTCAGCGTGTTCTCCAAAGTTACCAGCCTAATTGACAAAATCAGGGATCTCCCCCTTGAACAATAAACCAAGAGCCATTGTCGAGCTGATGTC
>VAPG01032790.1_pt1 | contig 14719 bp, 8 predicted proteins | sample 3393851 | NCBI WGS metagenome assembly VAPG01 (sample SAMN08290438, study PRJNA428436) | hydrothermal vent metagenome | isolation source: Deep-sea hydrothermal vent chimney | place: Atlantic Ocean: South-mid Altantic Ridge | depth 2194 m m
ATGTGCAGCGTTTTGCAAATGAAATATCCCGTCTCCGGGAGATGTCATTTCAAACTACGGCACAGGGAGTAACAGCAGCGTTGGCTGGCATGCGCGACCGGGAGGATAATTCAGAATTATTGAAAAAGGCAGCGTTTCCGTTCCTTTTTGTTATTGGCAAACAGGACACACGTATTCCTGTGGAAAAAATTCTGCCACAGCTTAGTCTTCCGGCTCATGCCGAGGCTGTCATTCTCGACAAAACCGGTCACATGGGTTTTTTGGAATATCCTGAAAAGATTTTTCCCGTGCTGAAAGACTTTCTTACGAGATGTTTTGAATTAAAAGTATAACTAATTGAAAAATAGATAATTTCATTTGGAATTTTTATCATAAATCATTTGGAATTTTATCGTTAAAGATTTATTTTCGCCTTTTTATAAAATCAAATTATGAAGTACGCTCGCAGCAAAGTAAAAGTTCACGGACAAAAACTTTCCTTTTTGCCGGACGAAAGTCGTGTTATCACTAAATTTTTCGGTATAGATAAAGGGCGGATTTGTAACGTTATTACGCGGGTGCTGGAGCTTCCCGACAAGGAAAAAACCATCATTCTTGAGCAGGTCATTGCCAACTTTGAAAATCGTCATAAAAACATCGAACGGATTTTTAAAGATAACTTTGATGAAGTCGTTAAACATCTTGATATCACCAATAATGATACTTCTCTTAATGATACTTCTCTGCAGAACAAGTTGTTGCTCGGATCTTATTTCACACTGGAATATTCCATTGAGTCCGCGGCTTTGTTCAATCCTTCTATTGTTCCTCATCCTTTTCAAATGTCTGAAGATGTTACAAATAACAAACTAAAAGTAATTATCAGCTTCCGGGCTGTGGGCGAAGGACACATGTCGTCTGTAGTATTCCGCAGTGGCCTCCTTGACAAAGAAGGGAACATCGAAATGGACGAGCTCAGCCACCTGGTCGAAATGGCCAAAATAATACACTTTGTTGAATACAGCAAGAAGGATTTTATGATGAAACTTTCGGACATGGGACACTCAGACGCAGTGAAAGCCATTTTTGATAATTTGTTAGATACTTTTACTGTTGACGAGCTGAATGAGAGTGTGAAAGGCTTTAAAAAGAAGGGAAATCTTACCCGGAAAGAGGAAGAGGCCATCGATACGCTTCACTGGATTATCCGTTCCAATTATGAAATTGAATTTAATGATGATTCCGATCTTTCGGAGCGGGTGATTTTTCCACGGTCAACAACCAATATCCGGGCCATTGAAGATGCACGTTTTGTGGCTTTTAAAAACGGCCACGGTACTTACACTTATTACGCGCCCTACACTGCTTATAACGGGACTACCATACTTCCTCAGCTTATAGAAACCAAAGACTTTTACCGCTTTAAAATCAGCACCATGATTGGGCCGGGGTCTCAAAACAAAGGGATGGCGCTTTTTCCGGAAAAAATAAACGGAAAATACGCCATCATCTCCCGAAACGACAACGAGAATCTGTATATCATGTACAGTGACAGTCTGAACTATTGGGAGAATCCTGTGCTGATCCGTGAGCCGAAATTTTTCTGGGAGTTTATACAGATAGGTAACAGTGGCTCTCCGATTAAAACAGAAAGTGGCTGGCTGTTGCTTACTCACGGCGTAGGCCCTGTGCGGACATATTCTCTGGGCGCTATTTTGCTTGACCTTGAAGATCCTGCAAAAGTGATTGCCGAATTGAAAGAACCGCTGCTTGTGCCTCGCGAGGCAGAACGCAACGGTTATGTCCCCAATGTGGTTTATGCCTGTGGTGCTTTGTTGCACAACGAATGGATTGTGCTTCCGTATGCGGCTTCTGACACCCGTTCGGGAATTGTAAAATTTAAACTGAATGACCTGCTGGAACAGCTGACTCCTGTGAACGATTAGCCGAACTTCCGTTGAGAAAAACCTCTGTCTGCGTGCAAACTCATTCTAATTTTTATGTGACTACCGGATACAAGGGAAAAATCAATCCATACACCATTAGTAGCTGTTAATTTTTCCCTGATTAAGGTCAAAATTGTGAAATTTTGATAATCCCTGAAGCCGGGTAGTTATATTCGCTATTTTTACGCTTATTAAAGAAATAATACCGGGTATTTATTATCCGGTTCAGAAGATATCTCTAAAGAATAAGCACAAAAATTATGAGAAATACGGTCATTACCAAGGTTGAAATTATAAAGTTGAATCTGCCCTATAAAGAGCCTTTTGTCATTTCTCTTGGCGTTATCGAACGTGCCACTAATATCGTTGTTAAAATTCACACAAACAGTGAATTAACCGGGATGGGAGAATCTGCTCCTTTTGTTACGATTGTTGGTGAAACACAGGAAACTGTCTTTGAATTATCTAAGCAGATTGCCAAATTACTAAAGGGAAAAGATCCATATGCTCTGGAAGAGCGGCTGACGGAAATTGACAGGGCTGTAGTCGGGAATTACACCATGAAAAGTACCTTTGATATGGCACTTTACGATTTGCTGGCAAAGAAGGCCGGGTTACCGTTGTACCAGCTTCTTGGCGGGAGTAACTCGCGCGAAATTACGACAGACATGACCATCAGTATTGGTTCACCGGAGAAAGTTGCCCGTGATGCCCTGGCTTTTAAAAACGCGGGATTCCCGGCAATAAAAGTAAAACTGGGTACTACGACAAAGGCCGATGTGGCCCGGATAAAAGCTATTCGGGAAGTGGTTGGGGACGATTATCCCATCCGGATTGATGCCAATCAGGGCTGGGACACAGTAACGGCCATCAACACTTTGCAGGCATTGGCGAAATACAATATCGAACATTGTGAAGAACCTGTTCCGAAATGGAACAACCGTGCGCTTGTTAAAGTCAGGAAAAATAGTCCTATTCCCATTATGGCCGATGAATCCGTCTTCGACCATCACGATGCCTTCCGGCTGGCTGCCATGGGGGCATGTGATTATTTTAATATAAAATTTTCAAAATCGGGTGGTATCTATAATGCCTTAAAAATTAATGCAATAGCTGAATCCGCCGGCATAAAATGTCAGGTGGGATGTATGTCCGAATCCCGCTTTGCTTTGACTGCTTTGATGCATTTTGTACTGGCCTGCAAAAACGTAGTTCATTACGATATGGACTCTTCTTTGATGCTGGCAGAAGATCCGGTAACTGGTGGAATTCAATACCAGGGGAAGGGCAAATGGATGCTCAAAGACGCCATTGGAATTGGCGCCGGCTTTGATGAAGATTTTTTGAACAGCATGGAAAGCGTAACCATATAACCAACCGACAATGACACACGAAAACTCTGAATCACGGAAAACACTGTTTCCATACATCATGGAAAGCAAGTTGAGACCTGTTACCACAATTAACGGGAAAGATTATCTCTATTTTGCCGGAACCGGGTATTTCCAGTTACAATCGCATCCTAAAGTTATTGCAGCCGCTGTTGAAGCCACCGGGAAGTTTGGCATCGGAAGTGCTACCTCACGAACTATTAATGGAACCACCCCGCTGATTTTAAAGCTTGAAAGAAAAATAGCCGATTTTTTCCAAACGGAAGATGCTGCTTACCTTCCTTCGGGGTACCTAAGCAATATGGCAGGTTTTCAGGCATTGGATACACTAGGTCTTTTTGATGTTATTTTTATTGATGAAAGTGCCCATTACTCGAATATCAGTGGTGCCCTTGCTACCGGGAAGAAGGTGGTGAAATTTAATCATTTGAGTGCTAATGACCTGCGAAAAAAAATAATTAAATATCTGAAAAAAGACAAAAAGCCACTAATTGTTTCTGATGGATTGTTTCCCATTTGGGCAGAAATCCCGCCTGTGCCGGAATATCTTAAAATTGCCAAAGATTATGACGGCGTTGTTTGGGTTGATGATGCACATGGTGTGGGAATTCTTGGCGAAAATGGCAGGGGCGTTTATGAACACTTTCATCTGGAATCTGAGAGACTGTTCATGGGTGCTACCTTGTCAAAAGCTTTTGGTGCTTACGGTGGTTTTGTCGTTGGCAATTCGCAGGTTATCAATATTGTAAAGTCGGGAGACGTTATGACCGGTACCAGTTCTCCTCCCAATGCCATGGTTTCGGCAGCACTGAAAGGTATTGAATTGGTAAAAAATAATCCGGGATTTCGCCGGAGGTTGCATGACAATGCCCTTTATCTGAAAAATAAATTTAAAGATTTAGGCATTGCCACAGAAAATAACTCCCTTCCCATAGTCACCTTTTCGCTTGACAGTAGCAAAAAAATGCAAAATATTCAGAATGCCTTAATGGAGAAAGGCATCTACATTCAGTTTGTTAAGTATGTTGGCTCCGGGTCTGATGGTGTATTGCGCATGGTAGTTTCTTCTGAACATACAAAAGAAGAAATTAACTTTCTGGTTTCTTCCATTGGTATGTTGTTTTGACCAAAGTCCGGCATGGCTAATGCATAATGTAACCCAGAATCAGGTACAAAACAGCTGATATTCCCCCAACGAACAAAGCGTAAGGCAACTGCGTTCTGACATGGTCGATGTGGTCAGATGCCGATGCCATGGAAGAGATAATGGTGGTATCGGAGATGGGTGAGCAATGGTCGCCGAACACTCCTCCGCCAATTGTAGCAGCAACAACAAGGTATAGATTTGCTCCTTGCGCATTTGCCATTGGGACAGCAATGGCCATCATGATGGCAAATGTCCCCCATGATGTGCCTGTTGAAAAAGCAATAAATGAGCTGATTACGAATAAGATAAAAGGAAGCAATTGGGGGGTCAGCCAGGCTTTAGTTTGAGTGGCAACGTAAATACCTGTTCCTAATTTGTTGCTTACATCGCTTATTGAAAAGGCAAGTAGCATTAATAAGGCCAGAGGCATCAGCTCACTGATCCCTTTCAGTACCAGTTCAACCATCTCCTTCATCTTCATGATTTTTTGGCTACGGTAAAGTATCATCGCAACTATAATGGAGGTTACCACAGAATACAAAACGGCAGAGGATCCTGATCCGGCGCCAATAGCTTTAGCGAGATGATCAAACGGGCCAGTTGTATCTTTTACCGCACTCCAGCCTGTGTAGAGCAGATATACCGGCATCATCATCACCATGGTCAGGATAGGAATGTACATGTTGTAAGCTCTCAATTTAATACCCGGCTTTGACTTAAGTGAGGTAATCGTATCCGAAATCAAAGGATGAGCACTGTCGTTCAGTACTTTGCCTGTTTCACGTGTTCTCTTCTCAGCTTTTGCCATGGAACCGAAATCTTTTCCGGTTACAATAATCACGAAGACTAATAGTATTGTTAAAATCGGATAAAAATCATAAATCATGGCATTACCTAAAACCACCATCGGGTTTTTGATGCCTTGCGTGAGCAGCAAACCCATGATAAAAGCGCCCCATGCATTGAACGGAATTAAAATGGAAGATGGAGCGGATGTTGAGTCGGCAATGTAAGCCAGCTTCTCTCGCGGGATTTTTAATTTGTCGAATAACGGACGGTACAGCGTGCCTACCGTTAGGGAGCTGATACTTGTTTCCACAAATAGTAAAACGCCTGTGGCCATTGCCAGTAATTGCACAAATTTTCGGCTTTTGATATTTCGTTTATTTTCCACCCGTTTGATGAACTTGCTGATACCAATCATAAACCCATCAACACCACCGGAATACTGGATAAAGAGCAGCAAGGCTCCAACCAGTGCGCTAAACATGATAACCCGGGTGTTGCCGGGCGATTTGAATACATTAACAAAGGCCTCTAAGGTTGCAAAAGTTCCTGAAACAACATTCCAGCCATTGATAATCAGCCATCCAAACCATGTTCCAATAATGAGGGAAACATAAACCTGTTTGGTCTTCAGGGCAAGGATAATCGCTAAAACCGGTGGAAGGATGGAAAATATTCCGTAATTGTGCATATTCATTTTTTAAAATATCATCTAAAACGTCTTTAAAAATAAAAAAAAGTGAAATATCCCGGTATTTCAAGCGGGTCGTTTTGATACGGTACTTTCTTTAAGTAACTATGACAAAACGGCTTTCCTCTTTATGGCAAATATATCCATCTTTCTGAAAGTATGGCCTTACTTACCCGTTAATTTTTTGACAAAATCCCCTGAATCTGTTAAAAATAATATGTTGAAGACTTCTCCGATTTCTTACCTTTACATAGTTATTCAAAAAAGTAGATACATGAAGAAAATAATACTCTTATTGCTGATAAGTCTGGTAATAAACAGTGGATATGCCCAACGGCGCCTTTACAAACGTCACCACATTGTAAATAAAGTTCTGTCTGAGATTGTAAAAGACAAGGATTTTAAACCGGCATGTTTTAGTTTTTTCGCCATAGATAGTAAAACAGGCCAGATTGTTTCTTTTTACAATCCCGACAAAGCTTTAAGGCCTGCTTCCAATCAAAAATTAATTACGACGGCCACAGCTCTTGAACTTTACGGGCCTGATTATAAATTTGAAACAAAACTGGAATACACCGGCTATATTGACACAATAATGCACATTTTGCATGGCAACATTATCATAAAAGGCGGGGGCGACCCTACGTTGGGCTCAAAATATTTTGACGAGACCAAAGACCATCAATTTCTTACCCAATGGGTTCGGGCTGTTAAGAATCTTGGCATTGATTCCGTTGCCGGTGCTGTGGTAGCAGATGCCCGAATATTCAGTTGGGATATAGTTCCCGTATCCTGGTCTTGGACAAATATGGGTGACTATTATGGTGCAGGAGCCAACGGACTGTCCATTTACGACGACTATTACACAATCTATTACAACACCGACAGCGTTATCGGAGACACCGCGGAAATTGTAAAAGTTGTTCCTGAAGTTCCCAACCTGGTTTTTGATAACGGCGTGATTGCCGATACTGTTTCCGATGATGAGAGTAATATTCTGGGTGCTCCGTATTGCAACAAGCGCTATCTCAGAGGGGAAATCCCACTTAATGAGACCAATTTTTCCGTTAAAGGCTCGCTACCCGATCCGGCATATTTTGCTGCTTACGAAGTGGAAAGAGCATTAAAAGAAAGCGGTGTAAAGTTTACGGGAAAGCCGTCAACCATCCGTCTTCTCAAAATCGATGGTAAGCATTTCAGTAGTACTCTGACAGAAATTACCACCACTTTTTCTCCTCCGCTTTCAGAGATTATCACACAAACCAACATCCATAGTATCAATCTGTTTGCTGAGCATCTGCTGGATCTGAGCGGGCTGAAACTAATAGGTCGGGCACAAACTGAGCTTGATGCGAAGGCTGTTATGAATTTCTGGAAAGAAAAAGGCATGGACATTCAGGGAATGGCACTCACCGATGGCAGTGGTTTGTCGCAGTACAATGCCGTTACGCCCCGCCAGATGGTGTTTTTGCTAAATTATATGCAGAAAAGCCCTTATTTTGATGTGTATTACCATTCGCTACCGGTGGCTGGTCAGGATGGAACTATGGAAGGAATGTTTAAAGGGAGCGCTGCCGAAGGAAATCTCAGGGCGAAGAGCGGGACAATAGATCGGGTAAAAGCATATACCGGATATGTCGTTTCCCGTTCGGGGCGTAAGATTATTTTTTCAATGATTGTCAATAACTTTAGTGGCAAATCAAAAGAGGCAAGAACCAAACTGGAAAAGCTGATGATTGCTTTGGCTGAGCTGAAGAAATAATCGGAAAAAGAAAATGTTGTTTTTGTCCGGATAAGCTTAGCTGACTGCTTTTTCCATTAACTTCAGTACTCTTCTTGTGGCATTAAATTTTACGTTGATGCCGGTAGGCAGGGTCATTTTTGTTTTAATATGACCGAATGGAAATCCATATGCCACGGGGATATTCAACGGTTTAAGGATATCTGCTATGGTTTGCTTCAGTGTTAATGTTGGCTTATCGTTGATATTACATTTATAAAAGACTCCCAGAACGATGCCGTTGGCTTTTCTTAGGTTGGTTGCCTGCACAAGTTGTGTCAGCATGCGATCAACACGGTAGGTTTTTTCTTCAACTTCTTCCAGAAAGACAATTTTGTTTTCGAAATCGGTTTCAAAGTCACTGCCTGCCATAGAAGCCAGAACACTCAGGTTCCCACCGATAAGTTCACCTTCGGCTACTCCGTCTGCTATTGTGTAGAAGTCAAATTCAGGATTATCTTCCGTATTTTCTTCCCGTTTGTATGGATATTTATATCTTAATCTCGGATTGACCAAAACATGATCGAATGAGTTCAGCGTGTAATCATTATAATCCGAAATACCCATGGGTCCGTGAAAACAAACCAGCCCGGTACGTTCATAAACAGAAGATAGCAAGGCAGTGATATCGCTATAACCGATGAAGATTTTCGGATTCTTTTTTATTTTTTCAAAGTCCAGCAAATTAAGAATTCTTATTGAGCCGTAACCACCTCTTACACACATGACAGCGTCCACATCTTTGTTGGTGAACATGTGCATCAACTCATCTGCCCGTTCTTGATCGGTACCGGCAAAATAGCCATATTCTGACAATACAGATGGCTTGTAGTACGTTTTGTAGCCCATACTTTCCAGTTTCTCCACGGTTTCATTCAACTGATCTTCGGAAATGGGACTTCCCGGAGTAGCCAGGCCAATCACATCCCCTTGTTTCAGCCTTTTTGGAAGCATCTTTACGGGGCTGTGTTTCACTTTAAGAAGATTTGTTTGCGAAAAAACCTTTAGGTTGGGCATAGCCGAAAGTACGCCGAGCATGGCTATACTTTTTAAGAAAGATCTTCTGTCGGGCATTTTTTTAGAATTAGTATTGTATCAATTTTTTCTATTTGGGCTGGCTAATTTTAACTGAAAAAGAAAGAATGGTATAAGGTCCGGGTTAGAACCTTACTGCCATTCTTTCTCTCAATTAATCACTTTTTAGTTTGCAAAAAGTTTTTTATTGCTGCCACCAAACGGGTACATCAGGTGATTTTTTGTTGGCACTGACATTATCCTGATTTCTCAACTCTTCGGTAGTTGGATATTGTGCCCGGACGAGCCATTTACCAGGAAATTCACCCTGATCATTATCTGCCGGTAAAGAGATACCTTTAAAAACATCTGTTGAATAATCGTATTTTCTCAAATCTACAAAGGTCTCCGGATTTAAGAAATCAGCGATATACTTTTCTTTCATAATGTTTTGTAATTTCAGGTTAGCGGCACCCATTCCTACAGAAGGATCAGCAACATAATCGGCAGAAGAAACGCCTAACTTGTCCATATTGGCTTTAATACCTTCAAGATAAGCGGCATAACCATCGGCTGTAGTTCCCACACTTGTTGTAGTTCCGCCATTGATTAGAAATTCGGCTTCTGCTTTGATAAACATGGCTTCGGCATAGGAAATCACAACGATAGGAGCAGCCTGGTTTGTATAATAGCCTTCTTCTCTGAAATCGGTGTTGGCCGACGTGCTATCGGAAGAATATCCGTGGCCGCCACTGATATATCCTCTATAATTGTCACTTCCGTCATCCGTTTGGGCATAAACGGGCAGGCGTGGGTCTCTGGTAACTACGCCACCTGTAAACGGATAGGATTTGCCATCCATATAACGTACCAACCGGTCGCAAATTACATCATGGTAGTTTCCTGTATGTTTTGCCAACACTTCTAAGGAATACCAGGGGTTAATATGCTTTTCCGTAAAAGACATTTGGAAATCATCTGTATTGGCGGTATAACCTTTGGCGATACTTGCCAATGCCGCTTTTGCCGCGTTTACAGCACCATTTCTCTTAATCAGATGAAGCTCGTATCGTGCTTTTAATGTGTAAGCAGTTTTAAGCCATTTGGTTAAGTCACCACGATAGATTAAATCGGATTTAGCCGTTGGTTTAAAACCGGAATTATCGGCACCTTCCAACTCGGAAATAGCGTTATCCAGCAAACTAAAAATTACTTTGTAAATAGATTCCTGGGTGTCAAATTTTGGTGTCAGGTTATCTCCTCCCATAGAGGCATCCGAATAAGGTATATTTTCATAACTATCTGTAGCTAACCCCAAATTCATTGCAAGCAGGATTTGTGCGACACCATCAAAATGTGTGGCATTCAGCGCTTTGGCCTTTTCTCTAATCACTTTCAGGTTTGGCAAAGCATACAAATAGATGTTGCTCCAGGTGCCTGCAATGGAAGTTACGCCTTCTGATGTACCACCTTGTCCGACAAAGTTCTGGGCATAATTTCCAAAGCTTCTTTCGGCATCATACTGTGCAAATACAGTGTGGTAAATAACAGGGCCTAATAAATCATTCATACTCAACTGACTTACATCGACAGCACCGGTAGGCGTATTCACGTTAAAATAGTTTTTACTACAACCCGAGATAAAGGTTATGAGTAAGAAAACAGCGATTGTTTTTAGTATATTTTTCATGTTCATAGTCTTTTAAAATCCAAATTTGATACCAAAATAATAGCTTTGGCTCAACGGAACTGTTAAACCTGTAAATCCGTATATGTTACTTCCGGCACTAAATTGGTTTCCTTCGGGGTCAAATCCCTTAAATGGTGTCCAAAGAATGATGTTGTGAGCACCGGCCGAAACAGTGAATTGGTTCATGTGTTTAAACTTAAAAGTGTAAGACACGCCGATGTCTCTCAGCTTAATCCACGAACCGTCCTGTAGCAATACTTCCGAAGCATTGTTGTAATTATTCCAGTCTCTGTAGTAACTATTGGCGGTGATCATTAGCGGAGTGGTGTTTTTTACATAACCGCCTTTGCCGTCATCCATCATACCACTTAGAACACGCTTCTGGTCACGGAATTCGGTCTCTTTCAGGTTACCGTTTCTTAAAGCATTTCTAAAACCTCTGTCGTAGAGGTCTCCGCCTTTTTTCCATTCTATCAGAAAGTTGAAAGTCACGTTTTTCCAACTAAAGTTACTACCCAGAGACATCACAAAATCAGGAAAAGCATTACCTACTTTTACCATCTGATTGGTGCCGGTATAAAAGTATCCCTTATTATCAGAGCCTGTAATAACCCATTTGCCATCAGAGTTTACGTAGCGTTGTCCGTTAGGCGCTGTTTGAAATACCCAGCCATACAAAGTTCCCAGCGCATCACCAACCTTGGCTTTTGCAGTTATTCTGTCTCCAAAGAAAACAATCTCTTTCAGGTCTTTGGGTAGGGCGACAACTTTACCGCCTGTTTTTGACCAGTTTAGATAAACTTCCCAGCGTATTTTACTACTTTTAATAATGTCTCCGCTCACCATCAATTCCTGTCCCCAGGTTTCATAGTCGCCGGCATTTCTGGTCACACCTGTTAGCCCTGAAGAGTAAGCGGTTCCAACTGTAAAGATCTGGTCGGTTACGTTAGTGGTATAATAGGTATAGTCAATACGTAAACGATTTTTAAAGAAACGAAGGTTGGTTCCTGTTTCAAAACTGTTGTCTCTTTCAGGTTTAATGTTCGGGTCACCGAGAGCAGTACTTGACCGGTAACCACCTACACCGTTGAATGGGAAGTTAGGTTCCGGAATAAAGTAATGTCCTACTCTGCCAAAACGAGGAGCTTTCCCAACCTGTGCCCAGGAAACCCTGATTTTACCAAATGTTAATACATCGCTATGTTTAAGGAAGTCTTCTGTAAACACATAGGAAGCACTTACCGAGGGATAAAAGAAAGATCTGTTTTGTACCGGTAAAGTTGAAACCCAGTCATTTCTACCTGTTATTGACAAGTAGAGTTTTCTTTTATAACTAAGATTTAATTCGCCGAATACACCTACATTCTTCGTTCTGATTAAGCTTGTACCGGCAAAAGTATTTAAGGTATTGGTCAAATCATTAATGCCGGGAACATTTAAATCTTCGCCTCTTATGTAAGAATAATTTCTTCTAACATCTGAAACCTGGTTTCCAACTACCAAATTAGAGCTGAAATCCTTACTCCAGTCATGGCTAAAAGTTGCCAGTAGGTCTGATTCCAAAGCACTAAAGTTGATGTTTTCATCAACAATAAAACCATGAACCTGCGATCCAACATCTAAACCGGGAGGAACAAAACGGTTACGTTTTTCAGCATAATTATCAATTTGTGCTGAGTAAGAAACTTTCATCCACTTATAAGGACTCCAGTCTACCGTTATGTGACCTATCCAGCGATTAAGGTTGTCATCCAAATTACTTTTTTCCAGGAAGTATCTGGGGTTGTCGATGATACCGTTGGTATAATTTTTTTGCGATCCGTCAGGATACTCATAATCATTGATGGGGAAAGTGGATGACCAGTAAGAAAGTGAACTAAATACGGATTTGTCACCTCCATTAGCTCTTGCTCCACCGGATTTTGTATAAGCGATAGAGGATGAAATCTTCAAATTCTTAAGCACCTGATAACCTGCATTAAACCTGAATGTTTTCTTGTCAAAATTTGTATTTGGCAAGATGCCGCTATCGTTATTCCACCCCGCAGAGAAGAAATAATTGAACTTTGCATCTGCACCGCTGATGTTAAAATTTGCCTGGTTGTTGATGCCTGTTTTAAACAGTTCATACGGGCTGTGAAAACCGTCATGTGTCAGGTCTATTACGGTTCCGTCGGGCATTGTAAAAGAATTAGCCGAGAAAGGAACGCCCCATGAATAAAAGGCGAAACTGCCAGGGCGTAAATAACCACCGGGAACATTAGGGTCAATAACTGCTCCGGGGATTTTTGTTGTTCTGTTACCTTCGCGAAAAGTCTTTTGTAATGCGGGTGTCTTTACAACATCCCTAAAGGTTGTAAAAAATGAAAGGCTAACTCTGGGTTTACCCAACTTCCCTTTTTTTGTTGTGATTACAATGGCACCATTTGCTGCTCTGACACCATATAATGCTGTGGCAGCTGCCCCTTTTAATATGGTGTAACTTGCTATATCATCGGGATTAATGTCGCCTGCTCTGTTCGAATATGCAAACTGTGATGAACTACCGACAGCATTTGAACCTGCGCTTGGCAATACATTGCCTGCGAATGTTTCATTATTTATAGCCAAACCGTCCACAATGATTAGTGGCTGGTTATTTCGACTGGGGTCAATGGAACTCAGCCCCCTGATCAAAATATCAACACCGCCACCGGCTGATCCGGAAGTTCTTCTGATTTGTAATCCGGCCACTCTGCCTTGCAACGCTTCAATGGCGCTGGTTTGGCTTGCCATATTCAAATCTTTGGTTTTAATCTCACTGACAGAATAGCCTAACGCCCTGGTTTCTTTTTTCATACCAAAAGCGGTTACAACAACTTCGTTCAGCTTATTTACGGTTTCTTGAAGTACAATGTTAAGTGCTGGGCCGGTGACCTTAACTTCTTTAGTAGTGTATCCAACAAAAGAAAATACTAATATACTACCATCGGTAGTTTGTATTTTGTATTTCCCGTTTAGATTAGTTGTGGTTCCAATCATTGTTCCTTTAACGCGTATATTCACGCCCGGCAATCCAGCTCCGGAGGCGTCGTTTACAACACCAGTTACTAATTGCGCTTGTGCAAAAAGTAATTGCGTGGCGGAAATAAACACCATAAAAAGAAACAAGAACCTGTAAATTTTTTTCATAAGCTCATAAATTTAAATTAATATTAATAAAGAATGACTGCAATTTACATCGTTGTTCTTAACATATTTTATATTTTTTTAATACTTTTTAACATACAATTACCCGAATAATTCATCTCCTTTAATTTCATTAAAGAATTAATATCTTTTTATTAATAGTTATACTTTTTTAACTCCAATTCCCGGCCAATCCTTAAGAGTTACTTTGCCATCAATTACTTTCATTCCTGTAAAAGGATCATTTTTTATCAGCAAATTTCCATCCAGATCACCCCAGTCCACGAGTGGCGAAAGCTGTGCAACAGCCGAAACACCACAGGAGGTCTCCGTCATACATCCAACCATAACTTTCATATCTAAAGCCCGGGCGACCGTAATCATTTTTTGCGCTTCATAAAGTCCGGTACTTTTCATCAACTTGATGTTAATTCCCGAGTACACCCCTTTGATTTTATCCACTATGTCGGGGAGCCTTTGAAATGCTTCATCAGCCATGGTGGGCAAAGGGCTGTGCTGCGTAAGCCAGGCCATATCATCAACTTGTGTTTTTGGCATGGGCTGCTCTACAAATACCACTCCTTTTTCTTTCAGCCAGTAAATCATGTCCAGAGCTTTGTTTTTATCTTTCCAGCCCTGATTTACATCCACATACAAAGGTACATCCGTCACTTCCCTCACCGTGTTAATCATTTCCTGGTCATTGCCACGACCCAGTTTTACTTTTAATATTTTGAAACCTTGCTTTGCTTTTTTGGCTTCTTCTGTTTTCTGACGGACTATATCCGGCTTGTCGATGCCAATGGTGAAATCAGTGTATGGTGTATTAGCAGGATTTAATCCCCACAATTTGTAAAGCGGCTGATCCACAATCTTCCCAATCAAATCGTGCAACGCAATATCAATGGAGGCTTTTGCAGCAGGATTTCCCCCAGCAATAGAATCTACATAATTTAAAATATCATCTATTCTGAACGGATCGGAGAATTGTTCCAGATTCACTTTTTGGAGGAAAGTGGTAACAGAGGCAACGGATTCTCCAAGATATGGAGGCATGGAAGCTTCGCCATATCCTGTAATTCCCTCATATTCTATTTGTGTTAACACATCCGGAGTTGAATTGCGAG
>VAPG01017726.1_pt1 | contig 14646 bp, 9 predicted proteins | sample 3393851 | NCBI WGS metagenome assembly VAPG01 (sample SAMN08290438, study PRJNA428436) | hydrothermal vent metagenome | isolation source: Deep-sea hydrothermal vent chimney | place: Atlantic Ocean: South-mid Altantic Ridge | depth 2194 m m
ACCACTTCGGGAATACGGTTCCTGTTTTCCAGTACTTTAAAGAATATCTGACTTGAAATGTTGTAAGGGAAGTTGCCAATGAGCGCCACATCGTCCGGAAACAATGCCGGCAGATTACTTTTCAGAAAATCGGCTTCCAGCACCCGTAGCTTCTCATTAGAAAAATGGTTGTTCAGGTATTCCACCGATTCCGTGTCAATCTCAATCAAAGTGAGTTCAGAAAGATTTTCTCTTTCAAGAAGTGATTGCGTCAAAATACCGGTTCCGGGACCAATTTCGCAGATCGTGGTAAATTTCGTATCAAGGCAGGCAGTAATTTTTCGGGCAATATTGGCATCTTTCAGAAAGTGTTGCCCCAGATGTTTCTTCGGCCTGACCATGAGAATAAGTTAGTTTATAATGTCGAATCCAGTATAGCTTTGCAAAGCTTTGGGGATTTTAATTCCGTCCGGTGTCTGGTTGTTTTCTAGCAGTGCGGCCACAATACGAGGAAGCGCCAAAGCACTGCCGTTGAGGGTGTGTGCCAGCTGTGTTTTTCCATCTTTTCCTTTGAAACGCAATTTCATCCGGTTGGCCTGGTAACTCTCAAAGTTGGAAACAGAACTCACCTCCAACCATCGTTTTTGGGCGCCGGAGAATACTTCAAAGTCAAAAGTCAGAGCAGAAGTAAAACTCAGGTCACCGCCACAAAGCCGTAAAACCCGGAATGGCAACTCCAGTTTGCGTAACAAACCTGCCACATGCTCTTTCATCAGTTCCAGTGTTTCGTAAGACTTATCCGGATGTTGAATCTGTACAATCTCTACTTTATCAAATTGATGCAGTCGGTTTAATCCGCGGACATCTTTGCCATACGAGCCGGCTTCGCGCCTAAAACAGCTGGAATAAGCCACGTTTTTTATGGGAAGTTCCCTCTCTTTCAAAATCACGTTGCGGTAGATGTTGGTCAGCGGTACCTCTGCCGTGGGAATCAGGTAAAGTTTGTCGAGACCGGCAAAATACATCTGCCCCTCTTTGTCAGGAAGCTGTCCCGTGCCAAATCCGGAAGCTTCATTCACCAAAAGCGGCGGCTGGTACTCCAGATACCCGGCGTCAATAGCCTCATCCAGAAAAAAGTTGATGAGTGCCCGTTGTAGCCGTGCTCCTTTCCCGCGATAAAACGGAAAACCGGCACCGGTAACCTTACTGCCCAAATCAAAATCAATAATCTGATATTTATCGGCTAACTCCCAGTGTGGCAGTGCGTTTTCGGGAAGTCCGGGTAAGTCGCCTTCCGTATATACCTGCTCATTGTCAGCGTCACTTTTTCCCCGTGGAACGGATGGGTGCGGCACATTGGGAAGCTCCACCAGCTTTGTATTTAACGCCACAACAATACTATCCGCTTTTTCCGACAGCTTTTTTGCCTGCTCTTTCATTGCCAGCGACTCCTGCCGAATAGTTTCAGCCTTCTCCTTTTCGCCCGATTTAAAATATCGGCCAATCTCCTTTGCCAGCTGTTTCGCCTGTGCCAGCGTATCGTCCAGTGTTTTCTGATTTGTACGACGTTGCTGGTCCAGAAGAATAATTTCTTCAACAAGGGCGGAGGCGTCAAAATTCTTCACGGCAAGGCGTTCAACGACATCCTCCTTATTTTCCCTGATTCTTTGAAGTTCAAGCATAAGTAAAAGTTTGTGCAAAGATAAAACTTATGTGGTGATGTGGAAATTTGAAAATTTGAAAATTTGAAGATGTGGAGATTTGAAGATGTGGAAATTTGGGGATGTGGAGATTTGGAAAAGGATATTTAATATGAATAATTGCCTGACCATTTTTTTGACCAACAATTATCATAAATCGTCCTTATCTTTCAGCTTGTCCAGTGTTCGGCGATCTTTTTTAGTAGGACGACCTATACCACGGGAGCGTTTTTCGTGATTGAGTTGTCGCATCATTTGTAGTTTTTCCAGCTCTTCGGCAGGGGTGAGGTCTTCCATCAGCTCGGAAACCAATGCAGCAGAGACACGATTCTTTACAGCCTTTTTCACCCGTACTTTTTTGGTGATGCCACCGGAATGAATCTCAATCTCATCGCCTTCGTTTATCTCATGTGAAGCTTTGGCGTTGTGACCTGCCATTTTGACTTTTCCGCCTTTACAAGCTTCTGTTGCCTGCGAACGGGTTTTGTACAGCCGCACAGCCCAAAGCCATTTGTCGAGTCTCACGTGGGACATAACCCTTTATTTTTGTCTGAAATACAGTTGAATAGGAACACCGGTAAAATCGTAATATTTTCTGATTTTATTTTCCAGAAATCTTTTGTAAGGCTCTTTTACCTCATCCGGAAGGTTGCAGAAAAATACAAACTGTGGTGATTTTGTTTTCAGCTGCATGATATATTTTATCCGGATATAACGACCCCGCGAAGCCATGGGATGTGGGTTCTCCTCGATAATCGGAAGTAAAAGTTCGTTGAGCTTGGAAGTAGCAATACGTTTGCTTCGTTTGTTGTAAACTTCCTCGGCGAGATTCAAGGCTTTGAAAATCCGTTGTTTATCCTGTACCGAGACAAACACGATGGGCACATCGTTGAATGGGGCAATACGTTTCCGGATGGCCTCCTCAAACTTCAAATGTGTATTGTTTTCTTTCTCCACCAAATCCCATTTGTTTACCACAACCACAATACCTTTCCGGTTTTTTTCGGCTAAATGGAAAATGCTGACATCCTGTTTTTCAATTCCCTGGCTGGCGTCAATCATAACAAGACAGATATCTGCATTTTCGATGGCACGAATGGTACGCAGGGTGGAATAGAACTCAATGTTTTCGTAAACTTTACCTTTTTTGCGCAGTCCGGCTGTATCCACCAGCATAAACTCATGGCCAAAACCTTTGAAAGGTGTGTAAATGGAATCGCGTGTGGTGCCGGCTACCGGCGTAACAATATTTCTGGTGTCGCCAATCAGTGTGTTGATAAGGGAAGATTTTCCCACGTTGGGACGACCGATGACGGCTATTCTGGGTACATCCGGAATTTCCTCATCTTCGGTTTCATTGAAATCCTGCACAACTTCATCTAAAAGTTCGCCTGTACCATTGCCATTTACCGAAGATATGGGATAGACTTCGCCCAGCCCCAGTGCATAAAAGTCGCTGCCAATGTGGGTCAGATTGGGCGAATCTACTTTGTTGGCGGCAATAAAGACCTTTTTCCCGGAACGGCGCAGCAGCTCAGCCACGTCTTCATCCAGTGGGTGAATGCCTTCGCGGGCGTCCACGACAAAAACAATGGCATCGGCCTCATCAATGGCAAAAAGCACCTGCTTTCTGATCTCCTCTTCAAAAACATCGTCGGAGCCTTGCACGAATCCGCCGGTATCAATCACTGAGAAATCTTTCCCGTTCCAGTCACTTTTGCCGTAAATACGGTCGCGGGTAACGCCGCTCTCCGACTCCACAATAGCGGTTTTTGATACCGTCAGCCGGTTGAAAAGTGTGGATTTTCCTACATTCGGGCGGCCTACAATGGCTACAATATTATTCATAATTATTTTTTTGCAAATTTAATGGATTTGCCGGTCTTAGCTGTCATAGCCAAATTGTCCCAGCTGCTTTTCATTATTCCGCCAGTCTTTGTTTATTTTTACCGAGAGCTGGAGAAAGATTTTCTTATCAAAGAATTTTTCCATCTCCAGGCGTGCCATGGTACCGGTACGCTTCATGGCGTTTCCCAGATGCCCCAGCAGGATGCCTTTCTGCGAATCTCTCTCCACAAAAATGTAGGCATGGATTTTAATCAGGTTTTCACTTTCTTTAAAGGATTCTACGGCCACCTCAACAGAATAGGGGATTTCCTTTTTATAGTTCAGAAATATTTTCTCACGGATCATCTCCGAGACAAAAAAACGTTCGCTACGGGTCGTCAACTCGTCTTTGGGATAGTAAGCCGGACTTTCAGGAAGTTTTTCCAGAATGGTATCGAACACTTTTGAGATGTTGAAATTCCGCAGTGCCGAAATTGGAATAACCTCTGCACGGGAAATTTTTTTCTGCCAGTAGGCAATGTCTGCTTCCACCATTGTCTGATCTGACAAGTCGATTTTATTAATCAATACAATCAATGGAATATCTGAATGTTCAATTTTGTTGATAACGGTTTCTTCTCCAAATTTTATGCCCGGTTCTGTCATGAGCAGGATGACATCAGCATCAATCAGTGCCAATTCGATGTATTTGTTCATGTACTCGTGCATCTTGTAGGCGGGGTCACGGACAATTCCGGGAGTATCGGAATAGACAATCTGAAAGTCTTCTCCATTCACAATCCCCATGATGCGATGGCGTGTTGTCTGTGCCTTTGAGGTGATTATGGAGAGTTTCTCGCCCACCACAGCGTTCATTAGCGTTGATTTCCCCACGTTGGGATAACCTATAATGTTGACGAAGCCTGCTTTATGTGGCATAAAAGATTTTAAAAAAAATATTTGCGTGGCAAAGAAACAAAATATATCTTTGCACTCCCATTTAAAAAGGGGAAAAGGAGCATTAAATCTCCAACGTTCATTTGATATAAAGTATAAAAGATATATTGCGGGGTGGAGCAGTGGTAGCTCGGCGGGCTCATAACCCGTAGGTCGTAGGTTCGAATCCTGCCCCCGCTACTAAAGAGCCGGCTTTTAGCCGGCTCTTTTCGTTCTCGAAAAGACGCAAAAGCGCAAAGGCCTGTATTATAATATGTGCAACTTATTATAATACAAACCCGTCTGCCTGGAAATCAGGTTGATAGAATTCTTACCGGACTATTGATCTTCACAAACAACTACAAAAAAGCCCGATAAATTTTACCAGGTTTTTTGTTAGATAATCTTCAAACTTTTCACACAAAAAGCGCATAAAGCTAACTGATTTTGGGGCCGGCATCAACCAGGCGCTGACCTTCCGGGTTATCGGTAAAATGCTTGAAGTTGTTGATAAACTTTTTAGCAAGACTGATAGCAGCTTCGTCCCACCCTTTGGGATATCTCCACAAATTGCGGGGGTTGAAAATTTTACTGTCAATACCGTTAAGTGTTTTGGGAATTTGGAGGTTGAAATAGGGTACTGTTTCAAATTCAGCTTTTTCGATACTTCCGTCAAGAATAGCATCAATAATTTTACGTGTTGTAGGCAGGTCAATACGTTTGCCTACGCCATAAGCGCCACCAATCCAACCGGTATTAACGAGATAGGCTTCTGAGTTGTTTTGTTCCATTTTACGGATTAATTCTTCGGCATATTTAGTAGGATGTAGTAGCAGAAAAGCTGCGCCAAAACAGGCCGAAAACGAGGGTTGCGGTTCGGTAATTCCACGTTCGGTACCGGCAATTTTGGCTGTATATCCACTTAGAAAATGATACTTGGTTTGGTCGCGTGATAGTTTAGACACGGGAGGAAGCACTCCGAAAGCATCGGCAGTAAGGAAAATTACTTTTTTGGCATGGCCGGCTTTTGAAATAGGTTTTACAATGTTTTTGATGTGGTAGATAGGATAGGAGACTCTTGTATTTTGAGTTTTAGAGCTATTTGAAAAGTCAATGTGCCCTTTTTCATCAATAACTACATTTTCGAGTAAGGCATCACGACGGATCGCATTCCATATATCTGGCTCGCGTTCTTTATCCAGGTCGATAACTTTGGCATAGCATCCGCCCTCAAAATTAAAAATTCCTTCATCATCCCAGCCGTGTTCGTCGTCGCCGATGAGCAAACGTTTGGGATCGGTTGAAAGCGTTGTTTTTCCCGTACCCGAAAGGCCGAAGAAAATGGCTACATCTTTCATGTCTTTACTCACATTTGCCGAGCAATGCATTGCGGCAATACCTCTTAAGGGAAGGTAATAGTTCATAATGGAAAAAAAGCCTTTTTTTATTTCTCCGCCATACCATGTGCCGCCTACAACAGCTCGTTTTTCTTTTAAGTTAAAAACGGTGAAAACCTCCGAATTCATTCCCATTTCTTTCCAGCGGGGATTGCTGGTACGACAAGCGTTCAGCATTACAAAGTCGGGTTCGAAATTTTCGAGTTCTTCATCGGTAGGCCTGATAAACATATTTTTTACAAAATGTGCCATCCAGGCAATCTCGGTAACAACCCTTATACGAATGCGCGTATTTTCGTTGGCACCGGCATAACCGTCCTGCACATAAAGTGTTTTGCCGGAGAGTTGTCCGGCGCTTAAATCATAAAGATATTCCCAGTTTTCTTCCGAAAGAGGTTTGTTATCGGACGAAGTTCTCAGTTCATTTTGCCACCAGATATTGTGTTTTGATGTTTCTTCTTCCACAATATATTTGTCTTTGGGCGAACGACCTGTGAATATTCCCGTATCAACGGTAACCGCATCTTGGTCAGTAACAACACCTTGTGAATAACCTTCATTATGGGGGTTAGTTTCGTGTTTAAACAACTCGTCGAACGACAAGTTATAGTTTAACTCGGCAACATTGGAAATTCCATAATCTTTCAATACTGCAAGAATTTTGTCCGTTTTTTTTTGCATATTAATCTGTAATTGGATTGTTAATAATTATTTTAGGCACGCAAGTTATAAAAAAAATAAACCAACATAAAGAATTATTTTTACTTTAACACTAAAAAACAACCATATAAAAACCTTCATAAGGTTGATTTTTTCCCCGGATATGCATGCAGGTGTATGCGTTGGCTATTTTCTTACGATTGTCATATTTTCAATATCAAATTTATAGCTTACTATTTTTCCGTTTATTATTAATTCTATGGCCTGTTCAATAACTTCTATGGGGGCAATAAACCATTCCCTTGGCGTGTGCCTTTTCCCTTTTTCATCAAAAATGTCCAGTTCCAAACAGGAATTACCAAAGAAGTTATGAAGTAACTGCTCTAATTTCTGCGGGTTCATATTGAAACATTTCCATGCTCCCCGGATGCTAACCGGAGCCATTAAATAAGTGGGGTCTTTTTCGGCATTTTTGATTCGTTCCTGAACGTCAGTTATTGAATAACCGATTTTAAACAGATTTTTGATTGATGTAATGCGTTCATCTCTGCTTTTTGATTTTACGACATAGATGTATCCTGCTTCTTCATCTTCATTGGTTACATTGCCGAATCTCTCAATAAAATTCTCATTTACTTTATCTACATTTTCCGTAACGACCTTCCCATTGGCATAAAGAAGTTTTTCAACCGACCTTTTTAACATATTCGATTCCGTGCCGTTTTCAAAAACACACCTTGTTCGTCCATCTTCCCTAACGCGAGTGCCATCCGGTTTGTAATGTTCTTTCTGAGAGATATTAATTCGTTCTAATAAAAAAAGTACGCCATTATGCACGTAATACGCCCCTTCTTTAAGGTTGCCCAGTTTAAATTCTATAAGTTTTCGCTTACCTCTTGCCAAATCTTTTTGAACGTCCTTAAATATGGATTCATATTTATCAAAGTCTTTACAGGGTTTCCTTCTTGCTATAAAATCTGCATTTGCTCTTTCGTAATCTTTGGGTGTGTGCTTAAAGTCAAACAACCCCTCCGAATCATCCCCTAAAATATTCGATGGATCATCATTAAAAATGTCGTCAAGAGAGTTTATCTCTTTGGGTTTTTCGTATTGCCCCTGCGGATCACTAACCTGACTTGATAGTAGGTCATAAATATCCTCCGGTTTGAGTAATTCAATCTTCACTTCATCTTCTCTTAAACTTTTCAAACGATAATATAATTGAGATTCTGAAATATTACCCGGGTTTGGTCCGGGTTCTTTTCCGTTTCTGTCAAGGAAGTCGTTGATTTCCTGAAAAGAAGCCAGCAAGCGTTCATCTGCAGTGCGATGATTCGTATTCCCATGCTCAAAATTAAGCATGCCCAGCGGGTCGCTATTGAATATGTTGTCTAACACTCTGTCCTTATCCATTGGCTTCTGCTCTTTTTCTGTTTTCTTCTTTTAAATAAATAATGCACTCTGCCATCCTTTTTTCTAAGGGGTCATTGGATTGCAGATTCGGTTGTTTGCCGTACATCTTTACAAACTCTTTGATTTTTGGCCAAAGAATTCCTGCTTCTTCAAAATCCATCTTAATCCTTGTGGCTTCAATGGTATCTTGAATTATTCTCCAAACTTTAGCAGTTATTGACTTTGAAAGTATTTCAAAGGCTTTCTGAAAGGGATTAATTCTGTCTATCAGATCAATATGGATATCATCGAGATCTACAAACGAACCGGCCATTCTGATAAATCGTTTATCACCTGTTTCTTTGATTTCTCCGTTTTTGATAACCGAATCAACTACCACATGCTGCCGTACTTCTTCTACCTCACCTTCCGACAAATCAGGATATTTTATTCGGATAATTTTAGGAATCAGCACTTTGTTTATCACTTCGGCATCCACGTTGCCTGGCATCGCTTTAAGCATTTTATCATCTTGCAGGATGGTAGCTTTCAAATCGTTTAAATCTGTCTCCAAAATATCTTTTACCCTTTTAGAACTCGGCTCTTTTAACCCCCGTATTTTAATTTCGCCGGGTTTGGCTTTGTCATCATCCGAAACTTTGGTTTTAAAACTCCAGTTTGGAGCCAAAACCTGTTCCATTAACAATGATGCGGTAATAGCTTTGAGCATATTGTTTACCGATAGTTTTACCAGGTCGTCTGCTGCATCCGGCTGGGCAATAAGGTTGGTAAACTGTGCATGCGATTTGTTTCTGCTGTCTCGTGTTGCCCTGCCAATGATTTGAATAATCTCAGTTAACGAACCTCTGTATCCTACCGTTAAAGCATGCTCGCAATAGGGCCAGTCAAAGCCCTCTTTTGCCATCCCCAAAGCAATGATTAAATCCATATCATCAACATTCTTCATTTGCCTGAGATAATTTACAATTTTATCGCGCTCTTTGGGTGTATCTTCCACTAAATCTGCTACTTTCAATGTTTTGCCGTCAGGACGTCTTTTAACAAAGATAACTCCCGTACCGGCATCTTGTTTAATGACCGGTCCGATAGCATCCAAAATAAAATCCACCTCATTATGCTTGTCTTTGGTAGATTCTCCCGAGTTCACGTTGGGGATGTGCAAAATGGTTTTTTTATCGGTATCCAAAACCTCCATAATGGCATCTGTATATCTGCCCTGATAAAAGTGATAACCAATTCCCAATGATTTCAGATAATCATAGCCATTTAATTGCTCGTAATAATTGTAAGTAACCTTGGTAAATTTTTCCTCATCCTCCGGAAGCAAAATAGGAACGCTGTCGCCTCTGAAAAATGAACCTGTCATGGCCACAATATGCGCCGTTGACTTATGCATAATCTCACGAAGCAACTCTCCCAAACGGTTATTTATGTCTGCCGACACATGATGAAATTCGTCAATGGATAGAAGTGTATTGTCAAACTTCGTTTCGTCCATCTCTTCACAGGCAAAGCGTAAAGTAGCATGGGTACATATTAAAATTTTCTCATCGCTATCCATAAAGTCATGAAATGCCTGAACCTTGCTTTTGCTACCATCGTTATCTGAAGTACAAAGGTTATACTTTTCGTCAGGCTCCCAATTGGCAAAAAATCCATATCTCTTTAAATCTGTTTTCGCAAAAGAGCTGCCGATGGAGCGTTCGGGAACGGCGATAATTACTTTTCTTATACCCTGGTTTGTTAGTTTATCCAAAGCAATAAACATTAAAGCACGGGATTTACCCGAAGCCGGCGGAGACTTTATCAATAAATATTGTGCATCTCTGGATTCAAAAGCACGTTCTTGCATTTCACGCATTCCAAAAGCATTGATTTTTGTGCTTTGCCCTGTTTGTTTGTATTGTACGGTTACTATATCCGGCATGTTATTTTTCTTTTATTTGGGCCAATAAATAAACTAAATATTTAATTACCAGTCGTTTAACGGTGTTTATTTTTAATTTATTTTTAATTTATTTTTTTTTGGACAAATTGTAAGTCCTGTTTCTTTTACCGCCTTCTTTTATTAATTTACCGTTTTCGGTCATTTTATAGACTGTTTTTTGAATATCCTTAGCAGAAATCTCTTTTAATCGCGATTGAATTTTTGAAATTTTACTTTTACCGTTATATTTTAAATCTTCAATAATAAGAGCTTCAAGCTTATAAGGTTCAAGGGTTTTTAAAGATGGCTTAATGTCAAGTTTGGCTTGAGCGAACAATTTAGGATTCAACAGATATTCAGTGCCTTTTTTAATTCCCCGGGTAATTAAAATGTTCTTATCAACAAGCGAACCTATCCATGAACGCATTTTGTCTTCCTGTTTTAGTTGTAATTTTGAAGCCAGATGAGTTGAAAGTATTTTCTTTTCGGTTGCTACAATTCCAAGTGTAATATATTCTTTTTGTCTTAACTTGAAGCTCTTATCAATATAATCTAAAATAGAAATTACATTACTGTTAACTACTTTTGAATAAACAGTTACACTTAATTTTGTGTAACTACTTTCAATATCAGGCAAAGGTTTGGCGTCCATAGCTAATTTTTCATAAACCAAATCGTAACCGGAGCCCTCCCCTTCCATAAGCATCAAGTCGCTTAACACTTGTATTAAGTGAGGGTTTCGCCTATGCCTTTCGTGCAGAATATTGTCTTTAGTGATTCCGAGTGGTAATCCTCCCGGACTGCTAATGGTCATCCTGTCATTATACACCTCTATAAATATGTCACCGGACAGTGTGTATTTTTTATGGGCAAAAGCATTGATCAGTAACTCCCGAACAACTTCCCATGGATATTGTCGCACATTTTTACGGAATAATCCATCAGGTATTTCAGAGCTATAGGTAAGCTCTATTGCTTCTTTCTCTATCTCGTGCAGAAGCTCTTTAGGATTATAGATGTTAAAATGCCAATCCTTTTTCCTTATTTTTTCTTCATATTCGTTATACACTATGTACTGAACTGTCAAAGGATAACTTAATCGAGAACGTTGACCGGGAGAGCCTAACCACAATACACCTAAATTTGTTAAATAACCCTCATGGCTTATCATTTTATAATGCTCAAGTATTTCAGCATCTTCCTTCGACTTAATAAATTCTGATACCTTTTCAGACTGTTTAATATCTTGTAAGAAATTATTTACTTGAACTTGGGTTACATCGTGTATGTGTATTTTTTGAACTACTGCTATTTCCCATTGAAAAGCTGTTTTCTCTGCTGCTAAATTTGTCATTTCATCACTACTTGCATGGAAACAATTATCGGAAACTCTAATCAAAACTTTGCCTGTGGAAGTAGTAGCTATGGTTCGGGTAGAAGGCAAAACCCTTATTATAAAGTATTCTCCACCATTTTCGTGCCGAATGATTTCCGGATTAACCAGACCAACACCATCTGTGAGTCCCCGTAAGGTTTTTACTACTTTATTAATTTTTTCCTGATCTAATTTTTGATTTCCCGGAGGCCCCGAATCTTTGTCTTCAATCCCAATTATAATTTCTCCTCCTTGTGCATTGGCAAAGCAAACACAGGTTTCTGCAAGTTCCCGAAGTCGGGATTTATCACCAATTGCTTTACGTAAACTTTTATAATCTTTGTTGATGTCTTCAATCATAATTTCTTCTTTTTACGGATTTTCTTTTCTTTGGCAAACAAAGTGCCTTGCTCCTTTTCTTCCGCTATCATTCGCTCGTACAATTTAAACAAATATTCCAGACGTTCCTCATCGCTCTCAAAAGGTTTGCTGCGGTAACAACGCTCTATGGCCAAATCGTTTAAACGGTGGGCTTCACGCAAACCCTCCGGCATTTTATCGGGGTCGTACAGCTGGGCTAAAGTTTTTTCGGGATGTTTTTCCCGTTCTTCTAAAATGCGAAATACACATTGGGCGATTTCCTGTTTGCGCTGGCTGGAGATTGGAGGGAAGGGGAAGGTGTTGTAGCAAAGAGCTGAAGAATATCTAATACTTGTTCCCAAATATCCACCAGTTATTTTTACCCATACTTGATGCATAGTGGACAATAAAACACCTAAGATATATGGTTCCGGGTCATAGATAGCCTGAGCAGAATCCGAGATGATATAATTGTTATCTAAAAAGCCGACAGGTATGTATTTTCTTCTTTCAGAAGACACTCTTGGAATTATTATTAGGTTCTTTTTAGCTTCATGCGTATATCTAAACTTATGAGACCTATTTGCTAATCCTCTTGCAACTTCGCCGCCATTTATTCTAAAATTATTGGTTTTTTCAATTCTATTTTTTATAAAATCGATGTTTAAAGCTTCATTTAAATCTTTATCTTTTATCCATAGACACCATCTTTCTTGACCATTAAGAAAGTCTTGGGAGCCATGAATTCGTTTTATAAATTTTTGATTATAAGGAGATAATTGGAGAAGCTCTGAAACTTCATCTTTTTTTAATAGTAGATGACCACCATCATAAGGACTATTTCCTGTTAAAATAGTTGGTAATTGGCTTATTGGTTTTAGACTTTGTAAAACAATTAGATTTGAAGCTTCAATTAGATAGGGACTTATATTAGAGACCATTATTTTATGCCCTTTTTCAAAGATATATTTTTCCTTTTGACAGCTTATTTTTTTCAACCCGAGGATTGTCACAATGACTCCAGCTTTGTCCTTTGCATTATTAGTCCATTTAAATGATTTATGAGCAAAAAATAAATCAACATTTCTTCTAAAAATATTTGGCCATAATTGCTGTATCTGTGCCCCTTGGCAAATTGAGTTGGTCGTTACAAAAGCAAATGCCATTCTGTTCTCAATGTATTTTGCTGCTATATAAAACCAACTAGAAATATAATCTAACTCGCCAATCTTTTTGATACCATCAAATGAAACTTTCATGTCTTCTTTCTGTTCCTTTGACTGAGATTTCCCCCCCAAATAAGGCGGGTTCCCCAAAATATAAATCTCATCATCTTTCTCTTTCGGGCAAACCGCTTCCCAGTCCAGGCGGGTAGCGTTGCCCTGCACAATATGTCCGGCTTCTTTTAGCGGTAAAGTCGGATTAGTTGTACCAAATTCTTTAAAGAACTCCACATTCATTTGGTGTTCGACAAGCCAAAGGGCAAGCCTGGCAATTTCATGGGCAAAGTCGTCGATTTCTATTCCGTAAAATTGAGTTAATTGCACTCTTGAAAATAATTCAACCTGAAACTGAGCAGCCAACGTTAATTGGGATTTCGGTATTAATTCTAATTGTGCTGGTGCAAAACCGGAAACTGCTTTTTGTAACACCTGTAATTGCTTGAGTATTGTAATCTCAAGTTTTCGTATTTCCCTATAGGCAATAATCAAAAAATTGCCACTACCACAGGCCGGGTCAAATATTTTTAATTTAGAGATTCGTTTTAGTAAGTTATTGAGTTTTCTGGGTTCATTTTTACACTTTTCAAATACTTCTTTCAAATCATTCAAAAACAAAGGTTCAATCACTTTCATAATATTGGGAACAGAAGTATAATGCTGTCCTAAACTGCTCCGTTGGTCAGCAGAAATAACTGCCTGAAACATGGAGCCGAAAATATCGGGATTGATAGCCGACCAGTTCAGTTCTCCGCTATCAATAACAGCCTGACGGGAACGTCTTGTAAAATGGGGCGCTTTTATACTCTTCTCAAACAAGCCGCCATTTACATGGGGGAAAGTATGCAGGTTTCCGGATAAGTTTTTGCGTGCTTCTTCGGGTGTATTTAATACCTCAAAAAGTTTATCGAGATAAACATTCAAATCACTGCCGTCTGTTTGTGTATGCGAATCAATGGCATTGGTAAATTGATTTTCTTCAAAGATGCGGGTATCTTCGGCAAAGAAACAAAACAACAGACGGGAAAGGAAAACATTCAGCCCGTGAATAAATTCCGGGGAATTATCAGGGTTTTCCTTTTTAATTTCATCAAAAAGCTTTGCCATTTTTTCGGCTGCTTTTACATCGGCAGGGTTTTCGTTGGCATGTTGTGCTTTTTCCATTCCTGCCCAGGGCAAAAAGAAATCGTAATATTGGGGGATGTCCTTTATGGTAATATCAAGTTTGTCCTCTGTTTTTGTGTCGATTGCCAGAAGTGTTTTGTAGTCGGTAACGATGACAAAACGCTGTTTGTGTTTTAGCTCGTTCTTTAAAGCGGAGATGGTAAGGTGCAGGTCGTATTTGTATTCTTCTTTGAAAAGAAGTTTTTTCTTCCAGGAGATTTCGCCATCAGCTTTCGACAGGTTAAGGTTTCCTTTTTTCAACCGGGTAATAGAAGCTTTGGGTAGTCCGTAAGCCAGCAGCAAATCATAAATAAAGGTTTCTTTATTAAAAGTTGCCATCAGCTTTTGCAGGTTTATTTCTATTTGTGCTATGTTCATTGGTTAGTTGGGTCTTTTAATTTGTGGGAGAGGAAAATCCGGCCTTAAAACTACATCTGTTTTCAGTAGCACAATATAACCGGAATATCCAGTATATTTTGTCTGATTATCCATTAATTGTTTAGTTTCAATTAAAATTCAAAGGTAGTCGATTTGAGTGTATCGGCAAAGAAATAGCTCTTTCGGTTTTCCCGGATTGGCCTTTTGTATATCGGCAAAAACCAAATGTACTATTTTCGTGTGGACTTTTTATTTTGATTTCTCCTTCAATTTTACTATTCAATTTCGTTTTTCTCGTATTGGCTACAAC
>VAPG01012367.1_pt1 | contig 14625 bp, 10 predicted proteins | sample 3393851 | NCBI WGS metagenome assembly VAPG01 (sample SAMN08290438, study PRJNA428436) | hydrothermal vent metagenome | isolation source: Deep-sea hydrothermal vent chimney | place: Atlantic Ocean: South-mid Altantic Ridge | depth 2194 m m
GAACTGGCGAAAAACACGCAACGTTTAAAAGAAGCACAAAGTATTGGCAGGCTGGGGAACTGGGAACTGGATTGGCAAAACAAAAAACTACTCTGGTCGGATGGGCTGTACCGCATACTGGAACTGCCGCCAACACAGTCTCCCAATTACAGTCTTTTCCAGCAACGTATTCACCCTGACGATTTAAAAGCCTCGCGTGAAGCGCTGAAAGAATCCATTAAATCAGGAAAGTCTTTTAAGCATATTCACAGGCTACTCATTGACGATAAAATAAAATGGGTCATCGAAAGAGGCAAAAGTTTCTATGATAAAAGCGGCAGAGTTATAAGAACTCATGGGACAGTACAGGATATTAACCGGCTAAAGGAAACAGAGGATAAGTTGAGGGAGCTGAACGAATTGCTGGAAGAAAAAGTACGGGATCGTACTGCAAAGCTGAAGAAAAAACAGCAGGACTTATCTAATCTACTGAACGATATGCAGATGGTTCAGCAGAAGCTGGGTAATACAAATTACACTTTACAAAACCTGAACCACGAGCTGGAGGCTTTTTCCTATTCCGTATCACACGACCTGAAAGCACCTTTGCGAGCTATTCACGGGTTCACAACCATTCTAAAAGAAGATTATTATGCTAACTTTGACCGGGAAGGAAAAATACTGACAGACGACATTCTCCTGGAGACTGACCGGATGGCAGAGATTATTGATGCGCTGTTGCAACTCTCACGTACCGGAAGTAAAAACCTGAACTTTGTCGAATTTGATTTGGCTCCTCTCGCACAATCTATTTTTACAGAGCAACAAAAACAGTATAACCTACCGTACGCCAGGCTTGAAATCCGTGAACTTCCGATGGTCTATGCTGACTACAGCCTCATAAAGCAGCTCATGGCCAACCTGCTTTCCAACGCCTTGAAATATTCGGCTAATGAGCCCTATCCCCGTGTGGAAATGGGCATTGGCAAGGATGAAAATATCAATGAAATCATTTTTTACATAAAAGATAATGGTGTGGGCTTTGATGAAAAATCCGCCGGAAAGATGTTTGATGCTTTTCGCCGGTTACATTCTAAAAAAGAATTTGAAGGAACAGGTATTGGTTTAGCCATTGCCAAACGTATTGTTACCCGGCATGGTGGAAAAATTTGGGCGAAAAGCCAGCCGGGAAATGGCACAACATTGTTTTTCACATTACCGAAAACAGACAAACAACAAAAGTTATGAAAAAACAATTGACCATTTTATTACTGGAAGACAATGCCGCCGATGCAAAGCTGTTGGAGATAGCTTTATCTAAAAGTTTTGACGATTTTACGTTGACTGTTATCGAAACCAGAGAAGAGTATTTAGCTGAGATAAAAAAGCCTTACGACATCATTATTTCCGATTATGCCCTGCCGGCATTCGATGGCATGGAAGCCTTGCAGATCAAAAACAAAGAAAAACCACTTCTGCCTTTTATCATCACAACCGGTTCCACAAACGAAGCTACGGCGGTAAGATGCATGAAAGCCGGGGCAGATGACTATGTCATTAAAGAGCATATCACCCGGATTGGTGAAGCAGTGAAAAGAGCCATTGCACTGAAGAAGACAGAATATGAAAAACAGCTCGCCGACCATACCGTGCGACATCTAAACCGTATTTTAAAAGCAATCCGGAATATCAATCAGCTGATTACTCGTGAAACCGATAAGCAAAAGCTCATACAACAAGCCTGTGAAATGTTTACCAGCGAGCAGAGTTATGTATCTTCCTGGATATCACTATTCGACGAAGAAGGAAAACTGGGAAACATCAACGCTTTTTCCGGAATAAACCCAAAGGATTTTAAACTGCTGGAAAAAAGCCTGCGCAACGGGCAATGGCCACCTTGTGTGGTACAAGCTAACAAATCCAGTGGGATTGTTACGCTTGCCCACAATAGCAAAACAGAGATCCTGTGTCCTCTGGGTAAAGCCCATCCCTTCAGCTTTACATTAAGCAAAATGCTGGTTTATCAGGAAAAGAAATTTGGTGTTATAACCATCAGTGTCCCTCAGAATATTGTTGTGAACGAAGAGGAGGAAAACCTTTTCCGCGAGGTTTCCGGCGACATTTCCTATGCCTTGTTTCACATTGCTATGGAAAAAGAAAAACAGGAAACCGCATTACGCCAAAAAGTACTTTTTGGCATCTCCCATGCTGCCGCTTCAGAGGAGAAGCTGGAGAACTTTCTGAAAAAAGTCTTTGAAATTATCGAACAAATCGTTGACTTTAGCAATGGCTATATGGCTCTGTATGATGCCAAAAAACATCTTTACACTTTTCCTTATGAGCGAGACAAAAAGAATACCGTCTATCCGGATATTCTACCCGATTCCATAAACGGGCTGGTTGAATATGTTAGGCATAAAAAGGAATTGTTGGTAATAACCAAAACCCGGTTTAAAAAACTGGAGGAAGCAGAAAAGTTGGAGAAAATAGGCCCTTATCACGCTGTGTGGATGGGAATCCCCATGATAAACAAAAATAAATTTATTGGTGTTATGGCTATCATGCATGATGAGAATCCTCATGCGTTTTCGAAAAGAGATGAAGAGTTGCTCCATTTTATTTCTAATCAGTTAGCCATTTTCATTGAGCGAAAAGAAGCCGTTTTACAATTGAAAAGCAGCAATGAGCGGTATAAAACGCTTATGCAACAAGCCGGTAACGCAATTTTCCTCTGTGATATGGAGGGTAATATTGTGGAAGCCAATGAAAAAATGTTCAACACCCTGAAGTTTTCTCAAGAGGAGCTGTTACAAATGAAGGTATCTGAACTGACGGCATCCTCCATTTCGAAGAAACAAAGGGATTGGTTGTGGGATAGGCTGATAAATGAGAAGAATATTGAATCTGAAATAGTTTTATGCGACAAAACCGGAAGGGATTTTCCCGTGGACTTAAGTTCAGGAATTGTAGAAATTGGTGGTGAGAATTTTGTCATGAGCATCATCCGCGACATCAGTGAGCGTAAAAAATCTGAAGAAAAAATCAGACAACTTTCGCTGGGGGTGGAGCAAAGCCCGGCATCCATTATAATCACAGACCTTGATGGGAAAATTCAGTACGTAAACAAGAAATTTACAGCGGTAAGCGGTTATAGTGCTGAAGATGCACTGGGACAGAATCCACGTATTCTAAAATCGGGGAAGATGCCCGACAGCGTTTATAAGAAGCTATGGTCAACCATCACTTCCGGTAAAGAGTGGCAGGGCGAAGTAATTAACCGAAGAAAAAACCAAAGTTTATATTGGGAGTTGGTCAGTATCTCTCCAATCAAAAATGAAAAAGGTGAGACAACGCACTATATTGCTGTTAAAGAGGATATTACTAACCATAAGGAGATGGAGGCCGAACTGCGAAAGGCAAAACTAAAAGCCGAAGAAAGTAATAAGTTAAAGAGTGAGTTCCTGGCCAATATGTCACACGAAATCCGTACCCCCATGAATGGGATCATCGGCTTTGCTTCGCTGCTTGAGGACGATGAGCTAAGCTCGGAATCAAGGAAAAATTATGTACAGGTTATCCAAAACAGCACCCGGCAGCTGCTGCACATCATTGACGAAATTCTGGAAATTTCAAAACTTCAGACTCATCAGGTGAAAAAGGTGGATCGGGAGATAAATATCAATGAATTGCTTTTCCGGTGTTTTTCGGAATTTGACAAAGTAGCTAAAAATAAGGGTTTGTCACTGTATGTTAAAAAAGGCTTGTCTGACAAAGCTGCTCACGTTTATGTCGATGGCGAGAAATTACATAAAGTAATCGATAACCTGCTTGAAAACGCGCTGAAATTTGCCCAGCAGGGCTATGTGGAAATGGGCTATACACGGAAAGGAGATAAGTTGATATTTTATGTCAAAGATACAGGCATAGGCATAAGTCCAAAAGCACGTGAACTTATTTTTGAGCAGTTTTCGCAAGAAGATAAAAGGCTGACCCGAAGCACGGGAGGGCTGGGACTCGGCCTTTCTATTGTGAAAGGGAATGTAGAGTTGCTAAATGGTAAAATACGGCTGGAATCTAAAAAAGGAGAAGGTTCCACATTTTTTGTAGAAATTCCTTACCAGCCTGTTCATCCGGAATTAGCCAGTGTTGCAGGAGAAGACGAAGAAAAAAGGCGGGAAAATATCACAGTTTTGGTAACGGAAGACGAAGAGGTAAATTACCAATATCTGGAGATCCTCCTGAAAAAATACCAGTTTGATATGAGCGTCTTACATGCCATTAACGGGAAAGAAGCAGTGTCCCTTTGCACAAAATATCCGGAAATCAATTTGGTTCTTATGGATATTAAAATGCCCGGAATGAGCGGACTTGAAGCTACCCGCCTGATAAAAAAACAAAACCCCGATTTAACGGTGATAGCCCAAACAGCCTATACGGCATTGGAAAATCAGGAAGAGGCTCAAAAAGCCGGTTGTACGGCATTTCTGCGTAAGCCTACACGAAAGGCGGATCTTTTTAAAGTTCTGGATAAGTATCTGAAGAAACATGAATAGTATGTTAATGGCACACTGATTGGACTGACTCTACTGATTTATTATGATGTTAATGGGTCACTGATGAAAAAATTCATACATCTAAGAAATCATAATCCATCTGAACAATCATAATAATCAGTGTGCTATTTCGTGTACTCTTTCCTGGTCAGAAAGAGAGAGAAAATGGTTAAAACATCCAAAACGGGAACAAATTCTGACATATCCGCCAGATGTCAAACCCATCTCCACCATGGGGGCATTACAAACCTGACAAACTTCCGGGGTAAGTAATTCGGCGTGGCAGTAAGGACAGCAGAAGCCCACAACTTCGCCCTGCGTTACCGGCATATCCTTTTGATGTTCAAAACATTCAAATGCCGCGCAAAGATGAACCGATCCCTTATCACTTTCTTCCGACCGGATATTTAAATAAACGCTGGGAAGCCCCTTGATTTCCACCTCTTCATCCATAAGCGAGTGTTGACAAAAAGGACAAACCACGTTAAGTACAACCTGCTTTTTCATTGTTACCTGATTTTTAATTTTTTGGATTTACGTACTGCTAAATTAATAATAATTTTCCCGAATGGAACACCGAACAGCCAATATTAAAGTAATATAAATAACAGAGGGGAAGTTTGAAGTGCCTAACCCGGATAAACCAGAAAAGACAAATTCAAAATCACAAAACCCAAACCCGTCCGAATGGATTCATCCGGGCGGATAAATTCTAATCAGCAATATCAAAAAACCAAACAATTGGATTTCTGTTTGAAAATTGATTTTTCGAATTTGGTATTTATTTGATTTTTGGTAAATTGTTATTTGCTATTTTCCGCCAAAAGATACACGAATAACCACTAATTAAGAATGATGTCTTCTGCCATAAAATGAGCCTGTTTTATTCTGTCGGCCATACCAATACCATCGTGGATGCTTCCGCCGAGATATATTCCCTTATGTTGTAGTTCGATGTCAGCAACGGCACGAAAGCGTGCCTCCGAGTCAGTACCATATTGAGCAATAGCACGCCTGTGCATGGAGAACTGAAGCATATCCGGTTCCAAGTCTTTCACCCCCATTGTTATTTCTAACTCTTTTTTTATCAGTCTGAATAGCTCATCTCCCTTCAAATCTGCCAGTTCGGGTTTTCGCATTCCGCCGACAAAGGTCGTCAGTAGCGCACCACCTTCGGGAGCTCTGTTTTTAAACTGGCTCGACATAAACAAAACCCCAAGGATATTCCTCTTTTCTTTAAAAGGAATTAATCCTCCAAAGGCATCCAGCGAAATACCTTTCCATTTTTTATATCCGATGGCCACTTCGGTAACCTTTGCATATTTCAGGCTTACAATGGGAGTCCAGTGTTTCATTTCCACAAAGGGAAACAGTTGCGGCAATCCGTCGCCGTTGATGGTACTTACCGAATGAGTAAAATCTTCCTGCCGGTTTTTAAAATGGACACGATAATTCTGCGCTGTTCTTTCAACAAAAACAGCGTCACATTCCAGCTCGATGTTTTCCAACCCTATTATCTCAGTAAGGGTTTCGGTAAGCCGTTGTAAACCTCCTTCGATGGAGAAAATTTCACGGGTGACTTTTTTTTCCGATGGACTTTTCTTCTTCCGGCTCTTTTTGATGGCACCTCCAATAAAGCTTCCGTAATCCTGCTCCAGCTGATAAAGTTTAGGAAGAGCATATTTGGGGACGATATAGGCCGGGTCGCCGGCATAAATTCCAAGAATAAACGGATCGATGGCATAATCCAGAAAACTCTGTCCCATTCTACGGATGACAAGCCGTGAAAGGGTTTCGTTTGGGTCGGTTCCCTTTTTCCGGAAGGGTTCTCCAAGCAGCCGCAGCTTATCCTTGATACTAAAGAGTGGTGTAGTAATTCCCCCCACAAAGCCGGAAGGCAGTGCATACCACTTCCCTCCTTTCCATATCAGCCGTTTGGCAGAAGAAGCATCGGCAATCTCCAACTTGCAGTGGTCACCCAAACTCTCAAAAAACTCCACGGTCTCTACATTGGCCAAAACACCGCTGTTGGGACCTCTCTCATAAACAAAACCGTCCTTCTCGCAGGTTTCAATCACCCCCCCGATATGTGCAGTCTTTTCAAAAATCCGGAAAGCAATACCCGCTTTCTTCAAATAATAAGCGGTAACCAGCCCTGTAATGCCGGCACCTATGATGGCTACCTTTTTCTCTTTCATTCTTCTTTTGGTTTTAATTTCCTTCTTCTAAAAGGCGAAAAGGCAAAAGTACAAAAACCGTCACATGAAGAGTAAAATGAATAATTATATCTTACAAGCAGCAGGATATCTTTGAGATGGGTTAGCTTCTCTGTTTTCACCTTTCCCACTATGTATTAGAGGTGCCGGTCGGCTTAGCTGAAATAAAATACTCTCCTTTCAGGGAAATTTTTGCCATCCTTTTGCCATTCAGGCAAATAAATGTTAAATTTGCCTGTCTGTTACTGAAAACCTTTTCAAAGAAGTAGTCAGTTGAAATTATTATTAAGGGGATGCGCTTATGAATACGCTACGAATACCCAATAAAATAGAAATGCTTTTCGTTCTACAATCTTTTGTTGTGGAAAGCGCAAAGGTCTGTAAACTGCCTGACAGCTTGCTGGAGCGGTTGAAACTGGTTTCTGAAGAGGCTTTTTTGCATGTCATTAAGAACTCCTTTTCCCCCGGAGAGACATCACGTATCCGGATTACCACAAAAGTCAATAACCTTTATTTTAAACTCTCTTTTTTTGATAAGGGGTTGCCTTTTGACAGTTCTTTGGCAAAAGAGTATCATCCGGAAGCAGACATCAGTTTGTTGAATACGGAAGGTATGGAGCTGTTTTTAATAAAACAGTATGTTGATAATGTAGAGTGGGTAAATCATGGTTATAAAGGAAAAGAGTTCCGGCTTTCGTTCGGACTACCAAAAAAAGACATTATTACCATTCTAAAAGGTAAAAAAGAGAAGAAAGAAGAGTCTGTTTCGGACATTAACGATATAGAAATAAGACCATTTAAAGAAACCGATGCCATAAAAATCGCAAGAACTATCTACAGAGCATACGGATATACTTATCCGAACGAGGACATGTATTATCCCGGAAAAATTACAGATTTGAATAAAAGCGGACGGCTTATCTCGGTGGTTTGTTATGATAAAAAAAGAGATGAAGTGGTCGGCCATTATGCACTTGAAAGACCTTCACTCGGTTGCATTGTCGAAAGTGGGCAGGCAGTGGTTACCCCGGGTTACAGAGGATTTCATCTCATGGCCAAAATGAGAAACATCTTAGAGGAAAAAGCCGGGGAACTCCGGTTAGAAGGAATTATGTCGCAACCGGTCACCACCCACATTTTTAGTCAGAAAGTAAATGCAAATTTCGGTTCATTGCCGTGCGGGTTCTCTTTCGGGCTGGTTCCTCAAAAATTGAGTTTCAGACAAATCGACAACTCCCTCTCCCAACGTGAGAGTTGTATGCTCTATTTCAAACTGCTGAAGGCGCGAATAAGGACACTCTGGTTACCCGGGCAACACAATGAAATCATAGAAAAAATTTATAAAAACCTCGGCATTGATTACCTTAAAGGCTATCAAACGGCAACCGATACGGACGAAAAAGGAAAGGTACAGTCGAATTACTTTGCCGGTTGGGGATTTGGTATCATCGAAGTAAACGAACTTGGGAAAAACAATATTTATGAGATAAAACAAGCACTTTATAACCTGCTGTTTACCCTGAAAGCCGATGTTATTTTTCTGTACATCTCCATAGAAGAAACAGATATATCGGCATTGGTGGATCAGGTTGAAAAGGAGAAGTTTTTCTTCTGCGGAATAACGCCCTCTTTTTTAAACGGGAAGGATGTCATCCGGTTTGAATATCTGAACGGCTCAATTGATGCATCAAAAATTAAAATTCTAGGAGATGAAGCCAAAGAGATATTTTCTTATGTCCTGAATGAAAAAGAGAAAGTGCTGAGATGATAGATATTTTTAAAAATAACACCGTTTTTTTAAGGTTTTGGATAGCTACCATTGGCTCCCAACTGGCATCAAGAATGCACTCTTTGATACTTATCTGGATCATTTACAAATGGACAAACTCTGCGCTGATTGTGGGCGTTGCCATGGTGGCCGCTTCTCTGCCGGCAGTTCTCATCGCTCCTCTTGCAGGCAGCATGATCGACAGGCATAACAAGATAGCCGTTATGATGATAGCCGACTTTTTCAGGTTAATTATTGTCTTGATTTTTGCTTATCTTTTTTATATTAACATATTAGATACCAAATTGTTAATCCTCGGAACTATTGGCATCTCCTTAGCATCGGCATTTTTTAATCCGGCATCTCTTGCTGTTATTCCTTCTCTCGTCAAAGAAGATGAAATCACACAGGCCAATGCTATCGAGCAGATAAGCGGAAGTGCCAGCTCTATTATAGGACCGTTGTTTGGCTCGGCCATTATTGCCGTTCTCGGCGTAACCAATGCATTTATCGGCGCAGGAGTCATGTTTCTTATTTCCGTACTGTTTTTACTCAACATAAAAGACATCAATTACGCCATTAAAAAAGTTTCAACCCCCATTCTTGAAGACATAAAAGTCGGCATCAAGCTTGTAAGGCAGTTTGCCATCGTTCATAAAATGATTCTCAAAATGGCCATCGTCAATTTTTTCTTTTCATCACTGACCATTATTATTCCTGTTATGGCCAAAGCGGATGTAAAAGTAATTGCCTACCTGATGAGTGCCATCGGCGCAGGAATGTTAGCCGGATCGCTGGTTCTTTCCAATAAAAACCTGTCGATTAAACCAGGCACCATGTTATCAGCCTCTTTTGTGGCTATTGGCGGGGCCTTTATATTTGCCAGTTTTACCCCTTTGCTGATTCCACAGCTCATCGAAATGTTTGTTATCGGCTTCTCGCTCAATGTCTTTAACATTACGCTTATTTCTCTTTACCAAATCAAATTGCCGGGAGAATCGCTGGGTAAAATTATGTCGTTAATCATTGCCGTTTCCATGTCGTTGCAACCCATTAGCTACGGTGTTGTAGGGGCGGTGATGGGATATGTGGGGACTTTCTACGTTCTGATCATCAGCGGAACCATCATTTTGCTCAGCGCTATTGGCGTTTACAGGCTGAAAGAGTTAAACAGTGAATAATTGGAATTTAAAATATTGTATGACGTTTTTTGATGAAATATATGGATGGTCTGGAAATAAATTTACAGGCAATGAAAAGAGCCGTCTCTACGAGACTAAAACTATCAAAGTCCCGTAGGGACGACTCAAAAAACAGACAGGGAATTTATTCCCTGGCAAATAAGAATAACAAAAAATAAATAAAATGGCAAACTCATATCTGAAAGTATTCATTCATTATGTCTTCAGCACCAAGAACCATGAACCTTTTATCTCTTCGGAAATTGAACAAAGGCTTTGGGCTTATATGGCCAATGTTGCCCGTGAGATTAATGTGGAACCGTTAATCATTAACGGAACAAAAAACCATGCTCACGTACTGGTATCTCTTCCTGCCACTGTAACAATAGCACAGGTTGTCAAAAAGATTAAAGGGGTTTCGTCCCTATGGGTCAGTCGCACTTTTGAAGAACTCTCAGACTTTGAATGGCAAATCGGTTATGGTGCTTTTAGCGTAAGTTCCTACAGCCTGGACACGATATTTCAATATATCAAAAACCAAAAAGAGCATCACAAAGAAGCTTCATTTAAGGAAGAGTATTTACATTTATTTAAGGAAAATAATATTGAGTATGATGAGAAATATTTGTGGGGTTGACAGCCACAAAACCTGGAAATAAATTTACAGGCAACGAATTGAGTCGTCTCTACGAGACTAAAACCATCAAAGTCCCATAGGGACGACTCAACAAACAGACAGGGAATTTATTCCCTGGAAAAACGGAAAACATAAAACATTAAAACACAACATCATGGATAAATTTGATTTATTTAAAAATGTTAGAAAAAGCGTAAAAGGATACGGCAGATTTCTTTCGGAACATAATATCAAAGAGGTTGATCATTGGGAGGACATTCCAATCATCAACAAGCAAAATTATCTTTTAACCTATCCCATAAACGAGCTTATCAGAGAAAATACTTTCGACAAATGTTTTTTGATCGGTGCCTCCAGCGGTTTTTCAAAAAGCGGCAGTGTGCTGTGGCTGAAAGAGTCGTTGGATGAAGAAGATTATATCGAAAAAGTGAAGAATTTATTCATCGACAACTATTCGATAGATAAAAAATCGACACTTGTCATTGTTTCGCTGGCCATGGGAACCTGGATAGGCGGCATGCAGCTCGCCTGCACATTCAGAAGTCTGGCCGGCAAAACGGATGGTATGGTGGTGGCGACTCCGGGTATTGACCTGAAAGAGTCGGCGCATATTGCGAAAGAGTTCGGCGGTATGTTCGACCAGCTTGTCTGGGTTACCAATCCTTCAAGTATCAACATCCTCTATTCGCTGCTGCGGGATGAAAAAGATTTGTTAAACGGAAAAGTTTATTTTGCCGTTGTCGGTGAATATTTTACGGAAAGTTTCAGGGAAAAAACAGCCGTTAAATTCGGCCACGATCCCGACAATGTTTATGTGGCAAAAACAGGTTATGGATCGGCAGATACAGGTGACTTGGGTATTGAGAGCAGAGAGACCATCCTGCTGCGGAAGTTTTTAAACCGGAATCCGGTAATCTCCAAAAAACTGTTCAATGACGAAAATCCTCCCATGTTATTTGAAAAAAATAACATAGCACTTATGGAAACCATCGGTGACAACCTCGTCGTTACAAAGGACCAGTTTGTCCCGCTTATTCGTTACAACACGAAAGACACGGGAGGTATTATCGGGAAAGAAATTTTTCAACATACGGATATCAACAAAAAACTTTACGCCAGCCTGCCGGATGAAATACTTTACGTCTTTGGCAGAGTTAGCGATTCCATTGTTTTCTACGGTACAAACCTGAACATATACGCCAGTGGGGATTTTCTGGACACGCTCGACGAAACATTCTGCTACGGCGGTCTTTACGAAGTTAAGAAAATAGAAAAAGATGACGTGGAATTTTTAGAATTCACTATATTTGTGCTTGAAGAGAAAGATGGGCTGGAAGAAAAATATCAGCAAGCACTCGTCGGGTTTCTGAAAGCTTCATCCAACGAGTTTGCCGCAAAATACGACAAGTTATCATCAGCCGTAAACGAGGGTTTAATCAAAGTGAAAATAGCGCCCATATCCGGTAAAAACTTAGCAAAAAAACATCATACAGTAAGGAGTTAATAAGCAAAAAAGTCTTATGTATAATTTAGTCATTAACAAGTTGGTAATAAATAATCTATAAGCGACGATAATCTAAATTTATGTTCAACAAAGAAAAATCAGCAAATAAATTCCATTATTTCCCTTTTGGGAGGGGTGTAGGGGTGGGTCAATTTAAAAAGATCATTTATTTGCTGATTTTTCGATAATTATTTTTTTAATACTGAGTAATATTAATTTAACTTTAACAATCTCATGTTTAATCAGATATCAAAAGAAGAATCCTTGCAAAAAGCCCTTTCGGTTTTTAATTTTGCAAAAGGAAAATCGATATTTTATAAGGAAAAATATAAAACGCTGCCGGAAATCTCAACCTATGAAGCGTGGTTAAAAGTTCCCATTCTGACAAAAGACGAGCTGTATAACAACAGCTATCCCAAATCGACAAAGATGCTGACGCTCGACCTGCCTTTAAAAAAGACGATTATCACCTCAACAGGCGGTTCTTCGGGACTGGCAAGATATACCATGCTGACATATGAAGAGTGGGATAAGTTTCTGAAACGTCAGGCCGATGCGTTGCGACTGTTGGGCATAAAAGAAGAAGATGTGGTGGCAAACCTGTTTGTAGCAGGTAGTTTATGGCCTTCTTTTATCGCCTTGCACGACAATATCCGGCTCATAGGCGCCACGCATCTTCCCATTTCTGCAAACATCGATTTCGATGAAATACTCCGGTATATCATGGAGTTTAAGCCTACGGTTTTACTGAGTCTCCCGACAGTTTTTGTAATACTGGCCGATAAAATTCTGGAACGAAACTTAAACGTTGATTTTGTAAAAATCATCGGATACGCCGGCGAGCACATGAGTGAAATGATACGGCATCATCTCAAAAAAGCATTTGGAGATGTGAAGATAGAGTCGCTTGCATACACCAGTGCTGATTGTGGCTTAATAGGTTATCAATGCGATAGTTGTGCTTCTAACGAATACCATCTTCCAACAGATTTTCAGTTTGTTGAATTTTATAATTTTGAAAAAAACAGAGTTTGTGAGCCGGGCGAAAGCGGCGAAGTTCTCATCACCAATCTTGAACGGCTGTCGCAACCCATCATCAGGTACAGGATAGGCGATGTGGCCAAATGGACTGGCAAAGCCTGTGCCTGTGGCGACAAAAACCCCACCTTTATCATTGGCGGCAGAGCGGGCGATGACTTCAAAATCGGCGGTGCTTATATCTCCATGGATGTGGTGGAGAAGTCTTTCTCCGATTATGTATCCAGTCATGGCATAAGTGCAAATTACCAGTTTATGCTGGATGATACTAGCGGAGCTAAATTAAAAATTGTTCTCAGAATTGAATCTTCTGATGTTGAAGAATCCCGAAAAATTTCAGAAAAAATAATCGAAAATATTGAGCATAACATCGACGACATAAAAGTAGGCGAAGAGATGGGCATTGTCATTTTAAGTGTTGAATTTGTGGAGCTTGGCGTACTTCCGCGAAGCCCGATAACGGGAAAAGTAAAACGCTTAAACGATAAAAGAGTCAGGGGAGCAAAATGAGATATTTAGGATTGATACTCATTCAGATTTGCCTGCCCGCCGTACAACTTTGGCAGACGGACAATACGAATGTTATTAGGAAAAGGGATTTAAAATCTCCTGCCCGGAAGGTCGGGATTACAAATCCCGACCAGCAAAAAGATGGTTAGGTACTATCACCTTTGATTATTAGCAGTTCAATGTTTTCCCGACGTCAGGAAAACATTAAGACATTAAAATACAAATATCTATGAAACTGGAAGTAATAGCAAAATTACAAAAAATATTTGAGCAATTTGTTCATAATGAAAATGACACAGAGTATTGGCTTGCTCGCGAACTACAAGAATTACTCGGTTATAAAAAATGGGGAAATTTTTCGAAAGTTATAAAAAAAGCAATTATTGCCTGTGAAAATTCAGAGCAGCACAAAGAAGACCATTTTCTTGGTGTCAGTAAAATGGTTGAAATGCCAAAAGGTGGAACGAAAGAAATAGGTGATCTAATGCTTACTCGCTATGCATGTTACCTGATTGCACAAAACGGCGATCCGCGAAAAGAACAAATTGCTTTTGCACAAAGTTATTTTGCCTTGCAAACCCGAAAGCAAGAATTGCTGGAAAAACGCTTTAAAGAAATAGAACGGGTAAGAGCAAGAAAAAAATTAAGTCAAACTGAAAAAGAACTTTCGGGAATTCTATATGAACGAGGTGTTGATAATAAAGGTTTTGCCCGTATTCGCAGTAAAGGAGACCAGGCTTTATTCGGCGGATTTACAACTAATATGATGAAATATAAACTATCTATTACAAAAAATCGACCTTTGGCTGATTTCTTGCCCACCATTACCATAAAGGCCAAAGATTTTGCCAATGAGATTACTAATTTTAATGTACAAAAAGAAGATATGAAAGGTGAAGCAACAATTACAAGCGAACATGTTAAAAATAATGCAGGAGTTAGAAAACTTCTTAAGGAGAGAGGTATTATACCTGAAAATTTACCACCCGACGAAGATATTAAAAAAGTAGAAAGACGTTTAAAATCAGAAGACAAGAAACTTATGAAAGAAACTAAAACATTAAAAAATGAAAAAAATGAAAAAGACAATTTACACAAAACATAAAAGGAATGGGTATACAATATGATATAAAATCACAAACTGATGAAACACTCATGTTTAAATTATAAACACACAGGAAGATGATTAAAGTCCCGTAGGGACGACTCAATTTTTAACCTTGGATTTTAATCCAAGGC
>VAPG01006528.1_pt1 | contig 14618 bp, 13 predicted proteins | sample 3393851 | NCBI WGS metagenome assembly VAPG01 (sample SAMN08290438, study PRJNA428436) | hydrothermal vent metagenome | isolation source: Deep-sea hydrothermal vent chimney | place: Atlantic Ocean: South-mid Altantic Ridge | depth 2194 m m
GTGGTGATGGTTAATATGCTGGGAGATTTATGGACACCGGACTGGTTGAATATCTTTACGCAGAACAATATTAAGCTGCATCTTTATGGGAAAACTGAAGCGCGCCCTGGGCGGAAGATGGGGCACTTTAACGTTTTGGCGGAAGATGTTGAGTCTGCGTTGCTTGTGGCAAATGAGGTGTTTGAGCAGTTGCAAGGCCAGGGAGTTATAGCGCCAAAACGTAATGAAAAATGAAAAGTGAAAAATGTAAAAGCTAAAAAATAACATGCCTGCGGTATGTTGTCATCTTTCGCTTACGCTCAAGATAACAGCCTTTAAGTGTTTTGTTGTTAATTTTTCACTTTTCATTATTCATTTTTCATTGACCGGTTATCTTCTCCGGCTCCGGTTATCTCTACCATGCCCCTGATTACGATTCCCACCGCCCCGATTACCCCCAGGCCGAGGTCTCCTCTCCATCTTGATCGGTGGTTTTGGTTTTTCCAGTAAATCACTGGTCACCGCTTCTTTGCCAATTTTCTGGTCGATGTATTCTTCGATATCCATGATGTAATGCGCGAAATCTTCGCAGGCAAAACTGATGGCGGAGCCGCTGGCACCGGCACGTGCGGTACGACCGATGCGGTGCACGTAATCTTCGCCGGACTGTGGCAGGTCGAAATTAAATACGTGGCTGACTTCCGGAATGTGTAAGCCGCGGGCGGCAACGTCGGTGGCGACCAGTGTACTGAATTCGCCGTCCTGGAATTTTTTCAGCAGACTCTGGCGTTTTTTCTGCGGTACGTCGCCGGATAACAGGGCTGATTTGTAACCATTGCCTTCCAGCCAGGCGTACACTTTGTCAGCGACGCGTTTGGTGTTGATGAAAACGATGCTGCGCGTTGGTTTGAGTTTTTTCATCAGACCGAGCAACAGCGGAATTTTTTCTTCGTTGGCCGGGTAATAGATGGACTGCTCGATTTTGTCAGCGGTTTTAGTATCTGCTTTGACTCTTATCTCGGCAGGATCATTCATGTGCACGTAGGCCAGTTCGCCGACACGATGTGACAGGGTCGCAGAGAAAAGCAGGCTCAGGCGTTTGGCTGGTTCCGGGCAGCGGTGCAATAAATAGCGCATGTCATCGATGAAACCAAGATCGAACATGCGGTCGGCTTCGTCCAGTACCACGACTTCGCAGTTTTTCAGGCTAAATACTTTTTGTTTGAAAAAGTCGATGGTGCGGCCGGGTGTGCCGATGAGGATGTCGACGCCGTCGAGCAGGATGTTGCGCTGTTTATCGTAATCGGTGCCGCCGTAAGCCAGGCCGAGTTTTAAACCGGTGTACTTGCCGAGAACCATTGCGTCTTTATGTATCTGAATGGCCAACTCGCGTGTTGGTGCAAGTATCATCGCACGCACCTCTGTTTTCTGGCGCTGTTCATGCGAGGGTTTGGTGATCAGATGATTCATGCAGGCGACCATGAAAGCGGCAGTTTTGCCGGTGCCTGTTTGCGCTTCACCGGCGACATCTTTGCCGGTCAGCGCGATAGGGATGCTCTGCGCCTGAATCGGTGTGCAAAATTCAAAACCGGCCTCGTTGATGCCTTTGAGTAAATCAGGGTCGAGATTGAAGTCTTTAAAGCGAGTTTCTGTCAGGTGATGATTCATGATCATGTAGCTTACAGTAAATTAAAGAAATTAGGGGGTGTACAAATTTAAAAAATAGTCTATTATATGTTCCATCAATATCTTGATCCCCGAATACTTTCGAATCTAGTAAGATTAAAAACAAAATTCTTATACATCGTTACGCGATAATTCTAAAAACTTACAAACAAAAATAAATGAGGTTCCACGTTGAGCAGCGACATTGTTTACGTTACAGATGATTCATTTGAAGAAGACGTCTTAAAATCCGATATTCCTGTACTGGTTGATTATTGGGCAGAGTGGTGCGGCCCCTGCAAAATGATCGCGCCTATCCTTGAAGAAATCGTTGGTGATTACATTGGCAAGTTAAAAGTAGCCAAATTGAATATCGATGAAAACTCAGCGACGCCGCCTAAATTTGGTATCCGTGGCATCCCGACACTGATGATTTTTAAGGACGGTGATGTAGAAGCGACCAAAGTCGGGGCTTTATCTAAATCGCAGTTAATTGCGTTTATCGACAGTAATTTATAATTTTCAGGTTCTGGCCAGAATCTAGCTAGAACCTGAATTGTTACACGAAACCTTAGGGTTCGTTTTTAAAAATAATAAATCTTTGAAGAGGCGCAGCCGTCTGTTGGCCTCTCTAAAATAACAACAGACATCAATTCAGGGCGCCTCTAATTGGTTCGCGAATTAATCAAGCTGTCCATATTCCTTAAACTCAAATCAAATACCCTTTCTAATTATGAATCTTTCCGAATTAAAACTAAAACCCGTTCCCGAATTACTTGAAATAGCCGCATCGATGAAACTTGATAATGTTTCACGATCGAAAAAGCAGGACATCATTTTTGCCATCCTTAAAGCGCACGCAAAAGGTGGCGAAGATATTTTTGGTGGCGGAGTGCTGGAAATATTGCAGGACGGTTTTGGTTTTTTACGCTCGGCAGAAGGTTCCTATTTAGCTGGCCCGGATGATATCTATGTATCGCCCAGTCAGATACGTCGTTTCAGCATGCGTACCGGCGACACCATCGAAGGCAAGATTCGACCACCTAAAGATGGCGAGCGTTATTTCGCTATGCTCAAAGTGGATAAAATAAATTTTGATTTACCGGAAAATACCCGTAACAAAATTGCATTCGAAAACTTAACGCCGTTACACCCCAACGAACGTTTGATCATGGAGCGTGGCAACGGCAGTACCGAAGATATCACTGCCCGCATCATCGATCTGATGTCACCAATCGGTAAAGGTCAGCGTGGTTTGATCGTATCACCACCGAAAGCTGGTAAGACGATGATGTTGAATCATATCGCGCAATCGATTGCAGCAAACAATCCAGATTGTTGCCTCATCGTGCTGCTGATTGATGAGCGCCCGGAAGAGGTGACCGAGATGGAACGCAGTGTGCGTGGTGAAGTGGTGTCATCAACCTTTGATGAGCCTGCCAGCCGTCACGTACAGGTAGCAGAAATGGTCATCGAAAAAGCCAAACGTCTGGCTGAACATAAAAAAGACGTGGTTATCCTGCTCGATTCAATTACCCGCCTGGCGCGTGCATATAACACCGTCATCCCATCATCCGGTAAAGTATTAACCGGCGGTATTGATGCGCATGCACTGCATCGTCCAAAACGTTTCTTTGGCGCTGCGCGTAATATCGAAGAAGGTGGCAGCATCACCATTCTGGCAACCGCGCTGGTTGATACCGGTTCGAAGATGGATGAAGTGATCTACGAAGAATTTAAAGGTACCGGTAATATGGAGATCCATCTGGATCGCCGTATCACCGAAAAACGTATCTTCCCTGCGATCAATATCAACCGTTCTGGTACACGTCGTGAAGAGTTGCTGACAAAACCTGATGAGTTACAGAAAATGTGGATTCTACGTCGTCTGTTGCAGCCGATGGATGAGATCGGTGCTATCGAATTCCTCATGGGTAAATTGCAGAACACCAAAACCAATGATGATTTTTTTGATTCGATGAAAGGCTAGAGAAACGCAGTGTACTGGAACCGTTCCTGACGATTTTCAGCATACCGTCCATCCATGGACGTAAATAAAGAATAGTTAATAGTGAATAATGACAGATTAAAAAAATACCCACGTTTGTGGGTATTTTTTGGCTTACTGCTTTTTGGGGGCAACGTTTTATCTGCGGATAAAATAACGGTAGCGGTTGCCAGTAATTTTAAATACACCCTGCAGAAGCTGGCGGTGGATTTCAAGAGCAGATCCGGTTATGAGTTGCGTATCATCGCGGCATCGAGTGGCAAGTTGTTTGCACAGATAAAACATGGCGCACCTTACGATGTTTTTTTATCGGCCGATGAAAAGCGCCCGGATCGTCTGGTCGAAGAAAAGTTGGCCGTTGCAAAAAGTGTTTATGTCTATGCGCAGGGTAAGCTGGTTTTTGTCTCGAACATTGAAGTGCCGGGTGCTTGTAAAGATGTGCTGGTTTCAGCGCGATTAAAAAAACTGGCCATTGCTAATTATAAAATTGCACCCTACGGTCTGGCTGCCAGACAGGTGCTGCAGAAGTTTTCTTTGTGGGATCGTTTGTCACCGCATCTGGTCATGGGTGAAAATATCTTGCAGACGTTTCAGTTTGTCTCAACAAAAAATGCGGATGCCGGTTTTATCGCCGCTGCGATTTTTCATATGGGCAGGAAAATTGACATGGCCTGCGCCTGGTTTGTGCCTGCTACGTTGCATTCACCGATTAATCAAAAAATGCTGGTTTTGAATAGATCAAAAAATAAAGCGCCGGTTAAATCGTTTGCGCAGTATATGCGTTCAGCAGCGGCGAAAAAAATTATTCAAGCGATGGGTTATGATGTTCCGTCACTTTAAGACAAATCATGAAGTATTTTTTATAAGATGTTTCCGGGATTAGAGCCTTTAATATTGACCGCCAAACTGGCGGCACTGACCACCATCATCCTGCTACTCATTGGTACGCCGGTTGCGTGGTGGTTGGCGCGTACCAGTAATAAATTTAAACCGGCAATCGAAGCTGTAGTTGCATTGCCAATCGTGTTGCCACCGACAGTGCTGGGGTTTTATCTGCTGGTGCTGTTGAGTCCACAGAGCGGTTTTGGTAGCTGGTGGTTCGAGCTTACCGGGCAGACGTTGACCTTCAGTTTTTCCGGCCTGGTTATCGCCTCGGTGATTTACAGTTTTCCTTTTGTGGTGCAGCCGATTCAGAGTGCGTTCGAAACCGTCGGACATGACATGATGGAAGCCGCTTATACATTAGGCGCGAAACCGCTGGATGCTTTTTTTACGGTGGCGGTGCCACTGGCAAAACGCGGTTTTCTGACCGGCACGGTACTCGGTTTTGCGCATACCCTGGGTGAGTTTGGCGTGGTGCTGATGGTCGGTGGCAATATTCCTGGTGAGACACGTGTGGTTTCGATTGCCATTTATGATCACGTTGAAGCGCTGGAATATGGTCAGGCGCATGTGTTGTCTGGCATCTTGCTGGCTGTAGCGTTTATTACCATATTACTTATGTATGTTATTAATGCGCGACTTAAGGTGAAAGCATGAGTGGCGTTATGGAAACATCGCATTGTGACATCCAGCTGAGACGTGCCGATTTTAATGTCGAAGCCAATTTTGAAATTCCACAAAAAGGCGTGTTAGGTATTTTTGGTCATTCCGGCTCAGGAAAAACCACGCTGTTGCGCTGCCTCGCCGGGCTGGAAAAACAAGCTGAAGGGTTGATCAAAGTTAATGGCAAAATCTGGCTGGATGAGACGAAAAAACTTTCCATCCAGCAAAGAAATGTTGGTTATGTGTTTCAGGAGGGGCGACTGTTTCCGCATCTTTCGGTGTTGCAGAATCTTGCGTATGGTACGCGCCGTTGCCTTGTCTACAAGGGTGAAGATGAGAGCATGGATCGTGAGCACCTGCTTGCGCTGTTAAACATCGGGCACTTGTTAAAACGTTATCCTTTCCAGTTATCCGGCGGTGAAAAACAACGTGTCGCTATCGCACGTGCGCTGCTAAAAAAACCGCAGATGTTGTTGCTGGATGAGCCGCTGGCTTCGCTGGATGAAAAACGTAAACAGGAAATATTGCCTTACCTGGAAAAGCTGCACGAAGAATTAAATATCCCCATGTTATATGTCAGTCATAACCTCGACGAGATGTTGCGCCTGTGTGATTACATGCTGGTGATGGAGCAGGGGCAGCAGGTGTTTAATGGCAGCATGCATGATGCGCTGGTCTCACCTGAATCACCGCTGGCAAGAGTAGAGAATGCGGTCGCTGTGCTCGAAGGCACAGTATCTAAACAGGAAAAAGAATTCGATATCTCAACGGTTCACACCATTAATGGCAACCGCTTTCAGGTGCCGGGTCTGATGGCCATCGGTAAACACGTGCGGCTGATCGTGTTTGCCAGTGATGTTAGTGTGACAAAAGAAAAAGCCAGTGACACCAGTATTCTGAATATTATAAAAGGCCGGGTTGCTGCGGTGCTGGATAAAAAGCGCGGGCGCGTTTTGCTACAGATAGACTGTAATCAGGATGTATTGCTGTCTTTGATTTCTGTGAAATCTTTTAAGACCCTGCAGTTGTCGCCAGGCGTGGATGTTTTTATTCAGCTTAAGGCGGTGGGGACTAAAAGCAGTGAATAATGAATAGTTAAACCCCAAAAAACTCTGGTGAATTAATTGCTGATGGTTCTAAAATTCATTATTCATTGCTTCTCTAGCGATAGCCCGATAACCAATGTCGGTACGAAAATAAACATTGTTCCAGCTGATTTTATCAACCAGTTGATAAGCGACACGCTGCGCTTCGGTCACTGAATCGCCCAGCGCGACAGCGCATAAAACACGGCCACCATTGGTGGCCACCTGGCCGTCTTTCTCGGCTGTGCCGGCATGAAATACTTTTGTTGATTCTGTCTCGGTGTTTTCCAGACCACTGATGACATCGCCTTTTTGGTAGCTGTCGGGGTAGCCGCCGGCGGCGAGCACGATGCCGATGGCGGTGCGTTCATCCCACTGGGTTTCTACTTCGTCCAGTTTGCCGTCGATGGCATCGAGGCAGTGCTGCACTAAATCAGATTGTAAGCGCATCATAATGGGTTGTGTTTCCGGGTCACCAAAACGCACGTTGTATTCCAGCACTTTGGGAATGCCTTCGTTGTCAATCATCACGCCGGCATATAAAAAACCGCTGAAGCTGTTGCCTTCATCACTCATGCCTTTGACCGTGGGTTCGATTACCAGCTGCATGATGCGCTGGTGCATCTCGGTGGTGACCACCGGGGCAGGCGAGTAAGCGCCCATGCCGCCGGTGTTGGGGCCTTTGTCGCCGTTATCGCGGGCTTTGTGATCCTGCGAGCTGGCCATCGGCAACACGTTTTTGCCATCCACCATGCAGATGAAGCTGGCCTCCTCGCCGTATAAAAATTCTTCGATTACCACGCGTGCGCCGGCATCGCCAAACTTGTTGCCGGCCAGCATGTCTTTCACTGCGGCGATGGCTTCGTCATTGGTCTGCGCCAGAATAACGCCTTTGCCCGCGGCCAGGCCGTCGGCCTTGATGACGATGGGCGCGCCTTTTTCTTCGATGTATTTTATCGCCGGTTCGATCTCGGTGAAGTTGCCGTAGAACGCGGTGGGAATGTTGTGCCGTTCGAGAAAATCTTTGGTGAAGGCTTTGGAGCCTTCGAGCTGGGCGGCGGCTTTTGTCGGGCCGAATATCTTCAGGCCATTGTCAGTAAACACGTCGACGATGCCGGCGACCAGTGCCGCTTCCGGGCCAACGATGGTGAGATCGATGTTGTTGCTTTTGGCAAAATCGAGCAGGGCAGGAATGTCTTCCGCACCGATGGTGACGTTCTCGATATTTTTTTCCAGCGCAGTGCCGGCGTTACCGGGTGCAACAAGAACCTGGTTGACTAAAGGTGACTGTGCGGCTTTCCAGGCAAGTGCGTGCTCGCGGCCGCCGCTGCCGATGATTAAAACTTTCATGTGTTTGTTTTTGAGTGGCTTGGATAAAGCGCGGTATTTTACACCATTATGGTGCGGGTGTTCGTTAAGGGGAAATCGCGGAACAAGATTCCGCTCCTACAGCAGCGAATGTGTAGCAGCGGAATCTTGTTCCGCGATGCTGGTTGCTTATGTTACTGGCAACTATAAAAATACTGCCATTCCACATTGGTGAGGTCTGCCAGCTTATCCAGCAATGATTGCTGCGGAATGGCTTCTTTGGGAAAGACCTCGGTGATCTCGATGAACAGTTGCGCGTAACCGGCCATCTTTCGCCAGTTAAAATTTTCGATGTTTGAGGTGGTGCTGCATAAATCACAGTGAATGTTTGGTTCGGTTTTTTTGTCCTGCCAGTTTTTAACAGGTTTATTGCAGGCCGGGCAGTGCGGTGCGCGTGATTGTTTCTTGCTGTGAATTAATACGGGTGTTGTGTGCTGGTGTATTTTGATGAAGCAGAAATTTTCGTCGTCCGCTTCAAATTGAATGGCCGGGGCGCAACCCATGTAAGCGATGTAGTCTAAATATTTTTCGCCGGTGAAATAATGTGGCTCGCTTTGCTGTGGATTTATTTTTTGTGCGATGAACGCGATTTCCTGTAATGCGTTAATCAATGCAGGCAGGTTTGCCACATCGTGCTTCGCCTGTTTCGGGCACAGGTAAAGTGCGCATGAATCGTGTGTCGAACTCATCGGGCTGAGTCAGTCGGGCATGTGGTTTTTGTTTGAGTTATCCTTTTTTGTTTTGCTGCTTTTTTCATCGTCGTCCATCAGGATGCGGTAGGCCGGGCCTTCAAGATCATCAAACTGATCAGATTTTACCGCCCAGAAAAAGACCGCGATGATGATGACAACGATGATCAGCGCGACGGGGAGTAGTAAATAAATTATATCCATAAAAATTTTTATGTTAAAAGCTTAAAAATATTATTGTCCACAGATGAACGCAAATAAAAGATTAAAAGTTTCAATTTTTGATCCGCGAATAACGCGAAAGACGTAAAGTATTAAAAAGGCCTTTTTCGCGTTTTTTGCGTTATTCGCGGACTATGTTTCTTTGTTTTTATTTGCGTGCATTTGCGTTCATCTGTGGACTGAAAAAGTTTTTAATGTTTGATCCGGTTCAGTCGTAGTGCGTTCAACACGACAACCAGCGAGCTAACCGACATCCCGATTGCAGCCAGCCAGGGTTCGACATAACCCATCGCGGCGGCGGGGATGGCGGTGATATTATACAGTAGTGCCCAGCTTAAATTCTGTTTGATGATGCGCAGTGTTTTTGTCGCGATTTTGTAGCCGTGATAGATATGTTCGATATTGTTGCTGATCAGGATCATATCGGCAGTGGCGGCGGCGAGTTGCGTGCCTTTGCCCATGGCGATGGACAGGTCAGCACCGGCCAGCACCGGCGCATCGTTAACACCATCGCCGGTCATCACCACGATGGCTCCCTGTTGTTGCAGGGCTTTGACGTTTTTCAGTTTGTCTTCGGGTTTCAGGTCGGCGAGGTAGTGCGGGATGCCGAGTTGTTGACTTACTTCGCGGGTGTTTTCTAATCTGTCGCCGCTGAACAGGTGGGTCTTTTTATGTTGCTGCTGTAGTTGCTGGATAAGCGGTCGGGCTTCGTCTCTAATCCGGTCAGATAATGCGAAGGTGGCGACGCAGTGTTGCGTGGTTGCCAGGTAGATTTTGCTGGCATGTGCGTCGCTGTCTTCGTTGATGTTGCAGTCGCTGTGTTTTTCGACAAAACCTTTGTTGCCGATAAACCACTGTGTATTGTCGATGCGACCCTGAATGCCTTCGCCGAGTTTGTTTGACAGGTCTTCTACGTTTAGCAGATTTTCTTCGCAGGCGTTTAGCAGTGCTTTGGCGATGGGGTGTTCGGAGCTGGCTTCCAGCGAAGCGGCGATAGTTAACGCTGTGTTTTTATCGACAGTTGTCTCTGGATTCAAAATGACTTTTTCCAGCTTGATGCTGCCTTCGGTGAGGGTGCCGGTTTTGTCGAACACAAAATCGGTGGCATGCGCCAGTGTTTCCAGTGCGTGTGCACGCTTCGGTAATAAACCAATTCTGGCCAGCTGGCCGCTGGCGGCGGTGATGGCTGCCGGTGTTGCCAGTGACAGTGCGCAGGGGCAGCTGACCACCAGAGTGGCGATGGTGATTTCCAGCCAGACGTCAGGATCAACTTTATACCAGTAAAACGCTACCATAGCAGCTGTAGTCAGTAACACGCTGACAAACCAGCTGGCGATCTTGTCTGCCAGTTTGGCGATAGCGGGTTTGGTGTGCTGGGCTTCGTCGATCAGGCGTTGTATCGAAGACAGCACTGAGTCTTCACCCAGTTTTGTGACCTGGATGACCAGAGCGTTTTCGCTGTTGGTGCTGCCGCCGATGACCGGGTCGTCGGCGTGTTTGCTCACCGGCATGCTCTCGCCGGTGATCAGCGATTCGTTGATGCTGGAGCTGCCGCTGATGATGAGACCGTCGGCGGGAATAGTCTCGCCGGGGCGCACTAGCAGGTAATCGCCGATGCTCAGTTCGGTGACGGCGACACTTTCCTGTTTTGCCGCATTGCTGGTGATGGTGCTGGAATTTTTATCGGCATAGTCGATCAGTCGGGTAGCGATGGCAGGTTTTAGGTTGAGCAGGGCTTCGGTGGCTTCTGAGGTTTGTTTGCGGCTGCCGATCTCGAAAAAGCGTGCGCTCAGCAGGAAGAAAGTGAACATGGCGACTGAGTCAAAATACACTTCGCCGGTGCCTTTGAAAGTGTGTAACAGGCTGGCGCTGAAAGCGATGGCGATGCCGAGCGACACCGGTACATCCATGCCGACACGTTTGTTTACGAGGTCGCGATAGGCCGCTTTGAAAAACACCGAGGAGGCGAACAGCAGAATCGGGATGGTTAGCGCCAGGCTGATCCAGCGGAAACTTTGTTTGAATGTTTCGTCGATGCCCCACCATTCACCGGTGTACATGGCGACCGCGAAGATCATGATCTGCATGCCCAGCAGGCCGGACAGGCCCAGACGTTTTATTTGCTGCTTGCGTTCTTTTTCCAGGATGCGCTGATATTGCTCCGGGTCGTAAGGGTGCGCCAGGTAACCGATGCGTGAGATGGACTCGAGGATATCGCTGAGCTGGATCTTGCTGTTGTCCCAGCGCACGCGTGCGCGGTGGTTGCTGTAATTGATACTGGCGCTCAAAATGCCATCGAGTGAAATCAGGTGCTGTTCGTTGAGCCAGACGCAGGCGGCACAGGTGATGCCTTCGAGGATGAGTGATACTTCCAGTGCTTTACCGCTACTGGTTTTTTCATCGGTCTGGTTAACGAATTTTTTTTGTACGGCGCTGGAGTCATAAGCTTTTAATTGCTGCAGAAACTCTGGCACAATGGCTTCAGGTTTGTCCGGTGTGCTGGTGCGGTATTTGTAAAAATTATCCATGCCGCTGTCGATGATTGCCTGCGACACGGCCTGGCAGCCGTAGCAGCACATGGTTCTGTCTTCGCCCTGATATTCCACAGTTATTTTCAGGTTTTTCTCGACGGGCAGGCCGCAATGAAAGCAAAGGGCGGGTTCTACATTAGTATTCATGGATTATTATTAACGAAAAGACTTGTTGTTTGCTAAATCAATTGTTTAAATGGATTCTAATAATAAAAGGTTTGAAAGTTGGTTGTCGCCCTGACAATTATTCTATTTAACTAAAAAGCTATGAAGCGCAGGATTGTATCTTACTATGAGTAAGTTTAAAGAAATTGATATTGATCATTTAAAACTGAGCTGCAGTGAGTGTAACTTGCGTGAACTGTGTTTTCCACATGGCATGAATGATGATGATCTTTCTAATCTTGATGCGGTGGTGGACCAACCTAAGCCTCTGCATAAAAATGACTATCTGTATCGCGACGGTGAAAAAACTGCGGCTATTTATGCGGTGCGTTCCGGTTGCGTCAAAACCATGACGGAAAGTGCCAACGGTGATGAGCAGATTGTCGGTTTTCATCTGCCTGGTGAGTTACTGGGTCTGGACGGTTTTGCCGATGGTTCGCATACCTGTAATGCCATTGCACTGGAAACGTCCAGTGTTTGTGAGTTGCCACTCGACCAGCTGGAATCACTTTGCCATCGTCTGCCCGGTTTGCAGAAACAGATGCGCCGCATCATGGGTAAAGAAGTCAATAATGATCATAAGTTGCTGTTGCTGCTGGGTAAGATGACAGCAGAAGAGCGCCTTGCCAGTTTTTTGTTGAGTTTGTCTGCGCGTATGGAAGAGCGTCACTGGAAAGAAAATGAATTTAACCTGACTATGCCGCGTCAGGACATTGCCAATTATCTTGGCATGGCGGTAGAGACGGTTAGCCGCCTTTTTGCTACTTTTCAGACTGAAAAAATAATTGATGTCGATCGTCGACACATTACCATTCTTGATATGCAACGCTTGAAATCTATCGTCGGCGAATGCGACTAGGGTGGTTCGGGTCTGGCTTTCTGCCAGGCCGGGTTCTTATTAAAAAACCTGACAATTTTTCAGGTTGTTAGTTAACAATAATTGACATAGATCATGTTTTTTTGTGACAGATAAATATACTCCCGTCTGGATTTAATTGGTTGAATAAACAACTTATCAGTGTATTATCTGTGTGAATTGCTAACCTCAATTCTAAAAAAACCGGAGATAATACTATGCTGTCACATTTGTTTGGGATTTTGTTTACCCCGTCTGAAGAATGGAAAAAAATTCGTGATGTGGACTGCACTGTCGGCAAATGTTATTGCGGATATGTGTTTTTGATGGCCGCCATTGCGCCGGTCTCCGGATACTTTGGTACCACGCAGTTCGGCTGGGAGATCGGTGCACGCGAGGCGGTGAAGCTTTCTCCTGATAGTGCGCTAATTATTGCTATTGCCTACTACCTGATAACGTTAGTCGGCGTATTTAGCATGGGTTTGATGATTTACTGGATGGGCAAGACTTATGACGCGGAGCAGAATCTATCGCGTTGTATCCGACTGGCAGCATATACAGCGACACCGTTGTTTTTAGTGGGCGTTATTGAGCTTTTTCCGATTTTATGGCTAAATTTTGTCATTGGGCTACCCGCGCTGGCTTTATCGGTAAAACTTTTATATACCGGCCTGCCGATTATGATGGAAATCGATGGTGAACGCGGCTTTTTGTTTTCAAGCTCGATACTTGCTGTTGGTATGGTGACATTGATCGTGATGATGGTAGCGACTGCCATCCTCTGGTTTAATGGGTTTGCGCCACAGTTTGTGGATTAAATTTGTTTTAGTTTTATAAATATAACCATTTGCAGGCAGTAATGCCTTGATGGAATGGATATATTCTAATAGACTAATATATTATTTTTCAACTGCCCCTCGTAGATTGCCTGCGGGGGACATTATTTTTATAAGACCTATAACAGTTAGGCGGACAACATTTATGAACAATGAAACAATGACCTATGATTATTCCGTAGTTCGACAGTTTGCAATTATGACTGTCGTTCTTGGTATTGTTGGTATGCTGGTTGGGTTGCTTATCGCATCACAGATGGCGTGGCCGGTGCTTAACTTCGATACGCCCTGGTTGTCTTTCGGTCGCCTGCGTCCATTGCATACCAATGCGGTAGTTTTTGGCTTCGGTGGCTCAGCCCTGTTTGCTACGTCATATTATGTTGTGCAACGTACCTGTCATACACGGTTGTTTGCGCCAGCGTTGGCAAAGTTTACATTTTACGGCTGGATGTTAGTCATTGTTTCAGCGGTAATTACCCTGCCTCTGGGTTACACCTCTTCAAAAGAATACGCCGAACTGGAATGGCCGATTGATCTGTTGATCACCGTGGTCTGGATCTCTTATGCCGTGGTATTTTTTGGTACCATCGCCAAACGTCGGGTCAAGCATATTTATGTTGCTAACTGGTTCTTCGGTTCATTTATTCTTACCGTTGCCCTGTTGCATGTGGTGAATAGTGCGGCGTTACCGGTGAGTTTCATGAAGTCTTATTCTGCTTACTCTGGTGTGCAGGACGCGATGGTGCAGTGGTGGTATGGTCATAACGCGGTAGGTTTCTTCCTGACCGCTGGTTTCCTTGGCATCATGTATTACTTTATCCCCAAGCAGGCGGAACGTCCGGTTTATTCTTATCGTTTGTCGGTTGTGCATTTCTGGGCGCTGGCGTTTACTTATATCTGGGCAGGGCCTCACCATCTGCATTACACCGCGCTGCCTGACTGGACTCAGTCATTAGGTATGGCGTTCTCACTGATTTTATTAGCACCTTCCTGGGGTGGCATGATCAACGGTATTATGACTCTGTCGGGTGCCTGGGAAAAACTGCGTACCGACCCCATTCTGAAGTTCCTGATTGTGTCTGTGTCTTTCTACGGTATGTCTACCTTCGAAGGCCCGATGATGGCGATCAAAACAGTGAACGCCTTATCGCACTACACTGACTGGACTATCGGTCACGTACACTCCGGTGCGCTTGGCTGGGTAGCGATGGTGAGTATCGGTGCTATGTACTTCCTGATTCCTAAATTATTTGATACTGAAATCTATAGCAAGAAACTGATCGAGACGCATTTCTGGATTGCGACTATCGGTATCGTGCTGTACATCACATCAATGTGGATTTCGGGCATCATGCAAGGTCTGATGTGGCGTGCGATTAACAGCGACGGCACCCTGACCTACAGTTTTGTTGAAAGTGTGCAGGCGATGCATCCGTTCTACATCGTTCGTGCCAGTGGTGGTGCGTTATTCCTGACGGGTATGCTTATCATGGCTTACAACGTCTATAAAACCATCGCACAGGGTAAAGCGGTTAACGCTGTTATTCCTGAGCCAGCGGCTGCTCACTAAGCGGCACACTAGAGTCGAGGAGAATTAATAATGTCAACTATTCAAGATAAAGTTGAAACCAAAGTCGGTGTACTGATTGTTTTGTCGCTGGTTGTTGTA
>VAPG01026133.1_pt1 | contig 14602 bp, 12 predicted proteins | sample 3393851 | NCBI WGS metagenome assembly VAPG01 (sample SAMN08290438, study PRJNA428436) | hydrothermal vent metagenome | isolation source: Deep-sea hydrothermal vent chimney | place: Atlantic Ocean: South-mid Altantic Ridge | depth 2194 m m
ATAATGCATATTTCTTTATAAATTTGTTCTGGAAATCAACACTTTTTTAAACAACTACTTGTTTGAAACAATATGGTAAAATTATCCGAGATTAAAAATTGGAACATAGAAATAGAATCCGAGATTACACAAAAATGGAAAATATCTGAGTCATTTACATTTGACTCAAAAACAAAAAAGAAAATTTATTCTATTGATACTCCGCCGCCATATGTTAATTCGCCAATTCATATGGGACATGCTGTGACTTATTGTTTTATGGATTTTTTTGCACGATACCATCGGATGAAAGGTGAAGAGGTTTTATTCCCCCTCGGCTTAGACAGAAATGGGTTGCCGATTGAAATGGCGGCTGAAAAAAAATTTAAAGTTTCTCCGTTTAAAATAGGAAGAAAAAAATTTGTAGAATATTGTGAGAAACTTTTAAGCGAAGCATCTTCGGAATCTGTTGATTCTTTTGCAAAACTTGGAATTTCTTTTTCCTCATATAAAGAAAACAAAAACATTGGAGCAATTTATTACACAGACTCTCCGGAATATAGAACATTAACACAATTAACTTTTAAGACTTTATACAAAAAAGGACTAATATATGAGGCGTCACGAATTAATAATTGGGACCCAAAACTTAGAACTACCGTCGCTGATTCAGAAATTGATTACGAGGATATTCAATCAACATTTAATGATATAAAATGGACAGTTAAAGAAACTGGCGAAGAAATCGTCATCGGAACAACTCGTCCAGAACTAATCGCAACTTGTGGAATGGTTATCTATAATCCTGAGGACGAAAGGTATAAACATCTCGAGGGGAAAACTGCAATTTCACCAATATTTAACGAAGAAATTAAAATTAAAGCACATCCTTCTGCCCAAATTGACAAAGGAACTGGTTTAGTAATGATGTGTTCCGTCGGGGATTTAACAGATATTCAATTTTTTAGAGAGATGAAACTAACTCCTAGAATTGCAATCGAACAAGACGGGAGGATGAATGAAAAGGCGGGGGTTCTGAATGGGCTAAAAGTTAAAGAAGCAAGAAAAAAGATTATTGAGTTAATTAAGGAGAAAGGGCTTTTAGTAAAACAAGAACAGATTACTCACCGGACTCCAATTTCAGATAGATCAAAGGCAGAGATTGAATTTATTGAAATGCCAGAATTTTATCTGAAGCAAATTGAATTTAAAGATGATATGCGAAGAATTATCAAAGATATTTCTTTTTATCCGGAAAGTTCAAAGAAAATTCTGGATAGTTGGATTGACTCTGTGTCAATTGATTGGCCAATTTCCCGACGACGATATTATGCAACGCCCGTTCCGCTGTGGTATTCCGATAATTTAGTGGCGATGGTCCCCGACGGAAAATATATGGAACCATGGAGAGAAGCTCCGCCGAAGGATGCTGAAGTAACTAATATTAAAACAAAGGAGATGTTGGGCGTTGTTGCTGATTATCCTAATAACGAATGGAGTGGAGAAGAAAGAGTTCTTGATACATGGTTCGATTCTTCAATATCGGAATTAAATATATTGAAATATAAATTTGACGAAGACTTTTTTAAGAAGGCATATCCGGCAAGTTTGAGACCACAGGGAAAAGAAATTGTAAGAACTTGGCTTTATTATACTATTTTAAGGGGATTTTTAGAAACTGGAAAGGCGTGTTTCAGAGATGCGTGGATTCACCAACATATACTTGACAACAATGGAAGAAAAATGTCAAAATCATTAGGAAATGTGATAGACCCTCAGGATATTTTAAAAGAGGATGGTGCAGAGGCGTTAAGATTTTGGGCAGCGACGGAAGGTGACCTCTCAAAAGGAGACTTTGTTTGCTCAAGAGAAAAAATAAGAGCAGAAAGAAAATCATTGAATAAATTACTGAATATCTCTAAGTTTGTGATGATGTTTGACAAGCCAGACTCTCGTCCGGAATTAACTAATTTGGATAAATTGTTCATTGATTATCTTGAGAATATGACCTCTGAAATTGACGTGTCCTACATGGTTTATGATTTTAATCATCCTGCACAAAATCTCAGAAAATTTCTATGGGATACTTTTGCTTCTAATTATATTGAACTTGTAAAAAATCGAACCTACAATGAAAAGGGTAAATTTACCGACAGAGAATCCAGTTCTGCGAAATATACTTTACATTTTTTGCTTGAAAGATTAATAACCCTTCTTTATCCAATTATTCCACAAGTCACAAGTGTTATCGCAGAAGAAAAGGGATTTGAATTACTAAAAACGGAATGGCCTATGGTAAAACTTGGAGAATCGAATTTATCTTTAATAGAAAAACTTACTGATTTTAATAGTGAAATTTGGAAAAGGAAAAAGGAAAAAGGAATTTCCTTACGAAATCCTATTGAAGGAATTGAAATACCGACTGAACTAATCAATTTTGAAAAAGACCTGAAAGCATGTCATAATATTTGACCTCAAAACTTAAAACCTTGTTTTTTATAATTATACTATGGATGAAGCGGAAAAATATGAACTGGAATCCCTCATTGAAGAGTTGGAAGGCTATCGTGGTAGACATACGGAGTTAATTACGGTATTGGTGCCAGCTGGAGCCACGCTAACTCAAACAACGAAACAGCTTGAAGACGAAAAAGGAACGGCAACAAATATTAAATCCAGCGGAACGCGAAAAAATGTTATTAATGCATTGGAGAGGGCTGTAAGAAAATTAAAAGAAATTGGAAGAACTCCGCCTAATGGATTGGCAGTATATTCAGGAAACGTAACGATGCCCGACGGCAGGGAGAGTTTGGAAGTTTGGGCGATTGAACCACCAAAAAAACTCAAAATTAAAATTTATAGATGTGACCAAACATTTGTGCTCGAGCCACTGAAAGAAATGTTGGAGACCGACGAGGTTTATGGACTTTTGATTATTGAGAGGAATGAGGCATCAATTGGATTATTAGACGGGAAAGTAATAAGAAAACTACAACATATGACTTCGGGAATACCAGGAAAGACGAAATGCGGTGGACAGTGTCTCAGTCCGGATTCCTTAGTCCAGTTATATTCAGGTTCAATACCAAAAATACAAAATTGCAAAACCAGGGACGCTGTTAATTCTCTTTCTCTGAATAAATTGTCATTTAACAATTCAAAAATAACAGACAAGTGGGTTGCAGAAAAGAATATAGTCTATAAAATAATTACAAAAAATCCTCGGATTGAAATTGAATCCAGTAAAGACCATTTATTTTATATTTCCACCGACGACGGTATTATAGAAAAACCCGCTCAGGAGATTAGGACAAGCGATAGGCTAATAATGCCAGAGATGATAAAAACCAGTTCTGTTAAAATAAACTTAGATGTAAACAACTATTATAATTCTTTTACAATCAACAAGGTGGGAATAAATCTAATAAAAATAAAAAGATTATCTAAAAAGTTACATCAGAGACAAGTCGCCGAAAAATTGGGTATAACTCAAACAGCTATATCTTTAGTCGAATTAGGCAAACGAAATATTAATAAAAATATCTTAAGGAAACTGTGCATATTATTGGGAATTGATTTTAAAAGTTTTGTAGAAAAATATTGTAATTCATTTGTGGCAAACGAAATATTATTGCCAGACAGCGTCGACAAATCTCTCGCACAATTCATAGGATATTTCGCAGGAGATGGGAGTATTGACAGAGGTAGAATCACTTTTTTTGAGCAGAATGAACAGGTAGCCTTATTTTACAAAAAAAAGTTTGACAAATATTATAATTATAAATCCAGTTTTAAATACAAGGAAGATAAAAATTATTACCAACTCAGGTTTTCTAACGGGGCATTGGTTCGTTTGATAAGGAAAGAATTTCCAGAATTAAAAAATGCCATAGATTCTGTTGTCCCAGATAAAATATTAAGGTCGGGAAAGGATATCGCTGCATCTTTTATTAGAGGATTTTTTGACGCAGAAGGATATGTAAATATGTCCAGAGGCATTGGGCTGGGAATAAACAATAAAATTTTTGCACAACAAATCCAACTAATGCTTTTAAGATTCGGCATCATAGCTTCGCTACAGGAATATGATAACAGGAGAAACCCATACAGCGATAAGGCACGATTTATTGTTGACATAACAGAAAAAAAATCAATGGAACTATTCCGAAAAAATATAGGTTTTTCCTCGTTGTCCAAATCGGAAAAGTTGAATAAGCTGATAGATAAAAAATTGGACAAATCAAATGTTAGACAATTAATAATTTCAGGTTCAAGAATAAAACATATCGTGGAAGATTACGGCTATAGTGCAAATAAATTATTTCCGAAGGTAAGCGGATTTTTCCAAAACAAAAGAATGATAAGTAAAGAGATATTCAGAAAGTCAATTCTTGACAATGTCAAAGATAAAAAATTGTTTAAGGAGTTGGAAAAATTATGTGCCTATCCTGTTTTGCCTGTCCAAATTAATAAGATTGAAAAAGTTAAGAAAAACATCAGTATGATTGATATTTCCGTCGATGAAAAAAACTTTATTGCGAATGGATTAATTGTTCATAATTCTGCTCAGAGATTTGCACGAATTAGAGAGAGTGCGGCAAAAGAATTTTTTAAAAGAGTTGCTGAGGCGATGAGGGAACATTTTTGGGACAATAAAAAACTAAAAGGAATTCTTGTAGGAGGCCCTATTCCAACTAAGGATGAATTTTTGGAGCAAGGACAACTACTAACTCAACTGAAAAATAAAGTTATCGCAGTAAGGGATATCGGCGGAACAGAGATGCACGGGCTTCAGGAATTGGTTGAAAGATGTTCGGACACCCTGTCTGAGCAAGAGATAACAAAACAGCGAGTAATTTTAGATTTGTTTTTTGAAAAATTGGCTAAAGAGCCAAACAAGGTTTCTTATGGGGAAGCAGAAGTTGAAGACAGATTAAACAGGGGGGCTGTTGATAAATTGATTATTTCAAAGTCTCTTCCAAGAGAAAAAGTAAAAAGATTAGAAGGGATGGCGAAAGCGTCGTCGGCAGAAATTCATATTGTAACAAATGAGACCGCGGAAGGTGTTCAATTTGATAATCTCGGTGGAGTGGCGGGATTGTTGAGGTTTGAGATTCACGAGTAGTTCCTAAATCTTTTAAAATGCACTAAACATATAATATTATGGAAGAAGTGGAAAAAAGAGGGGCTCGTTCTGCTCCAATTATTACTGAATCTACAGCAAAGGAATTGGATAATGTTTTTGAAAATAAAGAAAGGGACTCCGAGGAGAAAGTTGAAGCAGTTCTATTTATAGCGGGTCGTTTTTTGGATGTTCAGGAATTAATAATGCTCACAGATATTAATCCAATTATGCTTAAAGAAATATTTCATAGATTGGGAAAAAAATATTCTAACGGTGCTTTGCGTCTGGTAAATCGGGGAAACTCGTGGAAAATGGATGTTTCTGAAAAATATCATTATCTAATAAATAGGCTGGCAACTGGAAACGCTGAGTTTACCAAAGCCGAGCAGGAAACACTGGCGGTTATCGCATATAAACAACCAATCAAACAGTCAGTTGTTATTAAAATAAGAGGAAATAAATCTTATGAACACATTAGAAAATTCCGAGAACTTGGTCTTGTCGTCGCTAAGCGAATAGGACATACGCTTGAACTTTCTCTTTCAGAAGAATTTTACGAATATTTTAATGTTACACCCTCAACTCGTGACTCAAAAAACGCCGAACAGCGAAGGGAAAAAGAACCTAAAAATGACGACGGTGCAGAATAATGGAATTTCTGGTGATAATCTATTTCGCGTATACTTTCATAGCGTTATATTTTTTGATGATATATATTATGATATATTTTCAGAACCGAAAAGAAATTTATGATGTAATTAAACCCGATAAAATTCGCTCATTAAGTATTGTCATTCCGTGTTTTAATGAGGAGAAAAGTATTGGGGCGAACATTGAAGCGTTCTTAAAGTCGGATTATAGTGGGCTAAAAAAGTTGGTAATAGTTGATGATTGTAGCACTGATAATTCTTATAAAATAATAAAACAATACGCGAAAAAATATCCGAGAGTGATTGCTCTCCAGACGCCGAAAAACACTGGCAGAGCTGCTGGTGCAAAAAATTTTGGAATTAAATTTGTTAATACAGAATTAATCGGTTTTAGCGATGCTGATTCTTTGCCAAATAAAAATGCAATTTCTAAAATGGTTGGATTTTTTAATGACGAAAAAGTTGGTGGTGTTACTTCGAGAGTTTTTGTGAACTCTCCAAAAAATTATTTAACCAGAATTCAATCAATAGAATATAAAATCATTGCATTCACGAGAAAACTTTTGGGTTTTATAGAATCAATTTATGTAACTAATGGACCGCTAAGTATTTACAGGAAAAAGGCGTTTGACCAAACTGGTGGGTTTGACGAAAAAAATTTGACAGAAGATATTGAACTTACATGGCATCTCGTGGCGAAGGGTTGGAAAATTCATATGTCAATTCCTGCGATTGTTCGTTCGTATGTTCCGGCAACAATTAAGAGTTGGTTTCGTCAGAGAATAAGGTGGAATGTCGGCGGAATACAAACAATCGCAAAATATAGAAGTAAATTTCTTGAAACGGGAATGCTTGGTTTATTTATATTACCTTTTTTTATATTTTCTTGGTTTCTTGGATTAACAGGTTTGGTTTTTTTATTCTATCGTCTAACTAAATATTTTATGATGAAATTCCTCGTTGCCAAATATTCAATGGCCGCCCAAGTTGCAGTTATCACGATGAACGATTTCTCCCTTAACCCGAGTGTCTTGTTTATCTTTGGGATTGCACTTTTCACGCTCGGAATAACTTACACTTTCGTTGCTCTGGCATATTCAAAAGAGAAAGGCTTCGTCACTGGTCACTCTTTGCGCGACATATTTATATACTCATTCTTCTATCTGCTGATGTATCCGCCATTGTTAATAGTATCTTTTTATAAATATATCTGTGGATACAACACGTGGTAAAATGTTGAAAAGTAAAAAAAATGTCATTTGGGAAGCTCTCATAATTACGATTGCAATTTTTCTCGCTGGATTGTTTTTAGGTGTTTTAATGGAACAGAACAATACGGTGAAGGTAAGTAATTTGTATTTACAGTCGGAAATCGGGCTCGCCGACGCTATGGCCACATCAAGACTAACCGATAATTTTCAATTTAATTGTAGTATAATAAAAAAGAATAATATAGATTTCGCAAATCGGATTTATAGAGAGGCGAAACTTTTGGAGAAATACGAGGAGTCTGGCGAACTAACCGACAGTATGGCACTTCTCAACAAAAAATATTCTCTTTTAAGAACACTTCTTTGGGCAAGTAATCAAAAATCTTTGGAAAGATGTCATAATTATAATTTAGTGGTTTATCTTTATTCATCGCAAACCAAAAATGTGGACAAACAAGCGGAACAAAATGTTTGGTCAAAAATTTTATTTGATATAAAAATGAATGATAGTGATATGTTATTGTTACCAATTGCAGGAGACCAAAATTTGACATCTCTGGATTTGTTAATCAGCGAACACAATGTTACCCAATTTCCAGCGTTAGTAATCAATAATAATAAAGTAGTTTACTCGCTGAAAAATGAAAAAACAGCTAAGCAATTGATAGATTAATATATACATTCTGGTATAATATTCTTTAAAAATAACTTCTCCTTTTTAATTCAATGAGACTATATGTAGGACAAAAATTAAATACAGCAACGAGGAATTTTTGGGGAAAAAGTTCTTCTGTTTTGTTCCGGCAGGGACATGCCGAATTGGTGCCAAGAGAAAGAAATCAATGAGATGCACAATATGTAAAAAAACTTCTGACGAGGTTCGGTTGTATACGGGAATTTTTGAGAATGGTATGGTTATGGTATGTGAAGAGTGTGCCGGGCAGGAAGGGATTCCAATTGTAAAAAAGCCTTCTGATTCACAATTAAGTAAGGCGAATAAAAGATATTCTGTTCGTGAGAGAATGGAAAAAATGTCAGGGGTGCGTGATGCAACAGAAGTAAGCGATGATCAACTCGCCACACAAGGAAATTTAGCGAAACTGAGAATTCCTCCCAAAAAAGAACATAACGACGCTGTTTTGTATAATTACTATTGGACATTAAACATCGCAAGACGACGTGCAAAATTAAGTATAAAACAACTTGCGAAAAAAACAGGACTGTCTCCTGATTTAATCCAATCCATAGAAAAAGGGAAAATTCCGAAAAATTTTGAAGATATTTTTATAAAACTTGAAATGTTCCTCGGAATAAGGCTTTTGAAATCTCATAAAAGAAAAATAAATTTTGTTCAGAAAATTAATAATGAGAGAGACTTGATAGATAATGTCCGAAGAAAAATGGAACATCCAAACGAGGTCAAGGCAGAACAACTTTCCAAAATTTCAAATATTAACTCTGAATTTTCAAAGAGAGAAAATTTGTCAAATGTTACAATTGATGACTTGGTTAGTATAAAAAAAGAACAGGAGAAAAAGAAGAAGAGTCATGAGAGAAAAATTAGAAAAGAGACACTAATCGGTGATGACTTAGATTTAGATATTGATGTTTTGTAGATATTTTATCCTAAATATCTCAATCTTCCAGGACGCGGTTCGTATATCAAACCTTCTTCCAATAACTTCTTAACTTCAATATTGATAGCGTCTGGGCTCGCTTCTATATCCATTATAATCGTATCCACATCAATTCCACCATCCGCCTCCGCACCCTTTATTTTTTCCATAATTTCATTTTTCAAATCTGAATCTCTGCCGTCGGCGATTGGAATATTTTTTCTAGAATTCTGAATTTCTAATTTTCTAACAAGCAACCATCTTACATCTACTTTTTTAACAACTTCTGGAATCATGTAAATTTCGCCATTCCACTCTCTCATATTTCCTATAATTTGTAATGTATCGCCTTGCATTATTTCTTTGAGTGGTTCAATATCTTCTCCAAAAGTTTTCAATTTTAATTGTCCAGATGCGTCATCAATAGTTAGTGTAGCAAATTGCTTCTCTCCTTCCTGAATAAATTTATCAACACAATTCGCTAAAATATTAACCCTCACAATTTTTTTATCTCCTAACTCCAAAAATAAAAACTTTCCATCATCCATCATGGGAATACCTTTTAGAACATCCCCAATTCGCAATTTATATGCAATATTTCTTCTTCTTTGTTCCGTCATCCCCGTTTCCATAATCAAAAATAATCTTTTGAGTTTATAAGGATTATTGAGGTAGAGTTTAAAGTCTTTTGACAAATCCCCTTTTTGGCCTGTAATAATCGTTCTGCAACAGTTTCCCCATCGCCTCATTAATTTCTTCTTCTTTCATTTTATCCTTAAGTGCCTTTGTAACTTCTTCAAGGGGAATTAATTTTCCAACCTTTTTTTCTAATTCTTCAAGAGTTTCTCTCACCATATTAATTTTATTTCTTGCCGACGCTGGATTTCCGGTGATTCTATCCACATCAAAAGTTTTCGTTGCCTTGTCATATCCAACCTGTAATAAATAACTTTTTACTAAATCAATTGAGGCCACAGCGTCTTTAATCTCAACTTTTTTTGACAGTCGCATTCTTGCGTGGGCTTCCGCTAATCTTACCATTGCTTCCAGTTGCCTCGCTCCGATTGGAATTGGTTTGTTTGGACCGTCTCCGATTTGTGGCATATTCCTCAGTCCAACGTAAAAGTCTTTTATCGCCGTTATCGCTTCGTCGGTCAAAACAGGATTATATTTTTGTTTGGCATATGAAATATATTTTTTTAGTAAATCTTTATCGATGACATCGTGTTTTGCTTCCTGCTTGTGTTCCAGCAAAACCTGTGTTGCTATTGCTTCGTCGTTTTTTCTACTAGGGACATCTCTTATAATAAAAATCGCGTCGAAACGACTAAGTAACGAAGGGGCTAAATTTACCTGTTTAGGAATTGATTGTAACGGGTCAAAACGACCAAATTTTGGATTCGCCGCAGCAAGAACAGATGTCTGAGAGCGTAATGTGGCTTGAACTGTCGCCTTTGAAATTGTTACTGTTTGTTGTTCCATTGCCTCGTGCATTGTTGACCTGTCCTCATCGTCCATTTTATCAAACTCATCAATACATACAATTCCCTTATTTGCAAGAACCATTGCTCCTGCTTCTAAACCCCAGCCCTTGAGAATATCATCTTTAACAACGGTGGCCGTTAGCCCTGCACCCGTCGCTGATTTTCCAGAAATATATCTTGCCTTCGGTGCGACATCTGCAATAAATCCAAGCATAACTGATTTTGCAACGCCTGGATCACCAACTAATAAAACATGAATATCCCCCCTCATTTTTGTTCCATCACTTCTGATTTTTTTAACGCCTCCAAATAACTGAAATGCCAATGCTTTTTTAACATCATTATGTCCCCAGATTGATGGTGCAATACTTTCGGTTAATTTTTCCATAAACTTAGGATTTTTTGCTAATTCTCTTATTACCCGTTCGTCTTCTTCGTCAATTTTAATATCTTCAAAATTTTCTTCCAGTGGAATAACATTATTTGCTTCAATCGCTAAATCAAATCTGGTTAACATTGCACCGCTCGACGACGAAATTGCAATTTCTTTTAATATTCCAACAACCCTAACCCTGCTACCTGGTGTAGTTCTCATTTCCATCGTTGGATCAACCAAATCCTCTTTCAGAAAAATTGTCATTCTTTTTGGTTGTTCTCCACCGTGCAAATTATCAGATGCCTCCTCAATTGTTAAAACCTGAGCATCAACCATATCTTTTGATATTTCTTTAAATCCACCTCGACGACCGCATGAACATCTTGATGGTTCTTTGAATTTCTTATCAATCTGCAAAACCGAGATAATAGTTCCACAAGATGGGCACTCAAATTTAGCATTCGTAACCAGTGGACGGACTTCTGACGCCTGTCTGACAATTCCCTCAATCGAAATCATTTTTCCTAAATGTTTTGAACGAATATGTCGAACATATAGTTCTTGTCCCTTTTCAATTGTTGTAAATCTAACTCTCGCATTGTCGGGTGCCCAAGTTAGTTCTTCTAATGCAACTTCAAGTAACTGAATCGTCTCCTCAGGTCTATCAATCAGATTTTCTGCTATTTCAAGTGAATGCTCTGATAAATCCTCAAAACTAATCTGAACTACTTTTTCGCCACTCTTTTTGTATTTTCCAATCTCTTCCTTGTTTGCTTCAAAAAACCCCTTCGCGTCGTTCAAAAAATCGTCCTGATTGATTGCCCCTTTTCCTAAATCACTAATTGTATCTTCTCCTTTCATACTATAAAAACCTGAATAATGTATTTAAATATAGTTGTGATTTAATAACTGGTTTAGATTGTAATCTCCAGAATCCTCAATTCTTCCATAAAAATCTTTTTTCTCGCAACAACCTTTGCACCGAACTTTTTAATTTCATTAATTGGAGTCAAACTGGAGACCAAAAGCAAAATTTTCCCACCCTTATTCAAATGTTTTCTCGCATTTTTCAGAAATTCAACAGAAATCTCATCGCCACGAATTCCACCAGTAGTTGCAATTTGTGAAGATTTTGGTTCTCGTGAATCAAACGGGAGATAGGGTGCATTGAAAGTTATTAAATCATAGCAGCCAACAATGTCATCAAAAAGGTTGGTTTTAATAGCATTAAACCCCTTTTCTCTAACAAATTTCACGGCGGAAGAATTGATGTCAGTTGCCAAAATATCTTTTATTCTAACAAATTTAGACATAGTTTCAGAGAGAATTCCTGACCCTGTTCCAATATCTAAATACGATTTAACATTATTTTTTTTAATATATTTCTTTAAGAAATTGGCGAAAAAATACGAGTCTTCAGCTGGTTGATAAATTTCCATTAGAAAAATCTATTCCAAAAAATTCCGAGTATTGTTGCTCCAGCCAAAATGATTACCGAAACAATCACCGAAATTATAATTAATTTTTTTGATGATTTTCCTTTTAAATCAGATGCAGAAATTGTTGGCAACGACTTCGTCGCCGGTGTTGATATTTGTGTGGAGATTGGCTGACTAATATTATTAATTTTTTTAGCAGCAGCAAAAACGACACGGGAGTCATATCCCGCATTGACAAAACTTTGCATTGCTTTTTTTAGTGTCTCTCCTCGTTCTAATGCATTTCTTAATCCGCTCATCAATTCTCTTTCTTTGTCATCTGTATTTATTGGCACTACAATTTTAAAACGCCTCCATCTTCCATTAGATGGCACTGTTTCCCGAGTTTGTATCCCATTTCTTTTACTAAATCTGCCATCGGAGTGGTTTTATCAAGTCCGCCGTGAGCGGGAATAACGTGCTGAGGATTTAATATTTGCACAATATCCCGCAGGTCTTCTCTCCCTCCGTGTCCTGAAACATGAGCATCTCTGAAAATCCTTGGTTTTGATTTTTTCAATCGTGCCTCCATCTTTGCAAACTGCTCTTTATTGACAGGAGTCGGAATTACACTGGATGAAAAAACTATATTGTCGTTTGGATTTAATCTAAAAGGTAATTGGTGACGCGACAATCTCTCTAAAATAGAGCCAGGTTCTCCCTGATGTCCAGTGCAAACAATCATATAATCCTTTCTTCTTCTCTCAACTTTTTGCAAAGTTTTCTCAACTTGTCGTCGGTATTTTGAGATTTTAACACTATTTAAAAATGGAGCTATTCCTGCATTCTTCGCAGCAGTTGAATACTTGTCCAAACTTCTACCGAGAAAAACCACCTCACGATTTAATTTTTTACCGAATTCTACAATTGATTTTAATCTCGCTATATGAGACGAAAAAGTTGTAACAATCATCCCCGCATTTCTATTTTGGATAGTCAATAAAACTTCTTCAAGGAGAACTCTTGCAACTTTCTCCGACGGTGTTTTCCTTTCCGAACCAGAATAAAGCGAATCCACAACTAAAGCAAGGACACCCTCTTTTGCAATTTCCCTTAATCTCTTATAATTAGGTTTCAGCCCCATTACTGGAGTATCGTCGAGCTTAAAATCATTAGCATAAACAATTGCACCCTTCGGCGTATGGATAGCGATCATTAAACACTGCATCGTTGAATGAGTAATATTGATAAAGTCAACTTTGTATTTTCTATTTTTGCCATTTACATAAAATGTCGTGTTCGGTTTTATCTCGTAAGTTTTGTTTCTAAGAATAATGTCGTTGTCTTTTAACAGAGAGTCAAGAACCTGCATCGTGAAAGGTGTTCCGTAAATCGGAGCATTATATTTATCGGACAAAAATGGAATCGCTCCGACATGGTCAAGATGCGCGTGCGAAATAAACTGTGCCCGAACTTTATGCCTTAGTTTATTAATCACAGAATCTTCCGGAACTGCTTTAATTGTTTTAAGTCTTCGCTCGGTCATAACTCTATCTCTTTCCTGCATTGAAACAATTGCTGGCAAAAAAAATCCTTCGTCAAAAATAAACGCGTCTTCTTCAAGCTCCACGACAACCATATTTTTCCCGACTTCCGAGAACCCACCAACTGTATGTATTTTCACCATCTTATCATTTCAGAACAACGAACTTTTTAAAGGTTAGCAATCTATTAATGAAAGGAATAAGACAATATGAATAAAAAAGGGTTAATCGGGTTAATCGTCGTTGCTATAATTTTATTAGTGGTCGGATTTTTTTGGTTTGTAGCACAACACGATTCTTTAAAGACGGAAAATAAAATAAAATGCATCCCAGCGGGTTGTTGCCATTCTACAAAATGTGTCCTAAAAAATGAATCTCCAAATTGTAGCGAAACTCTATGCACGATGAATTGTGTGCCCCACACATTAGATTGTGGGCAGGGCTCGTGCAAATATATAAAAGGAAAATGTGAGGCTATTTTAAATGAATAGGGCTATAATTTTTTTGGCTTTGGGGTTGATGATGTTAGGGTTTGTTAGCGGGATGGCTGTGGATAAAAGTGTTTTGAGTGCGTTTAATAATGGTGAGAAGATGGTTTCTGTTATTATTGAGAGAAATCAAAATGCAAATACTTTCGGAGTAATGGGAAACATGGATGCAAAAATAAATTCAATAGATACATTCTCGGCCCATATTTCCAAACAAGATTTGAAAGAATTAGAATTAGACCCGACAATTATTCGAGTTAGAATGAATATTCCAATAAAAGCATATCTCGCCCAATCTGTCGGTATTATTCAGGCAGATTCATCTTGGGACTTGCAAAATCAGGGAATAAATCTTAGTGGGACTTCGCAATCAGTTTGTATTTTAGACACTGGAATAGATTCCTCACATCCAGATTTTGCTGGAAAAATTTTAGCAGAAAAATGTTATTGCACTGTGACGGACTATGGTAATGGGGGGTGTTGCCCTAATGGCACGTCGGAAAGCAATAATACAAGTGATGATTTTGGACACGGAACGCATGTCGCTGGTATTGTTGGGGCGAATGGAGAGATAAAAGGAATCGCAAAAAATGCTAATCTTGTTATTGTAAAAGTCATGAATGCTACTGGCGATGGTAACTCTTTAGACTTAGAGAATGGGCTTCAATGGTGTATTGATAATTCAGCAAAATATAATATATCTGTTATAAC
>VAPG01025360.1_pt1 | contig 14599 bp, 12 predicted proteins | sample 3393851 | NCBI WGS metagenome assembly VAPG01 (sample SAMN08290438, study PRJNA428436) | hydrothermal vent metagenome | isolation source: Deep-sea hydrothermal vent chimney | place: Atlantic Ocean: South-mid Altantic Ridge | depth 2194 m m
CAACTGGCTGCTGCTGCCGCTTAGGGCCAGTGATATATTACATTTCTCACCGATTTTATGATTGGTAATACCCTTAACGGACATGCCTTTGAGGCTTAAATTGGCGGTTTCGCAGTGTTGATAATTGTGCTGGGGAAATTTTATGTCTGCTGTGGTCTGAAAGGATACCCTGGTGTTTTTACGCCGTTCCATAGTCAATCTCCTGAAATAGAAGGGCCGTTCCGGCTCCCGGAACGGCAGTTGTATTAATCGGCCAACAATAAAAAACCTTCCCGCTTTAATATCTGCAAGGCATCAAGCACCAGAACCTGTCGTTCGTCATCAATATAACCGATACCGGCAATATCGCCATTTCTTTGTCTGGCGAATCTGGTCATCAGGCAGTTATTGGGGCTGACCTCTGAACAGGCCAATACCCCATGCCAGTTTTCGTGTGAAATAATCACGAAGGTGGAGGCCTCTTTATCTGGTCGGGCCGCAAGTTCAAGCCCCCTGGGGATTATAAGCGGCAGGGAGAGCTTTTTTAGTTTTCTCTCTTTAAGCTCGGACAGGCGGCTGTTTAAACGGGGAGCCAGCTTCTGCATAAAGCCGCTTAGATATTTTAGCGGCAGCTGGCTCTGGCTGAGGCAGCGGCGTATGATTAGCGGTTTAAGCCTTTGACTTAGGGCGACGCACTCCGCGGGCAGGGCCAGATGGGTGCCGTTTATTATTAGTTCTCGCAGGTCAGTTGCCGGGCAGGGTTGGGCGGGGGACGGAATCATGGTTTTGGCTCTGGTTAATTTGCTGTTTTCTGCTGCCGCAGCCCTTGCTTCTGTTTTCAAGGAGCGGGGTGGAGCAGTCTCCGGGGCAGGTTCGGTGTTCAGGGCCTCGGCTAACATTATTCTGATGGCGCTTCCCGCCTCCCCCGCTTTTTCAAGGGCCTTCTGGAGTTCGGTGATTAAGAGTTCAACCTGGGCACTTTCATTATCCGGCCCTTGGCGGTGCGGGCTGGCGGCGGGAGATGATTTGGCCTGTGGCAGTTCATCCGGTTCCAAGGCCGGCAATGGAACCGAGGCCTTATTTTCTGGTTGATCAGGGTTTTTGATCCTTTGCTTCAGATCTTGAAAACGTTTAAAAAGGGTATCGAAAACTGTTTTTTCCCGTCCGGGCTCATCGTCCAGATCCTCATAGAGGTTGACGATATGGGCCATGGCTTCTTTTAGAAAATCAATAGTTTCCGGCGGGTTACCGTTTCTTTTCCTGATATGTTCAAGAACGCTGCCCGCCATTGTCAGCATGGCCTGAATGGCCTTGTGGGCCTTGAAATGCTGACGCAGACCTTGAAAAGCCTCTTCTAAGCTGACGGCTCTTTTTGGGCTGAGCCGCCAATCCTGGGCGATTACTTCGGCCTTCAGCCTCTTTATGGCCTCTTCAACTGGTATGTGATTTTGCGTTTTTTGCAATTTACGGCACTCATAATGAATGAAATATTACAGTAATGAGGCAGCATAAAATTTTAGTGCCCCTGATGAACAGTTACGAGTTAATGGTACTTTGTAGCCCTCGCTGAATAGTTACAAATATTATATAACTAACAGGGGAACTGTTCAGCAGTACCTATAATAAAGAATATTACATTGCCGACAACCTGAAAAGGTGTTTTAAAGCATTTTGCTTTTCGGTCAAATAAAGGAGATGGATTTGGACTATATATTTGTGGTTATTCTCGGGGCTGTTATCGGCTCGTTTTTAAATGTGGTTATTCTGCGGCTGCCGGAGGATGGAGCCTCCATCGTTTTCCCCGCCTCCCACTGTCCACACTGTCATACCCCCCTGTCTTGGTATGAAAATATCCCCATTTTAAGTTTTATGGTTCTAAGCGGCCGCTGCCGCCACTGCCGGGTGAAGATATCATGGCAGTATCCCTTAGTGGAGGCGGCCATGGCTGGCCTGGCCTATGCCCTTTACGGACATTTTGGTATTTCGTGGAATTTTCTGATCTATTTTGTCTTTTGCGCCGCTCTTCTGGTAATCATCTTTATTGATTTTCGCCACCAGATTATTCCGGATGTTATCAGTCTGCCGGGTATTGTGCTTGGTTTTGCCGCCTCCTTTCTCAATCCCGCTCTGACCTGGCAGGCTGCGGGGCTTGGCCTTGTGCTGGGCGGCGGTATATTCTATCTCATTGCCGGGGTTTATTATCTTATTACCCGGCGGGTAGGCATGGGCGGCGGCGATATTAAACTGCTGGCCATGATTGGCGCTTTCCTGGGCTGGCAGGCCCTGCCCTTTGTGATTTTTGCCTCGGCCCTGTTGGGGACGATTGCCGGGATATTTGCCATGCTTGAGCAAAAAAAAGGTGGTAAGACCGTCATTCCATACGGCCCCTTTCTCGCCGCGGCCAGCTTTATCTACCTCTTCTTTCAGCCCGAAATCTTGTATTATTTTAAAATATATGTAACTACTCAATAAGGGCTACAAATTACCCTCAACTTGTAACTGAACTGTTCGGATGGTCTAACGTCGGGCTAAATCCAGGGCCTTGGCGTATTGGATAATACCGTTAGCCAGGCCGTCGGCCAGGTCTTCGAGATATTTATGCTGGTGCAGGCGTTTGGCCGTTTCGGGGTTAGTGATGAAGGCAATCTCTGTCAAAATGGAGGGCATCTGGGCGCCGATGAGGACAATGAAGGGTGCCTTTTTTATGCCATGATTTTTGATCCCGCCATAGTCCCTATTCATCTCCTGAACAAGGTTTCGGTTAACGATATGGGCCAGTTTGGCGGATTCCTGCTTTTTAGAATTATGCATGAGACTACTTAGTATCTTCTGCAAGTCGCTGATATTCTTGGTCGAAGTGGCATTTTCGTTGGCCGCGAGGCGCATATTTGCCTTATTGTTTGTTAGATCAAGATAATAGGTCTCAATGCCGTGGGCCTTGGGAGATCTGGCGGCGTTGGCGTGAATGGAGATGAAAAGGTCGCCTTCTTTGGTGTTAGCGATGGCAGTACGCTCCTCCAAGGGGATAAATACATCTTTTGTCCGGGTCAGGATTACCTGCGAGGTCAGCCTACTGCGCAGTTTGCGAGCCAGCATTTTGGCTACCTTTAAGACTATATCCTTTTCCCGCAGGCCGCCGACTCCGATGGCACCAGGGTCTTTGCCGCCATGTCCAGGATCAATAATTATTCTCTTTATCCTCAAGCCAAGCTGCTGGGCCAGAGTGGGATTTTTGGGGATTAAGGGGGCGGGTAGAAGGGCTTGGAGTTTGGTCTGTCTTTTCACGCCCTTGATGTCGATAACAATGCGGAATGGCTTCTCCAGATTAAAGATTTTATAGTCGGAAATACTCTTCATATCCAATACTACCCGGCCTATATTGGGTTTATACTGAGCGCTACGCAGACGCCGCAGCAGGCCGTTATGGAGGGGAATGGTCTTTTGCATCTGGCGGGATACCCGGCAGTTCCTGAGATTTATATAGAGACGGCGCGGGTGGCCGTTTTGCTTTTTTAACAGGAACCCCTTGTAGATTACCGGCTTGGAGGTTTCGATGACCACTCTGGTGTAATCCTTGGTTGACCAATGACGCAGCTCCTTGATAACGGCTGTTTTCAGACCCAGGGGATGCGCGGCCGCCAGCGGCAGGGTCATTCGGGCATTGTGGGCCGCGGCCTTGATACTGGCGGTGCGGGCTTTGGCTTTTTTGGCCTGAGTTGCCTTCCAGCGCAGTAAATCCCGGGCCGCTTTTTTAAGCATATCACCATTCGGATATACTACCAGCAGGCGGGCCAGAGTGAGGGCGGCATCTTTATAGTCACCTTCGGCCAGGGCGTAGATGCGGGCGGTATGGTAGAGGGCGTCATCGGCGTAGGGGTGTTTGGGGAAGAGGCTCGTTACGTCGTCATAATAGGTGAGGGATTTGTGCAGATAGTCCTTATTGGCGAAGCGTTTATACATCTTGAAATAGATATGACCCAGGGTCAGGAGGCAGGCCGGAGCCCGGCCGGAATGGGGATTGGTCTTGTAGGCTCGGACAAAGGACCGGGCTGCGGCCTGCCAGTTACTTAAGCGGGCCGCGGCTCGGGGGCTGAACTTTATTTGGTTATAGCGGGATCTGGCCAGGTTGTAGCGTTTGGCGGTAAGATGGCCCAGGGAGGGGGCTGCCATGAGCGGGGCGGCGATCAACAGGGCTGTAAAGATAATTACGGCGTAGATTTTTGGACGAATGACAATCATGTAACTAATCAGCGTTATTCTCGGCGGTTTGGGCCAGGCCCTTTAATTCATATAACATGGTAAGCGCTTCCATGGGACTCAGGTGGTTGGGATCCAGCCCGGCCAGTTTAATGTGCAGGGGGTCGGCGGCCGGAGCGAAGAGCTCAAGCTGGGTCGGAGCGCCGGGTTTTGTCTGGGCGGTATCACCGGCCGTAATACAGGGCTTGCCATATTGATTAAATTCGCCCTGCTCGATATTCTTTAAAAGTTCCTTGGCCCGCTTGATTACCGGGCCTGGTACTCCGGCCAGGGCCGCAACTTGAATACCATAGCTTTTATTGGTGCCCCCGGCCAGTAATTTATGGAGAAAAATTATCCTCTCATTCCATTCCCGCACCGCGATATTGAAATTTTTTACCCTTTTACTGACCTTAGTTAGTTCAATTAATTCATGATAATGGGTGGCGAAGATGGTCTTTACCCCGCGGCCGTTTTTGTTTATCAGGTCCTCGGTAACGGCCCAGGCGATGGCCAGGCCGTCGAAGGTGCTGGTGCCGCGACCGATTTCATCAAGAATGACTAAACTTTTATCGGTGACATTGTTTAAGATATTGGCAGTTTCGTTCATCTCCACCATAAAGGTGGACTGCCCCTGGCGGAGATTGTCCATAGCTCCCACCCTGGTGAAGATACGGTCAACGGCCCCGACTACCGCCTTGTGGGCTGGAACAAAGCTGCCCATCTGGGCCATGAGAACGATGAGGGCAGTCTGGCGCAATACGGTGGATTTGCCAGCCATATTGGGGCCGGTGATAATCAGTACCTCGTTTTCCTGCTGATCGAGGCGTAGGTCGTTGGGGACGAAACGCCCGGCGGGCAGGGCGCGCTCAATTACCGGATGCCGACCCTCGCTGATCTTGATCTCGCCGCTGTCGTTGACCTCCGGCCGGACATATTTGTAGCGCCTGGCGGCCTCGGCTAAGCTGGTGAAGAAATCGAGCCAGGCCAGGCGGCGGGCGGCGGCCAGGATTCTGGGGCTTTTGGCCGCCGCTTCAGCCCTGATCTCGGTGAAGAGCCGGTATTCTAACTCAACCCGCTTGTCCTCTGCCCCTAACACTTTATTTTCGAATTCCTTCAACTCCGGGGTGATGAAACGCTCGGCGTTAACCAGAGTCTGCTTACGGATGAAATAATCCGGTACTTTGGCACTCTGCGCCTTGCTTACCTCAAGGTAATAGCCAAAGATCTTATTAAAGCCTATTTTTAGATTGTTGATCCCGGCGCGTTCTTTTTCCCGGTTTTCCAGCTCCAGAATCAGGCGTTTGCCGGAGGTGGATATCTCCACCAGTTCATCTAACTCGGCATTAAAACCGGGCTTGATTAATTTCCCATCCCGCAGAATAACTGGGGCCTCTTCCCGAATGGCGCGCTCCAGAAGGGCGGCAAGATCGTCTAAGGTGTCCAGTTCTTGGTGTATTTCACCCAGCCGTCTGTCGTCCGCATCCTGTAGTTTGGCCCGCAGGCCCGGCAGCTCCTGGAGGGAGCATTTAAGGGCGGTGAGGTCACGGGCATTGCCTTGCCCCAGAACCATCCGGCTGTTGAGACGCTCAAGATCATGAATTTTGGTTAACATCTCCCGCAGGTCTTCCCGGAGCGTGGTGTTTTTGTAGAGATAACTCACGGTGTCCAACCGCTCGTTGATGGCTACGGGCTCACGCCGGGGTTCAAGGATGTTCTTTTTCAGCAGGCGGGCACCCATGGGGGTGCGGGTGAAATCCAGGACTTCCAGTAATGAGCCTTGCCGTCTGCCATCGGCAATACTTTGGGTGATCTCCAGATTGCGGCGTGATGATTCGTCAATTATCAGCAGGTTGTCAAGCTCTATGGCCGTGATTTTGGCGATATGGGAGAGGCCGGTTTTCTGGGTCTCGCTGACATAGGTGAAGAGGGCTCCGGCGGCTGTCAGGCCGGTGCTGAAATTTTCGCAGCCAAAGCCGGCCAGATTGGCGGTTTTGAAATGCTCGGTCAATATCTCTTGAGCCGAGCCAGAGGCAAAGTCGGTCTTGGGGCGGGGACTGAGAAAAATATCTGGCAGTACCTGACGGACAAACTGGAGCAGATTATTAAAATTCTCGCCGTCATCCGGGGGATCAGGGTAGAGAATTTCCTGGGGCCGACGGCGGATTATCTCATCGCCTATGGTGCGCTGGTCTTGAAATTCACCGGCTATGAATTCACCGGTGGAGATGTCTATAATACTCAGCCCCCAGGGCCCAGTTTTGCGAGTCGGCGGGCTGACCGCAGCAATATAGAGATTGCTTTTATCATCTAAGAGCTGCTCGTTGGTAGCGAGACCGGGGGTAATGACCCGGATGACCTCGCGTTTGACCACCCCCTTGGCCTCTTTGGGGTTCTCGACCTGTTCGCAGATGGCAACCTTGAGTCCCGCTCTGATTAATTTGTTTAAATAACCGGCCGCGGCATGATAAGGCACTCCGCAGAGTGGTACCTTATCCTTGTCGGCCTTGCTGTTGCGGGAGGTCAGGGTAATGCCGAGAACCTGGGAGGCGGTAACGGCATCGTCAAAGAACATCTCGTAAAAGTCTCCCATGCGGTAGAAGAGAATGGCATCCTGGTGTTCAGCCTTAATCGCCAGATATTGCTGGAGCATGGGGGTTAATTTTTTGCTCATAATTTAAATCTCTATGGGGTCTATTCAGTCTAAAGGGATAAACGGCCCTGAATAGTCATGCGCTATGTGGGATAGAAGCCGGATAACCATTGGTTTTTTAACAATATCCAGCCAATCATGCTACTCTTTTCTCTGCTCCCCGGCCTTTGTTTCAGGTCTTTGGGCTGCCAGGGCCTGGAAATCGGGCAGCAGTTGATTGAAGGTATTGTCAATATGCTCGGGGATACTGCGAATTTCGGCGGTGACGGTCATGAAATTATGATCCTCCTGCCAGCGTGGCACCACATGAAAATGGAGATGATCCGCTTGTCCTGCCCCGGCCGCCGCTCCGAGATTAAGGCCGCTGTTAAAGCCGTCGGGCCGCAGATGGCGGCGGAGAATGATAATCGACTCTTTGAGCATGGCCATGAGGGCATTGGCCTCGGTAGCGCTGAGCCCGGTTATGTCAGCCACATGCCGGGCCGGGGCTATGAGGAGATGGCCGTTGGCGTAGGGAAAACGATTCAACAAGACTTCACAAAGCTCGTCTTTATAGAGCAGCAGGCCCTCCTCGTCGTGAGTGACGGCGGCGGGGAAATCAAAAATGCAGCCCTGCCTGATGCCTGTCTGGCCAAGGATATATGACATTCGCCATGGTGCCCACAGGGTCTTCACAGGCGTGGTACCTCGTAAATTTTGGCCCGCAAATCCCTGCCTATGTTTAAAATGGCATAGGTGCCGGGGGCTCCAAAACGGCCGCTGCCCATAAAGGCACCGGGATTGATGATCAGGGTCTCGCCGAGGCGGTGACAGACCGGGCGGTGGGTATGACCGTAGATTATGCAGTCTATGGGGCCGAATTCGTCTAACAGCTCTGCCTCAAAATCGTAGGCCTGACTGACTGCTTTATGGATCAGGCCGATTTTAAAGCCGTTTATATCAAGCTCAAGACGGCGGGGCAGGAGGCGGCGGCCGGCGGTATCGCACATGTTGCCGTGTACCGCATGGAGCTTGCCGAGGCCGGTGAAGGCGGCCAGGATATTTGGTGAGGTCAGATCTCCGGCATGGAAAATTATATCCACTTTGCTGAAGCATTTTTTGACTTTTTCTTTGAAATCAGGCGTAATCCTGGTTTGATGGGTATCCGACAGAATGCCGATTGTTGTGGAACTCATTATACTTCCTTGTCGTATAAATGGTATTTGTTACCCCTTCTCCGGTGGCTCAACTTATCACGAACCAACGGTTGAATGCAAGAATATGAGGGGACGAAAAAAATATCTTATATCACAAAGGTAAATTTTTTATTGAAAAAAATAAAAAAACGTGATAACGCTGTTTGAAATTAAGTGAATAGCCGTTCATTTTATTTCGTATTATTTTTATTTATCGGCCAATGTGAGTATTAACACAGATGGATTTGAATAAAGTGCTGGACGAAAATCGGTTGGTAATTGCCGAGAAATGGCTTGATGCTGTTTTGGCTACCTACCACAAGGACGGGGCACGGTTCTTTAAAAAGCAACAGGATCAATTTGCGAATCCGTTGGGTTATAATGCCCGTACCGGGCTTGAGAAGATGGTTAAGGCGATTGCCCAGGGTGATGGGCAGGAGATTCCGCCGGAGCTCAAGCAGTTCATTAAGCTGCGGGCTGTCCAACAATTTACCCCTGCCAGGGCTTTGGCTTTTATCTATGACTTAAAGCCGATAATTCTGGCGGTCTGCGCTAAAGAGGCGGGGGAGGTGGACGTCAACCAGTGGCTTAAGGTGGAGACGCAGATAGATAATTTGGCCCTCATGGTATTTGACCTTTATATGGCAGCTCGAGAGTTGATCTATAAGGTAAAATATGACGAGTTAAAGAGTGGTAATGCCGGTGTGGTTGCGGGTGGATGTCCATCCGGGGCTGTGATTCGTAAACATAATGCAGAAAAAATGGAGCTGAAGGTCATTCGTGACTGTTAGTTCTGTGGTCAAACCTTAAGTGAGGTAGCTGTAAATGAAAATTCTTTATCCCTTCATCGCTGTTATCGGTCTTATCGTCATCGCCTTTCTTGGGGCCGAGGCAGGACTAAGTTCATTGTTTGGCATTGTCATTCCTTATCTGGCAATTACGATCTTTCTCGTAGGTTTTATCCGCAAGGTGGTGGGCTGGTCTAAATCGCCGGTGCCCTTTCGGATTCCCACCACCTGCGGCCAGGCGAACTCGCTGCCCTGGATTAAGCAGAATAAGATCGAATGCCCCTCAACCATGAGTGGTGTCCTGAAGAGGATGTTCCTTGAGGTCTTTCTTTTCCGCTCTTTGTTCCGTAATACCCAGGCCGATATTTATGACGGCCCGAAACTGCGTTACGGCTCCAGTAAGTATCTCTGGCTCTTTGGGCTTATGTTCCATTACTCTTTTTTGGTGATTATTCTGCGTCATATGCGGCTCTTCACCGATCCCATGCCCTTCTTTATTCCTATCCTGCGCTTTGGGGATGGCTTCCTGCAGATTGGCACTCCGCCCATCATGATGAGTGATGTGGTTATTCTCACCGGCCTCCTGTTGCTTTTCTGCCGCCGGATTTTTGTGCCCAAGACAAGATTTATCTCTCTGCCAGCCGATTATTTCCCGCTGTTCCTTATCTTTGCCATTGCCTCCACCGGTTGTCTGATGCGCTATTTTATGCGTACTGATATCATATATATAAAAGAACTGGCCGTGGGGCTTGCTACTTTTCATCCCACAATAGCCGGTCATATCAGTCCTCTTTTTTATATTCATATTTTTCTGGTCTCCACCCTGCTCATCTACTTCCCATTCAGTAAGTTGATGCATATGGGCGGGATTTTTATGAGCCCGACCAGGAATCTGGCTAATAACAGCCGGATGGTACGTCACATTAATCCCTGGAATGATCCCAATCTCAAGCCTCATTCCTATGCCAGCTATGAGGATGAGTTCAGGGAGTTTATGGTCGAGGCCGGTATTCCCGTAGACAAAGAGTTGCCGCCTAAGGCCGAGGAAGCAGCCCCGGCTGCGGAAGGGAAGGCCTGATCCTTGATAATTAGCGAAAATTAATAACAAATCTTCCAGTAAACTCAGCAGAGTAAGGACGAACAATGGCAGATATGAAAGCAGATGAACTTGGGGTTAGTGTTGCGCGTGATCCATCTATGATGACTCATGCAGTTCCCACCAAAGATTGGATGGATATAGAGGCAGTCTTTAAGCCTGGTAACTATTGTTATCCGGCCAAGACGAGCATCGTCGATTATCTTGGCAAGGAACTTCCTCCAGGAGTCATGGGCCCGGCCCGGGACTGGGATGTGGAGAGCGATGACTGGAAGCTTCCTGACAATTGGAAAGAGATAATTATTGATGGTCTCAAACAACGCCTCGATAAATTTCGTTCCTTAAAGATATTTATGGATTGTTGTGTGCGTTGCGGAGCCTGCGCCGATAAATGCCATTTCTTCCTTGGTACCGGTGATCCCAAGAATATGCCGGTTATGAGGGCGGAGCTCATGCGCTCGGTATATCGGCATGAGTTCACCAAGGCCGGTAAGATTCTTGGTCGCATGGCTGGAGCCCGGCCCATGACCTTCAAGGTCTTGAAAGACTGGTTCATGTATTATTATCAATGCACTGAGTGTCGGCGGTGTTCGGTCTTCTGCCCCTATGGTATTGATACGGCCGAGATTACCATGATGGGTCGAGAATTACTCCATCTCGTGGCGGTTAATATCAACTGGGTTCTGGAGCCGGTTGCCAATTCCAATCGAACCGGTAACCATATGGGGTTGCAACCCCATACCTTAAAGGAGAATGTTGAATATCTCTGTGAGGATATTGAGGAGATTACCGGCATTAAGATAACCCCTTCCTGGAATCGGAAGGGAGCGGAAATCCTGTTTATCACTCCTTCGGCGGACTTGTTCGCTGAGCCGGGAATTTACAACTGCATGGGGTATCTGTTGCTCTTTGAGTATCTCGGGTTGGACTATACCTGGAGTACCTATGCCTCTGAGGGGGGTAACTTCGGTTCCTTCAGTACCAATGAGTTAATGAAGAAGCTGAACGGCAAGATGTATGCCGAGGCCGAGCGTCTGGGAGTTAAGTGGATACTGGGCGGCGAGTGCGGCCATATGTGGCGGGTGGTTCATCAGTACATGGGCACTATGACCGGGCCGGCCGATTTTCTTGAGGTGCCTAAATCACCCATTACCGGGACGGTTTTTGATAACGCGGCATCGACCAAGATGACCCATATAAGTGAGTTTACTGCTGATCTGATAAGACATGGGAAGTTGAAACTTGACCCCAGCCGTAATGATCATCGGACAGTGACCTTCCATGATTCCTGTAATACGGCGCGGGGGATGGGCATGATGGAGGAGCCGCGTTATATACTGAAGCATGCGGTTAATAAAATTCATGAGATGCCTGAAAACACTATTCGGGAGAAAACCTTCTGCTGCGGTTCCGGAACCGGATTGAATACCGGTGAGATTATGGAGCTCCGGATGCGAGCTGGTCTGCCGAGAGCCAATGCTGTGCAGTATGTTCACGATAAATATGGTGTTAATACTCTTTCCTGTATATGTGCCATTGACCGAGCTACTCTTACCGCTTTGATGGGTTATTGGGTGCCAGGTGTTGAGGTTACCGGTGTTTCCGAACTGGTCGGTAATGCCTTGATAATGGATGGTGAAAAAGAGGTGAGGGAAACCGGACTGCGGTTTGAGGCCCTTGCCGGAAGTGAAGGTGATGCCAATGTATGATAAAGGAAAGGTTATAACCGGCTTGGTAATTTTTGTGATAATTGTTACCTTCCCGGTCTGGTATAACGTCAGCGGGGCGCAGCATATTCCCAACCCCAAGATATTGACCAAGGTCAAGCATTGTGTCAAGCCGCTGGAGTATATGCGGGCCGATCATATGAAGCTGTTGATCGACTGGCGGTATGAGGTCGTGCGGGAGGGGAACCGGGCCAAGGTGACCGTAGATGGGGTTCAGTATGAAAGGAGTCTCGTAAATGGCTGTATGTACTGCCATGTCAGTGAGAAGAAATTCTGCGATCAATGTCATGAATACGTCGATGTGAACCCCTATTGCTGGGATTGTCATATTAAGCCCAAGGAGACCGAGTAAATGGACGTTAAAAGAAGAAAATTTCTGAAAATTGCAGGCTTGTCCGCCGTAGCAGGACTTGCCGCTCCTTCAGCTTTTAATTCATTATTAAAGGGCGGTGAGGCGGTAGCAAGTGAGGAACCTCACAGGGGCGGCAGCGTCGAGGGTGAAGATAGCCCGAAGGCCAAAGTCATACAGTATGGCATGGTCATTGACCTGCAGGTGCTGGCGGCTAACAAAGGGCTGGCTGCAAAATGTTCTCATGCCTGCAATGTTGATCATAATATCCCACAATATGGCAATCCCAAGGATGAAATTAAGTGGATATGGACGGATGATTATGAGCATAGCTTCCCCGAGCACAGTCAGTACAAGCGTAATGAGTCGCTTGAAAAGTTGCCGGTATTGTTGCTCTGTAACCACTGCGCCAATCCTCCCTGTGTAAGGGCCTGCCCCACCAAGGCGACTTTTAAGAACGACAAAGGGGTGGTTATGATGGATTATCACCGCTGTATTGGTTGTCGGTTCTGTATGGCTGCCTGCCCTTATGGGGCACGAAGCTTTAACTGGCGGCGTCCGCGGGAGAAAGATGCCAATGGTAATTATAAGTTTTTCCCCGACGGCGTTAATATGAAGTTCCCCACGCGGATGCGCGGGGTGGTGGAAAAATGTAATTTCTGCGCCAAACGGTTATCTGAGGGTAAACTGCCCTCCTGTGTTGCGGCTTGTGGTGATACCAAGGCCATAGTGTTCGGTGATATTAATGATCCTAATTCAGAAATTGCCCGGATACTGGAAGCCAGATACACCATTCAGCGTAAACCGGCTGCAGGTACTGAGCCCTCAGTTTTCTATATCATTTAAGGTGAAGTCATGTTAGAGAAGGCGTTAGAAGGTAGTAACAAGTATTGGGCATGGATATTATTCCTCCTCGGGGTGATAGGCATTGGCGCGCTGTTTTATGTTCGTCAGTACCATTATGGTCTGGGCATCACCGGTATGAGCCGCGATGTTTCATGGGGGGTTTATATTGGCCAGTTCACCTTTATGGTGGGGGTGGCCGCTGGCGGCGTTATGCTGGCTCTTCCTCTTTATCTCCATAACTATAAGGTCTTTGGCAAGATCGCGGTCTTGGGCGAATTCATGGCCATTGCGGCGGTGGGCATGTGTTTAATGTTCATCACTGTTGATCTTGGGCAGCCCATGAGGATTATGAATGTTCTTATTCATTCGACTCCTCATTCCATGCTCTTCTGGGACATGATCGTCTTAAACGGTTATCTGTTCTTGAATGTGGTCTGCGGCTGGGCAATTCTGCACGCGGTGTATAAGGATGTTCCGCCGCCCAAATGGGCCAGGCCATTGGTTATTTTGTCGATTCCCTGGGCCTTTAGTATTCACACGGTAACGGCCTTTCTGTACTGTGGTTTGCCGGGGCGGCATTTCTGGCTCAGCGCCATTATCGCTCCCCGCTTCCTCGCTTCGGCCTTCGCTGCCGGGCCTGCTCTGTTGCTGCTCATCGCTCTTCTTATGAAGAGGATGAAGCTGATGGATCCAGGTAAAGAGGCGGTTCAGAAGTTGACTACGATTATTATTTATGCCGCGATTGCTAATCTGTTTTTTATCGGTCTTGAGTTTTTCACCGCTTTTTACAGTAATGTTCCAGAGCATATGGCTACCCTTGATTATCTGTTCTGGGGGGTTAATGGTTTTCACAATCTGGTCATTCCCATGCGTGTGTCTCTACTTTTTAGCATTGTTGGCGTTATCGCCCTGCTCTTTAAGAAAATTCGTTTTCACGAAGGTTGGCTGTCTCTTTGTCTGGCCTTGATTTTTATCTCACTCTATATTGATAAAGGGGTTGGCTTTGTCTTGGGCGGCTTTGTGCCCAATCCGTTTGAAAGGATTACGGAATATCATCCAAGTGTTACTGAAATCGGCATTACCATTGGAGTTTGGGCTGCCGGTGCCTTGATTCTTACCGTACTCTACAGAGTGGCCATAAAGGTGGAGTTTAAGAAAGACGACTGAGAGTCGCTCCTCTCCCTTTTTTTCATTGTTTAATTAAAAAGCAAGCGTCCCCTTTGGGGTGCTTGCTTTTTTTTGTTTAGAGTCCAAATCTCCGGTTTACTCATTCACCAATAAATTATGTCTTGCCTATGAAAAAGAATAGCGTGCTTGATTATATTGGCCATACGCCCCTGGTGGTTATACAGCGTTTAAACCCCTTTAAAAATGTGGAGATCTGGGCCAAAATAGAGTCATTTAACCCGGCTGGTTCGGTGAAAGAGAGAATTGCTCTGTCCATGATTGAGGCCGGGGAGAAATCCGGTGATTTAACTCCGGATAGAATTGTCCTTGAGGCCACCAGCGGTAATACCGGAATCGGCCTGGCTATGGTCTGTGCCGTCAAGGGTTATAAATGTCAATTAGTGATGCCGGAATCCGCCAGTATTGAACGCCGCAAGATCATGACCGCCTTTGGGGCCGAGATCTTACTCACCCCGGCCCGCAAGAGTACGGATGGCGCCATTGAGCAGGCCTACGCCATGGCCCGTCAGCATCCAGACCGCTATTTCCTCACCGATCAATTTAATAATGAGGCCAACTGGCA
>VAPG01006758.1_pt1 | contig 14589 bp, 14 predicted proteins | sample 3393851 | NCBI WGS metagenome assembly VAPG01 (sample SAMN08290438, study PRJNA428436) | hydrothermal vent metagenome | isolation source: Deep-sea hydrothermal vent chimney | place: Atlantic Ocean: South-mid Altantic Ridge | depth 2194 m m
AGTTTACCTGCTTAGTTGCTGGTGCATCTAGAGGGATTCGAACCCCCAATAACGGTTCCGAAGACCGTCGTGATATCCATTTCACTATAGATGCAAACACTTTTTCATTATACATTAATTTTTTAAAGAATACCAATAATTATAATAATTTAATTTAAGAAATAAAATTGCTTTTTGTTAGTAAAAATATTATAATCTTATTCGTTAATTTAATAATTTAACGCGGGGTTGGTTTAGTGGTAGAACACGTCCTTGCCAAGGATGAGACAGGAGTTCGATTCTCCTACTCCGCACAAATATAATTATATGGCAAACTCGCCTACAATCAATTTATCAAATATTCCTCAATATGTTATACATGTAACAGAAACTTTAGAAAAAGCTGGGTTTGAGGCTTTTCTAGTTGGAGGTAGTGTACGAGATCTGCTCATGGACGATAAATCAGTTAAAAATCCAAAAGATTGGGATATTACGACAAATGCTACCCCAGATGAAATTATACCTTTATTTAAAAAGACTATATATGAAAATACCTTTGGAACGGTGGGGGTTTGTATTCCTAAAGTTTCACGTGGAACTGAATATTATATCGTTGAAGTTACTCCTTATAGAATTGAAGCAAAATATGAAGATTTTAGACACCCTAAGGAAGTAAAATTTAGTAAAAAGATAGAAGATGACTTAAAAAGAAGAGATTTTACCATGAACGCAATGGCTTATAGTATTTCTAAAGGACATCTATTAGACTTTTATAAAGGACAAGCAGATATAAAGGACATGGTTATTAGAACTGTCGGTGTCCCTAATGAAAGGTTCAATGAAGATGCCTTAAGGATGTTAAGAGCTGTTAGGTTCTCGGCTCAATTAGACTTTGCTGTTTCATATGAAACAATGCAAGCTATTATAAATAATGCTAATTTAATAAAAAATATTTCAAAAGAAAGAATTCGTGATGAATTTATAAAAATTATAAAATCAGACAGAAGTGCTCTTGGGATTGGAATGCTTTCTAAATTAGGACTTTTGAAGTATATAATTCCTGAATTAGAAGAAGGAATAGGCTGTGAACAAGGAGGAGCTCATATTTTTGATGTTTTTGAACATTGCTTACAGGCTCTAGAGCATACGACAAAGAAAGAATTATCATTAGAAATACGCCTTGCTTCATTATTTCACGATATTGGGAAGCCCCGTTCTCGCCGTAGAGGAGTAAAAAAAGCTTATACATTCTACGGACATGAAGTAGTTGGAGCTAGAATAGTTCAAAAAATTTTGGAGAGATTAAAATTTCCCAAGAAAACGACTGATATGACTGTTTCTTTAGTTAGAAATCATATGTTTTTTTCTGATACTGAACTAATAACTCTTTCCGCTGTTCGCCGTGTTATTCAGAAAGTTGGTAAAGAGCATATCTGGGAGTTGATGGAGGTTAGAGAGGCAGATAGAGTGGGTATGAAAAAAAAAGAAGCCCCTTATAGGCTTCGCAAATATCACGCTATGATTGAAGAAGTGTTGCACGATCCAATTTCTGTTGGTCAATTAAAGATAAATGGTGAAACAATGATAAAAGAGTTACACATGAAACCAGGACCACGTATAGGATGGATTTTAAATGCTTTACTTGAAGAGATTTTAGATAATCCAACAAAAAACACCGAGGAAGGTCTATTGGAATTAGCGAAGTCATTAAATTCTTTGAAAGATGAGAAATTAAAAACATTGGGCGAGAAAGGTATGGAAAAGAAAGACGAATTGGAAAAAGAAGAGATTAAAAAGTTACATGTGAAACATAGAGTGTAAACGTATATTTAGATGTTTTATGACCGTAAAGTATTGATTTGTTACTTTACATAATATATAATAAATACATGAAAAATAAGGATAAAAAAATATTTTTTTCTGCATCAGAAGTAGCAAAAATAATGAATGTGTCTAAAATGACTATTTCTAATAAAATAAGAAAGGGTGTCATTAAGGCAGAGAAAATTGGAAGAAATTATATAATCCCCAGAAAAGAGATAGAGCATCTTTTGGAAGATAATAAGAGTCTTACAGAAAAAGATAAAAGGGGGGTAAATATGGCAGTAGAAAGAGCAATAAAAGAATATGGGCAAGCAATTAGGATGCTTGGAGAAGAATAAAATGAAAATAGGAAGGATCTCAATTAAAGAAATAGAATTGGTGGCTTATGATTTAGCCCAAATCTATTTGGAATGGAGTGAACCAATTCCTGATTTTTCAACAAGATTTAACAATGTTCTTGAGAGATGTATTGAGGCTCCGTATCAAACTTTCAGTGGGCAACTTTATCCAGGGTTGATTAAGAAATCTTCTATCCTTTTTTATTTGATGGTAAAAAATCATCCTTTCCAAAATGGTAATAAAAGAATTGCAGTAATAACACTCTTGTATTTTCTATATAAAAATAATAAGTGGTTGCAAATTGATAATCAGAGACTCTATAATTTTGCATGCTGGGTAGCGGAAAGTGATGCCTCTTTAAAAAATGAAACCGTAAGTGCTATTGAAAGAATACTGAAGGATAATTTAGTTAAAAAATAAAAAATAAAAAAGTTTTACTTTTTAACTTTTTATTTAATCTCTATCACAATCGGGCAATGGTCAGAGCCATAATAATCGGACAGGATTTTTGTTGATTTGATTTTATTTATAAAAGACTGATTTGTGAAAAAATAATCTATTCTCCATCCTACATTTCTATCACGAGCTCGAGTTTTTTGGTCCCAATATGTATAAGCATCTTTTTTATTCGGGTAAAAATTACGGAAAATATCTACCCAGCCATTATTTACAACTTCATCAAGCCAAGCTCTTTCAATTGGCAAAAAACCAGTGTTATTTTCATTTGCTTTTGGGCGAGCTAAGTCAATTTCTTCATGAGCAGTATTTACATCTCCACAAAAAATTACATTTTTATTTTTTTTCTTTAGTTTATTTATAAATTCTAAGAATGCATCGTAAAAATCTAACTTATATTCTAATCTTTCTGGGCCTCTGCCTCCGTTAGGAAAATAACAATTTATAAGAATAAATTGTTTATAATAAGCCACGAGAATACGACCTTCATCGTCAAATTTCTTTATACCTATACCGTACTCAACTTTTTCTGGCTTTATTTTTGTATAAATTACTACTCCACTGTAACCTTTTTTTAATTTTGAATAAGAAAAATAAGAATGATAACCTTTGAGGTTTCTGGTTTCTTCATCTAGTTGCTCTGGCTCAGCTTTCGTCTCTTGAAGACAAACAATACTTGGGTTATTGAAAGCAAACAAAGGAATAAAATTTCCTTGTTTAACTGTTGCTCTTAATCCATTTGTATTCCATGAAATTATTTTCATAGTTTATATAGTATCACGCTTGAAAAAGCAAAAATAGTCTTATAAAAAAACCAGGGAACTAAAGTTTAAGTAAATAAACAAAAAGAAAAACTACTCGTAGATAGAATAGAGTAGTTTTTTCTTAAAACAGTCTAATTAAGATTGCTTAACTGCTTCCTTTAGAGCTTTTGCTGCTCTAAACTTTGGAACTCTAGTTGCTGGAACCTGAACTGGTTCACCAGTTTTAGGATTACGAGCCATTCGGGCTGCGCGATCCTTAACTGAGAAAATTCCAATTCCGGCAATTGATACTTCATCACCTCTCTTTAGAGTATTGACGATAGCATCAAACATTGAATTCACGATTTCTTCAGCTTGTACTTTCGTACCGCCAACTTTCTCATGAACTAGTTCTACTAATGCTTGTTTATTCATCGAATTTATTTTTCTTGTGACTTTAATTTAATAAAAACACAAGATACTATCTGAATAATATTCGACCGTTTTCAAACGATCCCCAATAAAAGGATTAATACTATTATATACTAAGCTATTTTTTAGAACAAGTCTTTTGCAAGATTGACAATAATCTATTTTATGTTAAAACAAAATCAACCTAAACTCTCTTATCTTAAAATTTGTATAAGTTTTCAGTAAAATTTTTTTAAATTATTAATTAATAACTTAAAAATATCCTATCTTGCATATTCAATTATTCTATTTTCGCGAATAACGGTAACCTTAATTTCTCCAGGATAAGTAAGCTCCTGTTCAATTTTTTTAGAAATTTCACGAGCTAAATTTTTTGATTCAGTATCACTAATTTTACTAGGGGTAACAAAAATACGAATTTCACGTCCAGCAGATAAGGCATAAGATTTTTCAACACTATCAAAGCTTTTAGCTAAATCTTCTAATTCCTGTAATCGTTTAATATAGTTTTCAACACTATCCCGTCTTGCTCCTGGTCGTCCACCAGATATCATATCGGCTGTTTGAACTATAACTGCTTCAATCGATTCATGAGGAGTATCATCATGATGACTTTTCATCGCTGTAATAATTCGTGGGTCAGCCTTAAATTTTTGTAAAATCCGAATACCAATATCAATATGTGTTCCTTGAACTTCATGGTCTAAAGCCTTCCCAATATCATGGACTAGTGCCCCAGCTTTTGCAATTTGAACATCTACTCCAAGTTCTTCAGCTATCATTCCTGCAATATGAGCCATTTCAATTGAGTGTTGTAAAACATTCTGACCGTAAGATGTTCTAAAATATAATCGTCCAAGAATAGCTATAATTCGTGGATCAAGATTGAATATTCCACAATCATAAACAGCCTTATCGCCTTTATCTTTAATAATTTTATTAATATCTTCTTGAGATTTAACTACAACTTCCTCAATTTTGGCCGGTTGAATACGACCATCAAGAATAAGATTTTCTAAAGCTAAACGCGCAACTTGTCTTCGGACTGGATCAAAAGAAGAAATAACAATAGCTCCAGGAGTATCATCAATAATAAGTTCAACCCCACTAGCTCTTTCAAAAGCGCGAATGTTTCGTCCCTCTTTGCCTATTATTTTACCTTTAACATCATCATTGGGAATATTCACTAGAGTGGTCATCATTTCACTAGCCGTAGAAGAGGCAAGTCTATTTATACTAGTAGCAAGAATATCTTTGGCTCGACGATCAAGTTTTTCAGTATTAGATGTTTCCATTTTTTGCATTCGTATTAATAAATCCTCTTCATATTTATCCTCAATATTTTTAAAAAGAATTTCTTTAGCATCATCAACTGAAAGATTAGCAACTTTCTCAAGCTCCTTTTCTTTTTCTATCTTAGTTTCATCAACTCTTTCTTTTATTTTTTTAACTTCTTCAACTTTGTTTTTTATATTTTCTACTTCTTTGTCAATTTCAAGCTGACGATTATCTAACATTTCTTCTTTTTTAATCAAACGATTTTCTGATTGTTTCCACTCTTCCTCTTTTAATTTAAATTCTTTTTGTGATTCAAGACTCTTTTTCTCAGCTTTCACTTTTGCTTCTTCTGTAATTTTTTGGGCATCTTCTTTCGCAGCGAGCATTATTTGTTTGATTTCAAGTTCCATTGAGCCCTTTTTACCAAGTGAAATAACTAACCGCAAATAATATCCAACCCCAATACCCACAAGTAAGGTTGCGATAGATATAATTATTATTGTTAATGACATATAATTTATTATGTCACTTCAAAAACTACGGGCTTTTTGCCTTATTTTTGGTATTTATTTTGCGTATTTTGAAAAATTAGATTCGAACAATACATAAAATGAATTAGTACAAAGGAAAAACGTTACTAGGTTAACCGTATTTCTGAAGTGGACAATTAAAACTGTTAAAATTCGATATTTTCATAATACTCTAAAAATTAACTTTTGTCTAGGAGTTAATAAAAACCCCTCGTAGCTTTACCTACGAGGGGTTTTTTATTTATTTATTTTTTAGATTTTGGTTTGGAGATTATTCCATCAACAATCCCGTATTTTTTAGCTTCATCGCTTGTCATCCAATAATCACGATCAGAATCTCTTTCAACTTCGGAAATTTTTCGTCCAGTGTTTGAAGCCAGTATTTTGTTTAAAATCCCCTTTGTTCTAATTATATGTTTAGCGTTAATAGCAATATCACTAGCTTGCCCTTCTGTTCCACCCATAACTTGGTGAATCATAACTTCGGAATTAGGTAATGAGAATCTTTTACCCTTTGTTCCAGCTGAAAGAATAAGTGCTCCCATTGAGGCGGTAATTCCAACACAAATTGTTGAAACATCACTTTTAATGAAGTTCATAGTATCAATTATTGCTAATCCAGCTGTAACTGAACCACCGGGAGAATTGATATAAAGATGAATATCTTTTTTTGAATCAGTATTATCTAAATAAAGGAATTGAGCAATAATCAAATTAGCTGTGTAATCATCTATCGGACCACCGAGAAAAATAATACGTTCGTTCAAAAGGCGAGAATATATATCATAAGCTCTTTCTCCAAATTGTGATTTTTCTATAACAGTAGGAATTAACATATGTTTATTATACCAAATTATTGTTTCTCAAGAAATGCAAATACTTTTTCGTTTTCAAGCATTTGTTCTACATAGGCTCGAGCACGAACTGAATCAGCGTCTTTATACATTTTCATAATATTATTAACATCTTTTATTATCTCTTCTTCTGTCGGTTTTAGATTTTCTCTTTCTGAAATGGATTTGATAATCATTTGTAGCTTTGCTCTTTTTTCTGCATCAGTTCGCCATTCTTTGCGTAACTCTTCCTCAGTTTTATTTATTTGTTTCAAATAATCTTCAAACTTAAATCCCATATTAGAAATATCAGCTTGTAAGCGATAAAGAATTTTATCTGTTTCGCTTTTAATTAAAACTTCAGGAATTTCCCCCTCTGTATTTTTTACAACCTCTTCAACAATTGAAAGACGAATTTTATCTTTTTGTTCCGTTTCTTTTTCTAGTTTTAAATTACTTTTAATTTTTTCACGAAACTCATCAGCAGTTTTAAAATCACCAAAAGATTTTGCAAATTCATCGTTGAATTTAGGATATTCACTTTCAGGAATTTCTTTAGGAGTTTCTATTGTCTCTTTTTTATTTTTTTCTTTTTCATCTTTTCCTCCATCTTCTTTTTTCTTATCTTTGGAAGATTTATTATTTTTTTCTTTTTTATCTTTAAGACTAGATTGTTCCGCTCTCATCTTACGAAGCTCAAGAATTGTTTTTTCAATTTCAGTTTCTTCAATAATAATTTTTTTCTTGAAATCGTCCTTAGTATTTTGTTCCTTAGCTATTTTTTTGTAATCTGGTAATTTCATTTCTGGTAATACTGCACTAATAATTTTAAATTCTAAATCTGAACCTTTACCTATCTTAGTGATGGTAATTTGAGGGTGGCCGATAGCATCAATTTTATTATCCTCTAATATTTTTGGATAAGCATCGTTTATTGCTTGCTCAGCCATTTCTTCTAGTAGTTCCATTTCTGGAACACTCTCCTTTACTTTTGATACAGGGGCCTTACCTTTTCTAAAGCCAGGAAGCTCAAGACGTTTACCCATAGTAGCAAGGGCTTTTTCTTCGTATTCTCCAAACTTAACAGATTCCAAAACCCCGAGTATTTCTATCTCACTTTTTTCTAATTTTTTGATTGTTGTTTCCATAGTTTCTATATCTTATACTAAAATTAAATTATTTTCAAATCTAAAATCAAGATAATACCACCCCCACCTTGTTTTTTTGTTTTATTAAAGTTCATTTCACCAATTTACCTAGTATTTTTATTTTATTCAGTTTCATTCCATTGATTTACCTAATTTTTCTATTATATTTAATCTCATCTGATTAATTTCTATAATTTTTTCATTTTATCTAGTTTTATCTCATTGGTTTTTCTATTCCTTTTGTTTTGTCTAATCTCATCTGATTAACTTCTTTATTTTTCTATTTTGTCTAATCTCGTCTGATTAACTTCTTTATTTTTTTCAGTTTACTTTGTAATTGTTTTTTTACCCTAAACTACGCTATCGCGCAAACTTGGGTGGAATATTATTTTATATAACCTTTTTGAAGTTTAAACATTTTAATTGTATCTTTGAGTCCAATAAATTTTACATAATCTAAAAACTCTTTTGGTAATGGTGATGGGCCAACCCAAACACTTCGTTGAATCATTATGAAACTAAATTTTATTAATGTTCTTCTAAACCAATCTCTTTCTTTTTTCATTCCCTCTGGAATATCATATAACAAAAGTAAATTTTTTGGATTGTCATTTTCAGCTGGTTCAAATTTTTTTAATTGTGATTTTTTGTATTTTTCTAAATATTTTTTACCTTTTTTATTTATAATAAAACTATTATTTGTTTTATTTATATAACCTTCTTTATAAAGTTCGTTAAATCTATTTCTCACAGAACGTTCTTTTTGATCTTGGAAAACAGGCAAAAACAATGCATTTATTGGGACTCCCTTATAATAAAATTTAGTAGTATTTAATATTTCTAAGATATCATTTTTTATAGACATAATTTAATAGAAGAATTTAATAAAAGATTTAATTTTATAAAACATAGTATTTGATGGATACAACCTTACAGGCACGAGATTATTATAGCATATCTAACTATTCTTACGCTATAGCGTAAGAATAGTTAGATTAGTTGAAGTTATTTGAGAGGGCTATTGAGCTTTTTTATTTGGAATTGACAAGCGGTGTGAGAAAGGGGATAATAGTGGGATACTAGAAATAACTACACGAAAGTGATTAAAAATTTACGAAAGAAGGATTTAATTTTAATAAAGGAAATTCATAAGAAAAGAAAAAGTGGACTTTAAGAGTAGGATAAAATTTATTTGTAAAAAGATCGAATGGGGCTATTGAAGGTGATTGGAATGTTTTGTAGATAAATAATGGATTAGCTACGGTTTATAAAATTAATTCAGATAATCCTAAAGAAATAATTACAAAAACACTTGAAATTTTAAAATTAGAAAAAATTAACAATAAAAGTAATTTAGATTTTATGGAGGTAGATACATTTGATGATTTGTATAAATTAATAAGATATCAAGAAGGATTGGAAAGAGGTGGGCAGTCTTATACACCTAAAATTTTAATTGAAATAATAGATAAGGTCAAAAATAATAAATTAAGATTAAATTATATTACAAGAGCAAATAACTTACGTTTCGTTGTTGAAAAATTATTAAAAAAATAAAAAACTATGAGAAAAGAATCGCCAAAGTTAAATAAGATTACTGAATTATTAAGTAGAGGTGTTGAAGAAGTAATCAACAGATCGAATCTTGAACAAAAATTGAGGAGTAAGAAACAGCTTCGCATTAAACTTGGGATTGATCCGACAAGCCCGAATTTACATCTAGGTAGGTCTATACCGTTACTTAAGCTGAGGGATTTCCAACAACTCGGTCACAAAATAATATTAATCATAGGAGATTTTACAGGGGTCATTGGAGACACTTCCGATAAGGATAGTGAAAGACCAATGTTAAAACGAGAACAAGTGGAAAAAAATATGGAAAACTATATTTTACAAGCCAGTAAAATTATAGATATAGATAAATGCGAAATACATTATAACAGTGAATGGTTAAGTAAGCTTGGTTACAACGAACTTTGCGAACAAGCAAATGTCTTTTCCTTGAGTAATTTTGTTTCTAGAGAAAACATTAAAAAAAGAATGAATGCTGGGAAACGTGTGTCATTAAGAGAGTTATTATATCCATTAATGCAAGGATATGACTCTGTAGCTATTAAAGCTGATGTAGAATTAGGCGGTAATGATCAAAGATTTAATCTTTTGGCTGGTAGAGAATTACAAAAACATTACAATCAAGAACCTCAAAATGTTATAACTAACCCACTTATTGAGGGATTAGATGGAAGAAAAATGAGTTCTAGTTGGGAAAACACTGTTAATTTATTCGATTCTACAAATGATATGTATGGTAAAATTATGTTTTTAAAGGACGAATTTATCATTAAGTATTTTATCCTTACAACCAGAGTTGATATTAGTATAATAGAACAATATAAAAAAGCTTTGGAATCTGGTACGAACCCAAAAGATATCAAAATGAAACTAGCTTTTGAGCTAGTCAGATTTTATTATTCTAAACAAGAAGCGAAAAAAGCCGAAGAATATTTTATAAACACCTTTAGTAAAAAAAAAACACCAACTAATCTATCAAAATTTCAGCCCCAAAAATATAACATCATTTCTATTTTAGTTGAATCCAATCTAGTTTTATCAAAATCTGAAGCAAGACGAGTAGTAGAACAGGGTGGTGTAAAAATAAATGATGTGACAATAAAAGATATCAACTACGCCGTATCACCTGATTCTGTGTTACAAAAAGGAAAAATTAATTTTATGCGGATATTATAATGAATATAAATAAAAAACAATAATTAAAATTATAAACACTGACTAAAATTATAATATGAAATATTAGAAAAATAGGTTTGTAAAAAAATAGAAAGAATTTAGATAAAAAATACGGAAATTAAGGTTTTATATAAAGACCTGAGAATTTTTAACACAATCACCCTAAACTACGCTATCGCGCAAACTTGGGTGGGAGAGAGATTATTGTTGACTGAATTTGTTGGAATTGTAGATATTGGTTGGAATTATAAACTAAAATTGTTGAAAAGAAAGAAGCACGTCTTGACAGAATTATCTTATAAATATAATATATTAAATATTAGAAATAATTTTACTAAGATAAATATATGGAAGGATTAAATAATAAAAAAAGTAAAGATTCCGCAGTTAATAATGTAGTTAAAGAAGAAGCATTTGTAGCAGGTGAAATTGATTATTTGTATGACGATCTCTCTAATATTGATACAGCTACTCTTAAAATTGCGCTCAAAGCTTATATAGATCTCGACCTTAAGGATGACGGAACTTCAGTTCGTATATCCCCAGAAAAAACTTATAAAAATTTTGACGAGAATAACGGAGCTTTAGTTCGTATAGAAGCAGAATTGTTAGGAAGAAAAGAACTTGAAGTAGATGAGAATTTATTTTCAGAAAATTAAATTAAAAAAGTTGTATAAACCTAATCTAAAAACCCCGCTCAAGCGGGGTTTTTAGATTAGGTTAAATTAGATATTTTCTAAAACCAAAACGCAACTAAAATTGGAATAATAAGAAGAGCGATAATATTTAGAATTTTAATCATTGGATTAATGGCTGGACCTGCTGTATCTTTATAAGGATCTCCAACCGTATCACCAGTTATTGCAGCTTTATGAGCCTCACTATCTTTGCCACCATAATTACCTTCTTCAATATATTTCTTTGCATTATCCCAAGCACCACCACCTGAAGTCATAGATATTGCTAAGAAGATTCCAGTTACAATTGACCCGACCAAAAGTCCACCAAGGGCTTCAGGTCCAAGTGTAAATCCAACGATAATTGGAGCTAAAACAGGAATCAAAGCAGGGAAGATCATTTGCTTAATTGCTCCAGTGGTAACGATGTCTACACAAGTTGCATAATCTGGTTTACCTTCTCCAGTCATAATTCCTTTAATTTCTCTGAATTGTCGACGAACTTCATCAACAACTTTACCAGCAGCTTTTCCAACAGCTTCCATACAAAGAGCACTAAAATAAAAAGGAAGTAAACCACCAAGCAAAAGTCCAACAATAATAAGAGGGTTTTCAAGACTGAAATTTAATTTATGTCCCAACTGGGTAAATTCTTGGGTGTAAGATGAGAAGAGAACAATAGCTGCAAGTCCAGCTGAACCAATAGCGTAACCTTTTGTTATAGCTTTAGTAGTGTTTCCAACTGCATCAAGAGGGTCGGTTACTTCTCGGACACTTTCTGGTAAGTTTGCCATCTCAGCAATTCCACCAGCGTTATCTGTGATTGGCCCAAAGGAATCAATAGCCACAATAATTCCTGTTAAAGACAACATAGACATTGCAGCAATTGCTACTCCGTAAAGACCACTAAAATGATAAGAAATTAAAATTCCAAATACAATTGTTAATAAAGGTAAAGCTGTAGATTTTAAAGAAATAGCTAAGCCTTGAATAATATTTGTTCCATGCCCAGAAACAGAAGCTTTAGCAATTGATTTTACGGGATTGTATTTAGTTGAAGTATAGTATTCAGTAATAACAACAAGAAAAGCTGTGACGAAAATACCAACTAAGGCACTTAAGTAAATTGAATTTACGGAATAAATTGATTGCCCAGACATTAGCCATTTTGTAATTGGATAAAATCCGATAGCTGATAAGATTCCAGCTACAGATAGTCCTTTGTAAAGGGCACCCATAATATTTTTATTTTTACCAAGACGAATAAACCATGTTCCAATTATTGTTGAAAGAATAGAAACTCCGCCGATGGCTAAAGGATAAATAATAGCATTATTAAAACCAGAAAAAAGAAGTGAACCGAGGAGCATGGCTGCGACAGAAGTTACGGCATAAGTTTCAAATAAGTCTGCTGCCATACCAGCACAATCTCCAACATTATCTCCAACATTATCAGCAATTACAGCAGGATTTCTCGGGTCATCTTCAGGGATTCCTGCTTCAATTTTTCCAACAAGGTCAGCTCCAACATCAGCAGCTTTAGTAAATATTCCCCCACCTAAACGAGCGAAAACAGAGATTAAACTTGCTCCGAAAGATAAACCTATCAAAGGACGGATAGCTCCTGCGCCAACAAATTTTTCAGCAATTATATAAAAAACAGTTATTCCGAACAGAGCTAAACCGACGACTAAAAGTCCAGTGACTGAACCTCCCTTAAAAGCTATAGTGAGAGCTTCTTTCAATCCCTTTTTAGCAGATTGTGTTGTCCGAACATTTGCTCGGACAGAAACATTCATTCCAATATAACCAGCGAGAGCTGAAAGGATAGCTCCAAACAAAAAACTAATAGCCATCATCCAACCAAGCATTGGTATAAAACCAATTATCAAGAATAAAATAGTAGCGATAATTCCAATTGTCTTATATTGACGATTTAAGTAAGCTTTAGCCCCTTCTTGAATAGCTCTAGCGATACTTTGCATTTTCTCATCGCCAGCATTTTCTTTCATTACAGCTTTTATTAAAAACAAACCATAAACGATTGCAATAATTGAGGACACTAAGGCGAAAATAATAAATGGATTCATAATTCTTATTTTTTAATTAATTATTAATAATATTTTGTTATTCGGTTCCGTCATCTACGATACCATCGTCTAATATATCATCCTCATCAGATTCTTCAACCCCATTTTCCTCAGAGTCATTACTTCTGATATCAATTCTCCAACCAGTAAGTTTAGCGGCTAGGCGAACATTCTGCCCACCTTTACCAATTGCCAAAGAAAGTTGATCGTTGGCCACTTCAAGTATTGCTCGGTGTTCTTCTTCTATAACTTCTATGTTGATAACATTAGCCGGGGAAATAGCACTAGCGATATAAGCTTCTGGGTCAGCTGACCAAGGAATAATATCAATCTTTTCACCATTTAATTCACTCATAACTGTAGTAACCCGAATACCTCTTTGTCCAACACACGAACCAACTGGATCAATATGTTCATCATTAGAGTAAACAGCAATTTTAGAACGAGAACCAGCTTCACGAGCAATAGCTTTAATTTCGACAACACCGGAATCAATTTCTGGAGCTTCCATCGCAAACAAGCCCTCAATAAGTTGTGGATGAGTTCGGGAAAGTTTCAAGTTTACTCCTCGTGGAGTTTCTTCAACAGAATATAAATAAGCTCTAATATGGTCTCCTTGTTTATAAAACTCCCCTGGAATTTGCTCTTCTGGTAAAATAATTCCAGTAGCTCTATTAAAATCTATATAGACGATACCTCTCTCAATTTTCTGGATAATACCGTTTATAATTTCTCCTTCTTTACTTCCATATTCATCAATAATGATTTCGCGTTCGGCTTCACGGATTTTTTGAATAATAACTTGTTTAGCTGTTTGAGCTGCGATACGGCCATAATCTTCTTTGCTTTCAAGAGGGAAAATGATTTCTTCTTCAAGCTTAGCATCACTTTTAATTTTTTTGGCATCTTTTAATAGAATATGATGCTCTTCGTTGTATCTAACGCGTTCGTCATTTTCGTCAACTTCAGTCTCTTCTTCTTCGCCATCTTGGTTTTCTTTAACGATGCGAACAATAGATTCATCAACGACAATTTTGACTTGATAAAATTCAACTTCTCCTGTTTCAAGATTTAACTTGGTACGGATAATTTGTCCCTTTTTTCCATAATCTTTTTTATAAGCGGCAGCAATTGCTTGCTCTATAGCCTCAAGGATTTTTTCTTTTGGAATTTTTCGTTCCTCTTCTAACTGCTCAAAGGCAGATTTCATTGTTTTTAGATCTAACATATTTAATTGTTATTAAGTTTTTAAAAATAAAAGCCCGGTTCGATGACGGACTTACTTAGATTATGCTACTATAAGAAGGTCAGTTAGTCAAACTGAGTTTCATTATTTGGGGTATTGACAAAAAGTATTTTTGTGTAGTATAATTGGAGTAAATAAATTCTTTGAAAATAAAAACAAAAAGAAATAAAAAAATGAAAACAAAAAGAAATTGGAAATTATTATTGCCACTGGTAGTAATCTTTTCCGCCCTGTTTGCAATAGCAGGGTGTCAGAAACCGAACAGC
>VAPG01001878.1_pt1 | contig 14574 bp, 10 predicted proteins | sample 3393851 | NCBI WGS metagenome assembly VAPG01 (sample SAMN08290438, study PRJNA428436) | hydrothermal vent metagenome | isolation source: Deep-sea hydrothermal vent chimney | place: Atlantic Ocean: South-mid Altantic Ridge | depth 2194 m m
GTTAGATCAGCTGATTTTATTGCTGGCACATCTTACGATATGGTTTTTTCTCTTACTCAGGAAGGTGCAAATGTAAGGGCGATAATCACAAGAGACGGCGCTGAAGTATTAAACATTACCGCAGTTGGTACATTAGATCACACAAATGGCGGCTTATTAAAACTTGGCAGTTACAACACCAATTTTATATCTGCTAATTTTAAAGATTATCATCCCGCTACTTTATCAATATTAAAAGAAACAGCACAAAGCGGTGATTATGATCAAGCAAGTACTTGGACAGATGGAGTAGTACCAGCTAATATTGACGACATTTTAATAAATCCTAACCATGTTTTGACAATCCCGCCTGCTTTGTCTGTGATTGCAAACAAAGTGACAGTGACGGGCGCAAACACGTCTAGCTGGGCAGAGCTGGACGTGCAAGGAAGTTTGTTAATAAACGACGAAATGACGTTAAATGCGTGGTCAATCTGGAATCAAAAACCAGGATCAACATTTGATCGTAACAGTCAAAACATCAATCAAATAACATCTTCTGGTAACGTGCCATCGCAGATTAATTTCATCGGCAACGCTAATAATAGAGTAACAATGCTCAATACTGGCTTAGGCGGTTGGGTTGGGCGAGGTAATGCAGCAACGCCACAAACTAACAGACTTGATTTCCAGTTCGTGGATTTTATAGACTGGGTAGAAACTGGATTTGGCAATAACTATTTTGGCAATGGTTTTGCTAATTTAAGAGTGCTTGATACCACTTTTACTGACGTACAAAATTTTACAATTGGCGGCTGGTGGGATGAAACAGGTGAGTATCGTATAGAGAGAGTAGATATTCGCGGCGCTCTCTCTGGCGGCTCAATTATGGAGTTTACTGCCAATGTAACAAATACTCAAATCCCAGTTTATACACTTGTATTTGACTCAGTAACGATGTTCGGAGCATCGCTAGAAGCTGTTGATAATCCGCCTGTTAATCGAATTATAGTTCGCGGCTTTGAAAACTCTCTTTTGACCAACGTTATTATAGAAAATATTTACTTAGAAAGGCTTAATGGCGGCAATTTAAGCTCATCGTTCATCACGATGGAAACTGGTAGCACTAATTTTTTAGAAAATAATTACTTTTTGCTTACTAAAGATAATCCACACACGCTAGGCGCAATATCGGGTGTATCAAGCAATAATATTATTGAGGCAACGTACGAAGAAATACCGTTCACTGATTCTGGTGACCATTTTATTTTAAGCGATTTAGATTTAAACGCGAATAACAATCTGATTTTAGAAGATAAAACAGGCGTGTTTTTAAATGCACTTGGCGGTGCAAGAAGCGGTACTTACACAGCTAATCACAACACATTAGTTGGTAATTACGATCAATTTTACGGAGCGTTGGCGAGAACTGAAACCGGCGGAACTTTTGTAGGGACTTTAAATTTACAGTCAAATCTTATTGTAAATAAAGGCACTGCTACTAATGTCATGGGATTTAACATTGACAGTGCTGGTGATGATCAAGTCACTTTGATGGATTATAATAACTGGCATAATATTACAAATCAGTACGAAGGCGTAACATCAGCAACAAAAAATGTTGGGGTTGACGCTGGCTATGGAGGCAACGATACAAATCTAGATCCTGTATTTTTTGACGCTACAAGAAACTCGAGAACATGGGATGCAAGTCTTGGCGGTGGCGGTACAAGTCAAGAAGTAATAGATAACTTTTTATTGCTTAATGGCTACGACTCAACTTTAAAAACTCAGATAGTTGCAAACAAAACAGATCGTACAGTAACTCAATTGTTGGACTGGGTTAGAGACGGTTATCGGCCGACTGAGCAATTTTTAGAAAATGCTGGCCATGACGGTGTAACTGTTGGCGCATTTGATTATATTTCTGGCGATATAGTCTCGCCAACAATTAATTTGATTGGCAACAGTATTGTAAATATCAACGTTGGCGATATTTACAACGATGCTGGAGCAACTGCTTTTGACGATATCAGCGGTGATATTACTGCTAATATCGTTGTTTTAAATCCTGTTGATGTTAATGCGGCTGGTACTTATACGGTTACATATAATGTCAATGATGGGGCGGGAAATGCGGCTGATGAAGTAGCAAGAACTGTTAATGTTTTAGCTGATACGGTCTCGCCAGTTATCACATTAATCGGCTCCGAATTTGTAAGTATCAATGTTGGCGGAACATATGCTGAGCAAGGTGCAACTGCATTAGATGATAAAGATGGCGATATCACTGCCAATATTATCGTCGCTGGAATTGTAGATGCAGCAACGGCTGGCACTTATACAATCACGTATAACGTCAATGATGATGCGGGTAACTCGGCGGATGAAGTAGTAAGGCTAGTTTATGTGCTTGCACCCGGCACCGGCGGTGATGATGGCCTTGTTATAACAAGGTATCTTGATCAAGATGGGTTAAGACAAAAAAGGTTGGTAGGATGAGCAAAAAAACAACATACAGAAAAGTCACAGCGTACACTCAAGAAATCGCTGATGAAATTTGCGCAAGAATAGCTGAGGGCATGTCGCTAACGTCACTTTTGAGATGTAAAGGTATGCCTTGCATGATCACAGTCCAAAGGTGGATGCGCGAAAATGAAGTATTCATGACCGCTTATCGTCGCGCAAAACTAGACAGCGCTGATGCACATGCTGATAAAATACTCGATATTGCTGATAATGATGTCGATGTGGATAACGCTACATCCGTACAGCACGCAAAACTAAGAATCGACACAAGAAAATGGATCGCTGGCAAGTACAAGCCAGCAAAATATGGCGATAAAGTAGAGCAGACAATATTGGGCGATTTAAAAATCACGAAAATCGAGAGAAAAATAATCAATTGACTGTTTTACAAATTGATACAGCGCCAGTGTTTGCACCTCTTCTTGAGCCCTCAAGATACAAGGGTATCTGGGGCGGACGTGGCTCGGGCAAGTCTCATTTTTTAGCTGGACTGATGATTGAGGAGCATATTTTATATCCAGGCATGCGCTCAGTTTGCGTGCGTGAAGTACAAAAAACATTAAAGCACTCGGCAAAGCAACTGCTTGTAGATAAAATCAATGCTTATGATTTAATGGGTCAAGGATTTGAGGTGCAAGTTGACCAAATAAAAACGCCAAATGGCGGATTCATCGTTTTTGCGGGAATGCAGGATCACAACGCTGAGTCGGTAAAATCTTACGAAGGGTTTGATCGGGCGTGGATTGAAGAAGCTCAAACACTATCTAACCGTAGCTTAACTCTACTACGCCCAACAATACGTAGCTCAACCGCAGCGCCCACTGCCGAGATTTGGGCAAGCTGGAACCCGCGCCGTAAAACTGACGCAATTGATGTTTTGCTAAGGCAGCAAAATCACAAAGACGCGATAGTTGTAAAGTCTAATTACGGGGATAACCCGTGGTTTCCTAAGGAATTAGAAGGCGAAAGAATACATGATTACAGATTAAATCCAGATAGCTACGGCCATGTCTGGGAAGGTGAATATATATCGACTGTCGATGGTGCTTACTTTGCCAAATCTTTAACAGCGGCAAAAAAAGAGAGTAGAATCGGCATTGTGCCTCGTGACGCGCTGATGATGTGTTATGCATTTTGGGATATTGGCGGCACTGGTGCAAAATCTGATGCATGCGCGATATGGATTGTACAGTTTATAGGCAAAGAGATAAGAGTTTTAAATTACTACGAGGCTCAAGGACAAGAGCTGTCAGAGCATGTCGGATGGTTGCGTAATAACAATTATAACGATGCAAAAATGTACTTACCGCACGATGGTGTTAAACACGACATGGTGCACAGAGTTACGTATGAGTCAGCGCTAAAACAGGCTGGATTTAAAGTTGAAGTGATACCAAATTCTGGTACTGGCGCGGCAAATCAAAGAATTGAAGCGGTCAGACGGGCTTTTCCTCGCGTCTGGATTGATGCTGAAAATTGCAGCGGCGGAATTGAGGCGCTGGGCTGGTATCACGAAAGAAAAGACGAGGCTCGCGGTATTGGTCTTGGTCCAGAGCATGATTGGTCAAGTCATGCAGCCGATTCTTTTGGAGCTATGGCTTTAGAATCTGAAAAACTGAGTGTGGTTAGGAAAAAATCAAAGAACAGATCAATGGGCAGGCAATCATCAGGTAGTTGGATGGGCGGGTGATTGCTAAAAAGTAGCACGAACTGTACAATAAATGTACAGAAATGACCGAAAATACGGGTTTATATGAAATGTCAGAAAAAAATAGTAACACGAATAATGATGAAGAGTTGCTCAGAGAAGCCCGTGAAAACTCGCAGTACGGCGAGACTTTTTGGTCTGAAAACTGGCGAGAAATGGAAAATGATTTAAGATTTTTAAGTGGTGATCAGTGGCCATCGTCAGTTTTAGCAGACAGAGAACTCGAAGGTCGTCCATGCCTTGTAAATAACGTCATGCCAACTTACATCGACCAAGTTGTCGGCGATCAAAGGCAAAATAGGCCAAGTATCAAGATTGTTGGCGTTGATGTACCGACCGTAAAAACCCAGGATAATAACGGCCAGGAAGTTCAAACAGAGCTTAAAATATCAAGCGTTAGCGGGCAGGATGATTACTCAATCGCTGATGTAATGTCTGGATTAATAAAAAATATTGAATACTCAAGCAACGCAGAATCAGCGCAAGACATAGCATTTCAGCAAGCTGTGGAATCGGGCATTGGATTTATGCGCGTTGCTACAGATTACGTTAGCGACGACACATTTGACAAAGATATCTACATCAAAGCGATTAGCAATCAATTTAGTGTGATCATGGATCCCAACGCTAGGGAGCAAGATAAGTCGGACATGATGTGGTGTTTAGTCAATGATAAAATGCCGAAAAATGCATTTGAAGCAGAATATCCAGGCGCTAAAATTGAAGGCGGGGCACTGTCAGGCGATGAGTCAAGCGCTTGGTTTGACGACAAAACAGTGAGGGTGAGCGAGTATTTTACCAGGGAAGGATACGACAAAACAGTCAACTTACTAAGTGATGGACGATCTGTTAACGCAGAGGATATGGAGCCAATACAAGATGAGTTGGCGGCTCAAGGCATCGAGATTGTTAAAACGCGCAAAGTCAAAGCATACAAAGTAATGTGGAGAATAATCACTGGAATTGAGGTGCTTGAGGGACCAATTGAAATTGATTGCGACACAATACCAATCGTTCCAGTTTTTGGTAAAGAGCTGACAATACGCAACAAAACGATGTACAGATCACTTATTCGTCACGCTAAAGATGCTCAAAGAATGGCCAATTATTGGGATTCCGCCGCTACCGAAGCGGTTGCTCTGGCTCCCAAAGCGCCTTTTATCGGCATGGAGGGTCACATCGAGGGTCGCGAAAGAGAGTGGCAAGAAGCTAATACAAGCAACGCCGCAATCCTCACTTATATACCTCAAAGTCCGGGCGACAAGGGGCCACGCCGCGATCAACCTACATCCATCCCATCGGCTGAATTAACTCTAAGCAGCACGCAAACAGATAAAATCAAATCAACACTTGGCATGTTTGATGCGAGCATGGGCGCACAGGGAAATGAAACGTCTGGAAGAGCTATAAACGCAAGGCAGCAACAGGGCGATAGAGGTAATTTTGCTTACATTGATAACTTGTTAAAAGCGATTAGACGGATTGGCAAGATACTGATATGCATGATTCCAAAGACTTACGACACAGAAAGAATTTTACGGGTAAGAATGCTAGATGATGTAGAGGACTCTGTTAAATTAAATCAGCAAGTATTTGATGAGCAAAGTGGCGAGTGGGTAACAATACACGATTTAAACATTGCCAAATTTGATCTTATAGTATCGGCTGGTCCAAGTTACGTCACTCAAAAATCAGAGGCAGCAGAATCAATGCTGCAATTTGCTCAGTCGGTTCCAGCCGCCGCAGAAGCCGCTCCAGATTTGATAGCAACTAATATGGATTGGCCGGGATCAGATGCATTTGCTGCACGTTTGAAAAAGATGGTGCCCCGCGAATTATTGAGCAGAAAAGAGCAAGAAGAACTAGCGCAGCAGGAGCCAGAGGAGAAGCCACCAACTCCAGAACAAGAACTGCAAGCACAGGCGCAACAGTTGCAAGCTCAAGAGATGGAAATAAAATCTCAAGAGTTGCAGGTGAGAACGGCGGAAGCTCAAACAGGACTGGCTCAGGCAGAAGCGGCGAATACAAAGGCTCAAGCTGAGATTGTAAAAGCCCAGTCTACTGAGCAAATTTCCGAAATTAAATTAGCTGAAGCGGAGGCTCGTCTTAATTTCAAAATCGCTGAAATGCAGGATAGCATTCAATGCAAAATGAAAGAAATGGCAATGGAGGGGCAAATGCATAAAAACAAGCAATAGCTGTACATTTATTGTACAATAAACATCTGTACATTTATTGTACAGTTATCAGATAATTACTGAGCGATAAAAAAATGAACGAAGATATTGTAAAAGACGAAACAGCAGGCTTTGAAGTTGTAACGAGCGATATGCCAGAAGTTGCGGCACCAGAAGAAGTTAAAAATGAAGTAACTGAAGAAATTAAACCCGAAGTAACCGAAGAAATAAAAACCGGCGAAGGGGAAGTTACCGAAGCTGTCAAGACTGATGCAGCAAAAGAAGATGAAAAAAAAGGCGAAGTTAAGCGACCAAGCCGACGAGATAGACGAATTGATAAGCTGATCAGAGCGCGTGAAGATACAAAGCGTGAAAATGAAAAGCTACAAGAAAGACTCGCAGCACTTGAAGCTGCGCCAGCGAAAAAAGATTTGTCAGAAGATGATTTTGACACTTACGACGAATATTTAGTCGCGCTTGATGAAGCAGACAATTCAAAAGTTGAAAAGAAAATTGAGAAAGTTGAGCGTCAAAGCAATCAGAATGATGCTCCACCAAGTCTAACTGATACGCAGCAAAGCGCCATGGCAGTTTTGCGGGAAGCGTTTGATGTAGACGAAAAGCCCGCAGATTTTGAAAAAATTGCGATGAATCCAGAACTAGCCGTAACTGGCGAAATGCTGGAGGCGCTGGCTGAGTGTGATGATCCTGTTGGGGTTATGTATCACTTAGGCCAACATAAAGATGTTGCCGCCGACATCGCCGCGCTATCTCCCGTGCAACAAATGAGAGAGATAGCGCGGTTAGATATTAAAGGGGTAAAACCTATTAAGCCGGTTAAAATCACGGCTTCGTCACCCCCGATCTCCCCAGTCGGCAGTGCTGGCGCTCAACAAAAAACAGTCGGGGAAATGAGCTTTTCAGAATATGAGAAGTATATGAATAAAAAGGATCGGGTTCCCGCTTCTTGGTAAATTAGGTAAAAGAAAATGTCTTACGAAAAAAGTAATATTTTAACTGACGACATCATCGTCAAAGAAGGCTTGCGTCTGCTTAAAAACAATCTAGTTGCTGCTAAATTAGTTTATCGCAACCTTGAAAAATCTTTCGGCAAAGTTGGCGATACAATCAGCCTTAGAAAGCCCTATCGCGTTAAATCAGCTAGCGGTCGTGTTCTGGTAAAACAACCTATGGTTGACCAGACAATCCCGTTTAAAATTGACCGTCAAGAGCACATCGGTCTTGAGTATACAATACAAGACAAAACACTTGATATCCAAACTTTTTCAAAGCGCTACATGAGTAGCGGCATGGTGCAGATTGCAAACAAAATCGACGAATCAATATTGTTGACTTTGAAAAATGCATATCACAGCTCTGGCACCCCAGGTACACGCCCTGGTAAATACCTTGATTTTGCTAATGCATCTGCAAAACAAACTACTTATGCAGTGCCAAATGATGGTCAGCGCTCGGCTGTAATTGACCCTTTTACTGTCGCCAGTTTATCTGACGAAGTTACAAAGCTTTTTAAAGAAAGCATGGTTGAAAAAGCTTACAAAAAAGGCTATCGCGGCGAAGTTGCTGAGTATGAAGTCCATGAGACGCAAAATTTGCCCAAGCATCAAGTAGGCAATTACGGCGGCCAGCCAGTAATTGCTGGCGTTATTACTAACGGCAACACAATCACTACAGGTGGCTGGACTAATTCAGTGACCGGCATTTTGAAAAAAGGTGATGTATTTAGGCTTGCTGATGTTTTTGGTGTTAATCCACAAAATTATACATCTACTGGTATTTTGCAAGAATTTGTCGTCCAGGATGATGTTGATTCAACCGGAGCTGGGCTTGCGACAATCACATTTGAACCAGCTTTAAATGACGGCACTGCGACAATATTAAATGATGACGGCGATGTTATCAGCTTGCGCGCATATCAAAACATCACTGCTTTACCCGCAAACAATGCTCCGTTGTTTATTATGGGTGATGCAAACGTAACCTATGAGCAAAATTATCTTTTCCACAAAGATGCTATTGCGCTCGCGATGGTTGATTTAGAGCTGCCACAATCTGCTGTTATTAAATCACGTGCCGCCGACCCTGAGACTGGATTGAGCCTGTCTTTGACAGGTGCATTTGACATCGTCGAACACACTGAGATCCACCGTATTGATGCAGTCTGGGGTGCTCACATGATTTATCCTGATTTGGCATTACGTTTATGGGGTAACGGCATTTAATTTAACCAGCGCTGGGAGAGATTTCAGCGCTTTAATTTGAGGATATATTTATGCGCACTATGTTGTTTCACAAAACATGTCGGAAAGGTCGAGTTTTTGAACATGACGACAAAGATTTTAAAAAACATGGCTGGGTAGATACCCCTGCTAAACTCCCTGATCTACCAAAAGAAGCTGTTAAAATAAGCGCGGCAGAAGTTAGGGATATGAGTCCCGAGGGACTGATTAAAAAAGTTGAGTCAATGGGATTTATCGTAATGACTCAAGAGCAGCTTGATGCTAAAATAAACCAAGCGTTATCAGGTAATAAAAAGAGTAAAAAATAATGATATCACCGGATCAGATCATCAAAGCAGCTGCACTTAAGATGCAGATAATTGCACAGGGTGATGATTTAACACCGGATGAGTGGTTTGATATGCGGCTATTGTTTAGTTTAATGATTGACGCTTGGAGCAATGAATCATTACTTTTGCCTATAACCAGCTTGATTACTCACAAGCTGGATGCTGGCAGCGAATATACAATCGGCGATGGTTACGATCCGCGTCATACTCACATAAATAGCCCAAAACCAATCAAATATTTAACAGCGTATATCAGAGACACCGGCGGCATTGACTACCCTCTAGAGTTTGCTGACGGGCATTTGTACGCAAGGGTTGGTATTAAAGGCGTTGTAGCAAGGCCAACTAAAATATATGTCAGAGATGGCTGGCCGCATGACACTTTGCTTTTTATTAATGCGCCTTATGAATCAGATACGCTACACATCGAAGTTGTACTCTCGCTCAGTTCCTGGCTGGCACATAGCGAGATAGGTCTGCCGCCTGGCTATGATCGTGCGCTGCTTTATAACTTTTGCCTTGAATTAGCTGACGGATGGGGCAAAGATGTATCAAACATGATTGCATTAACTGCAATTGAGTCAAAAAAACAAATCAAAAGAAACAATTACAGAAATCCTGTTTTAAAAGTTGATCAAGCGCTAACGTCAAGAAATGTCCGCGCTGGCACTTACATAATCAGCGCAGGGCCATAGTTTATGCGCCAAATCCCTTTAACTGTTGATTCGCTGAAGAAAAGCAATCTAGGCGAAGATGCGCTGACTAATCTCTACCCGCAGCCGATAAAAAGCATTAAAGGCCAATTTAGACTCGTAAACACGCCTGGATTAAAAGAGCACACTTATTTTAATACTGGACCGGTGATTGGCATACATGAAGTTAATGGCCGTACTTTTGCTATTACGCCGACAGAATTTAATGAGTTGACATTAAATGGAGTGTTAAATCGGGGGGGCAGCGGTGCGGTTAACTTCCCCAACTATCAATTTGCATTTTTATCTATTGCGAGCAGTAGTAGATATGTTGTTATGACCAATGGCACGTATTGTTATGCCTTTGACATGTTCAATAATACATTTTCAAATTTGACTAATGTCGCTGGTTTTTATCCATCAGACACGGTGACTTTTCAAGATGGATATTTTATTTTTAATAGAAATGATACTGGCCAGTTTTTTATATCAAGACTCAACGACATCACATTTAATCCGTTAGATTACGCAAGCGCTGAGGGTAACGGCGACAACGTAACTGCTGTAATTAGCAATCAGCGAGAGTTGATGGTCTTTGGCCGCAAAACAATCAGTATCTGGTATCATGCAGGCGGACCATTTGCTTTTGCTAAAAACCTTGGCGCGTTTATCGAGCGCGGCACAATAATGCCCCACGCTGTCAAAAAAATAAATAATACTGTTTTTTTTGTTGGTGATGATTTAGTAATTTATAAATTAGTTGGATATACGCCGGTTAGGATATCAAATCGTCTAGTAGAGTCATTTTTAAGATTAACAAATCCTGACAGCGGCATCACATCAGCTTATGTATACGCAGACGACGGTAGCTTTTTTTATGTGATTAATATTTTTGTCGGCAGTTATGTGACTTTTGCATATGACATTTTGACCGGGAGCTGGCATCGGCGAAAAAGCCCGGGGCGGGGCGACAGCGTTGTAAGACATGTTGCCAGAGATAAATGGGGCAGAATAATAGCAGGTGGTGAATACGGTCGTAATATTTACATTATGTCATTGCTTGAAACTCAGGAATATCCCCCTAGAAACTCACCAAACAATGTTTCGTCAGAGGATATCGAGCGAGTTTTTGTATTGCCAGTAATAAATGAAAATAGAGAATACATGCACATTAATGCGCTTGAACTTGACGCAACGATTAATCTTTACAAGCAAGCAACTTACACACTAGAAGTATCAAAAAGAGATATTTATAGATTTGGCAATAAAAGAGTCTTGCAAATATCAGAAAATGAATTGGGCAAAAGAGTGCGCTGGAGAAGGTTAGGAACCGCCCGTGAGTTTTTGTTAAAAATAACTCTTGTAACAGATGGTCCGGTCGATATTGGGGGGGTGTACATTGGCACATCTTGACCCACCGCCGTTAAACGCGCCGATAAAAAATGAACTGGATAACGTTGAAGACACCTGGGCAAGATGGTTTCGAGATGTTCATGAGAGAATAAAAGTTCTCGAAAACGCTGCTGGCTTAGATGATCACAGCAATGATCCACGTCCGCCAAACCCCATACCTTGAGACATTGATATGAGCGATAAACCACAAGATCATGATGTTATAAAGCATAGTGGCGATGAGTATGAGGCGATGTCGTGGGCGCGTTGGTATCATAATGTCTATGTTGCAATGGGAGTTTTGGAAACTCCACCTGCTGTCATACCATTGCCTCCAGTTGCTAACAGACCGCCCGTTGCCGTGGATGATGCGCAAATTGCAAATGAAAACACGTCGACATTAATCAATAACGTACTTTTAAACGACACTGACTTAGATAACGACACACTTATTGTATTAAGTGCCAATACTACGTCAGCTCAAGGAGCCAGCGTTGCCAACAACAACAACGGTACTTTTATTTACACCCCACCGTCCGGTTTTACTGGCTTTGACAGCTTTAATTATGTAGTCAGTGATAGCAAAGGTGGCACCGACACTGGTACAGTCAACATTACCGTAGTAACGCCATCAGCTAACAACCCGCCCGTTGCCGTGGACGACTCACAAACAGTTGGGAGCGGATTGTCAGTAGTTGGCAATGTACTTTCTAACGACACAGATCTGGACGGCGATACGCTTTTTGTACTGTCTGCTGATACAGTATCAGCTCAAGGCGGTAACGTTAGTAACAACAACAACGGTACTTTTGATTACACTCCACCGTCCGGTTTTAATGGAGCTGATAGCTTCAATTATGTGGTTAGTGACGGCCAAGGTGGCACTGACACCGGCACAGTAAATATTACTGTTTTGCCACCAGCTAACAACCCTCCAGTTGCTGTGGACGATACTTTAACTACAGGTCAAGATAATACAGTAACTACAACTAACGTTTTACTTAACGACACAGATCTGGACGGCGATACGCTTGTTGTATTGTCTGCGGACACTACGTCAGCTCAAAACGGCAGCGTTGTTAATAACAATAATGGTACTTTTACATACACCCCATCATCTGGATTTAATGGAGCTGACAGCTTTAATTATGTAGTTAGCGATGGCCAAGGCGGCACTGACACCGGCACTGTAAATATTACTGTAGTAAGCCCGGATGTGGCCTGGCAACAAAACAGTATACAGCCTGACCCGCTAAACCCGAGATTTTTTAAATATAATAATCAGCCCATTTTTATGCTTGGAGCTACTGACGATGATCAGCTTCAAAACTGGTCTGTATCTGGTCGTAATGCACATTTAGATTTGCTTCAAACGCTCGGCGGTAATTTTTTACGCAACGTATTAAATACGTCTGTGACTGATATTATTAACAACGAGGGTGTTGAGTCAGATGGATACACACTCCAGCCTTTTGTTAAAATAGTCGGGGGGGCAGATAATGGTCGCTACGACTTGTCATTGTATAATCAAGTTTGGTTTGATCGACTAGCCGCTTTTTTAGCTGAGACAGAATCACGCTCTATAATAGTTTCACTGACGCTTTGGGAGCTTTGGGATTTTATTGAAATTACTACTCAAAAATATCACACAAACGCGTGGAATCCAGCAAATAATATCAATTACTCGGCAGCGCAATCAGGCTTGCCGAACACTAATACAACAGTTTTCCCGTGGCAGTCAGCATGGACATCTTTAATAAGATTTGGATTTACTGTCCCAGCTTTAGATAATCGCACCATTGTTTTAGATCTACAAAATGCTTTTATCAACAAAGTCATGGACACATGCCTACCTTACAAAAATGTAATTTATAATATCGTAAATGAGCGCATGAATGTTTCAGCGCCGCTTGAATTTTCGGTTTACTGGAACGCATACATAAAAGCGAGAGCCGCACTGGTATCGAAAACAATACAAGTCACTGATCAACACGATCCATGGACTTATGCAGCTCATCAAACCAACATAAGCCGTGCTGACCTGGATGCTTATGAAGTTGTCCAAATGGGCAATACTGGCGGACAAACTCATTATGATTCGATACTGTCTACGAGAGCGCAATTAGCAGGCTCAAAACCGATGTTTGCTGATAAAGTTTACTCAGATTATGAAGGTACTAATCTTGGCCCCAATGAGCCTATAGACAAACTTTTCAGATTTGTGTTTGCTGGTGTTGCTGGCGCTAGATTGCACAGACCCACCAATACCGTTCGATCGGGTGATTATCAAACTCATGGATTAGGCCTTGGTTTTTCTTTTGGTGGGGTTTTTCACGGTCGAAATGTTTTAAAAGCGGCGCGGATGCTAGATGATGAGATGGACTTGGTTACTTGCTGGCCAGATCCTAATTTTATTACTGCTGGCAGAAATATAAACGAAGCATATATATTGCGTAGTGCTACTCAATGCGCGCTGTATTTTACGGGCAAAGATGATGCCTCGGTAACTATTAATCTCAACTTTTTACCGCCAGGAGATTATCATCAAATAAACATGGATGTAGCTACAGGCACCTGGGTAACTGTACCTGCAAACCTTAATGGTGGCTTCTTAGTCATTAATAATCCTGCCGGAAGCCAAACATTAACTGTTATAAAATCTGGCGCTTACGTTGCACCGCCATCTGCTTTAAGCAGGATAGCATTATACAATTTTACCGAGGGCAGCGGAACAACCATTGCTAATAGTGAGCCATCGACTGTCGGCACTAATAACTTAACTATTAATGTTTCGGGCGGGGCAGCTACTTGGGATGCTGTCCAAGGTTTGTCATTTAGTGGTGGCGCAAAAGCCAGCTCTCCAGCGGCAGCGGCATCTATCGCTCAAGCAATTGTTACAGCGCAAAAATTCACAATTGAATTTTGGATTGAGCCTGCAAATAACACGCAAACTGGTCCGGCTAGAATGATGGATTTTGCGTTAATGTCCGGCGGTGCTAGTGTAGGTAATAATTTATTAATTGGCCAAATTGGCGATACTTACACAGCCAGAGTTAGACGCACCGCAGCCGATACCTGGGGAATATTACAAACCATTGTATCTCCCGCAAATCAAGTCAATACTGGACTACAGCATGTAGTAGTTAAAGTGCGGTCAGACGGGATTGGCGAGATGTCAGTCAATGGAGTACCATTTGGCGATGTTACGGGGCCAGCTATTGATTTTAGCTCTTGGGGAATTGCTAACACTGATATGTTTATTGGCAACAATCCGGCCGAAGATAGGGCTTTTTCTGGCAAATTTTTAAGAATTTCAATTTATGATGATTATCTGACAAACGCTGAAATATCATCATTATACAACGCAGGGGTATCGCCGTGAAAATTGTAACTGCAAGCGATGAAGATATTGACGAGATCATCGCAATGGGTGAGAGTTTTTTTTACGAAAGCGGTTATAATGACGTATCGGAATATAGCCCTGAAAGAACTTTAGAATTAGTTGAA
>VAPG01001227.1_pt1 | contig 14561 bp, 13 predicted proteins | sample 3393851 | NCBI WGS metagenome assembly VAPG01 (sample SAMN08290438, study PRJNA428436) | hydrothermal vent metagenome | isolation source: Deep-sea hydrothermal vent chimney | place: Atlantic Ocean: South-mid Altantic Ridge | depth 2194 m m
AGAAGGGAAGTTAAATAACAAACCAAGAAAGCATCTAAATTACTTAATTCCTTATGAAGTTTTTGTTAAAAAAATGGATTCAGAAAACTTCCAGGTTCAAGTTTGAATTCAAGACTGTTTATAATTTTTTAGTTTTTGTGTGATATTATTAATGTTGAATTAAGAAAATGATTTTTAACTAATTAAACTTTTGACTAAACAGAATTTCAATCAAATTATTCTCCGTCAGTTTGTTACAGGGTGTAAGATAAAAACCGTAGGTTTCCAAAATAATTTAGAACGCCCTACCGATATGGAGCGAAGTGGAGTGAGGGGATAACTTGTTGCGGGGTAGTTTAATTACAAAATAGAATTCGTTACGAGAGTTTGGTTTAGAATTTAGAATTTTGTTCATTTGAATCAAATCATTCCTCGTCAGCTTGCTGCGGGGTGCAGGTTTCTAAAATAATTTAGAACGGAGTTCCTAAATATCTCGCCGATACGGAGCGGAGCGAAGTGAGGGGACAGCTTGCTGCGGGGTAGTTTATTTTGTTTAGAATTTAGAATTTAAAATTTAGAATTAGTGTAACGATTAAAAAATATGCAGATAAATATTGAACAATTAAGCGAATTTATTAAAGACTCAGGACTTGTTTCTAGGGCTGATTTTGATAAGGCTATTAAAAAATCAAAAAAAGAAGGTATCGGTTTGGGAGAAGTGCTTATTAGTAATGGGAATTTAACAGAAGATGAGATGAGAAGAATTCAAGCACATATTCTCGGGATTCCTTTTGTTGATTTAACAAAAGAAAAAATTGATTTTGATATTTTATCTATTATTCCAGAACCTATTGCGAGAAGACACAATATTATTGCTTTTAAAAAAGGAGATAATGGATTGGAAGTAGCGATGCTTGATGTAGATGACCTTGAGGCTATCAATTTTATCAAAAAGAAAGCTAATTTAAAAATTTCTCCTAGATTAACTGGAGTTGACTCAATTAAAAATGCTTTATTGCAATATCAAAAAACATTGAAAGCGGAATTTGGAGATATTATTCAAAAACAATCTCAATCTTTAAAACAAATTTCTGATAATGATTCCGATAATATCTCAAAGGAAGATTTGAAAAAAATTGCCGAAGATTTGCCTGTTATTCGTATTGTGGACACTTTGTTAAAGCACGCTATTCTTCAAGATGCATCTGATATTCATATTGAACCAATGGAAGACAAGTTACTTATTCGTTATAGAATAGACGGTATTTTACATGATGCTATGATTTTGCCTAAAAATGCGGCTTCCAGTATTACTGCTAGAATAAAAGTTTTATCAAATCTTAAATTGGATGAAAAAAGATTACCTCAAGACGGCAGATTTAAGGTTGAAGTTGATGGTCAAAAAGTTTCATTTAGAGTTTCTATTTTGCCAGTTTATTTTGGTGAAAAAACGGTAATGAGATTACTGAAAGAAAGCGCTTCAGGTCTTACTTTGGAGACTTTGGGTTTTCATGGTGAAGGTTTGGAAAGAATTTATACGGCGATGAAACATAAGACAGGAATGCTTTTGACAACAGGTCCTACTGGTTCAGGAAAAACAACCACTTTATATACATTATTGGATAATTTAAATGTTCCTGGAGTAAATATCTCTACCGTTGAAGACCCGATTGAATATCAGATGCCAAGAATTAACCAAACTCAAGTTAAGCCAGATATAGGTTTTACTTTCTCTATTGGTTTGAGGTCGCTTGTTCGTCAAGACCCAGATATAATAATGGTGGGAGAAATTAGAGATAATGAGACAGCTTCCTTGGCTATCAATGCTTCTCTTACCGGTCATTTAGTTTTATCTACTCTTCATACAAATTCAGCTGCGGGAGCAATTCCGAGATTGATTGATATGAAAATAGACCCATTTCTTTTGGTTTCAACTATTGATGTAATTATTGCTCAGCGACTTGTTCGGCGGTTGTCTTCTAGGTCTAAAAAATATTTTTTATCTAAATCAGAAATTGCTTCTTTGGATAAACTGGCTGATTTAGATAGGGTTTTGTTTTTTTTGAAAAAAGAGAAAGTTATCAGTGCAAAAACGACTTGGTCTAAAATTCCTTTCTATAAAACAAAGAAGACCGAAGATTCAAATGGTTATAGCGGAAGAATAGGAATTCACGAAATTTTGAATATGTCGTCAACTATAAAAAGTTTGATTATGAAAAATGCTACTTCTGACCAAATAGAAGAGCAAGCAATGAATGAAGGAATGATGACTATGATTGAAGACGGGATTTTCAAAGCAGTCCAAGGAATTACTACAATTGAAGAAGTATTGAGAGTAATTTCAGAATAAAATAATTCCAAAATCAGCGAATTTTACTTTTGTTTTGCCAAGAATATCGGTCGCAGTAATAACACATACAGCTTCCTCTATTCTTACCAAAACAAAAGTAAACTTCATCCAATTTTGAAATTATAAAATAATTCCAAAATCAGCGAATTTCAGTTTTATCTGAATGAAAATGTCGGTCGCAGTAATTAGATATACAGCTTCCTCTTTTCTGAACAGAAAAGCAACGACGATTTCCACCCAAATAAAACCGAACTTCATCCAATTTTGAAATTATAAAATAATTCCAAAATCAGCGATTTTCGTTTTTGTTTTTGAAAAAATTTTCATTCACCTTATGCCATATAAGGCTCAGAAAATTTTTTCAAAAACAAAAACGAATCTCATCCAATTTTGAAATTATTTATAAATTATAAATTTATATTTTAACATTTTTGATTTAATTATTATGCCAACTTATAAATATAAAGCAATAAAAGAATCGGGAGAAGTTTTTGAAGGTTCTTTAACTGCGAAAGATAAGAAAGACTTAACAAGAAAACTTCGTAATAAAGGGGGTGTGATTGTTAATTTTCACAAAGAGGGGTCTGGTTTTAAATCTTTTTTTAAAAAATTGTCCGTAATAGGAACTGTAAAAACAGATGATAAAATTGTTTTTGCTAAAAATTTAGGAGCTATGTTGGGGGCAGGACTTTCTGTTTCAAAATCTTTATCTACTTTAGAAAAACAATTTAGAAACCCAAAATTAAAAGAAGCAATAAAGGCAATAAATCTCAGTATTAAAAAGGGTCGGGTAATTCACGAAGCATTAGGAGATTATCCGAGTATATTTTCTCCTTTGTTTATTTCAATGGTTAGGGCGGGAGAAGAGAGTGGTAAAATTTCAGATTCTTTAGCAATTGTATCCCGTCAAATGTCAGATATAAATAATTTAAAGAAGAAAATTAGGGGTGCGATGATTTATCCAATTATTCTTATAATTGCGATGATTGCTGTTGGAATTCTTATGTTGGTATTTATTGTGCCTAATTTGCAAGCAACTTTTGCTGAATTGAAGACAACTTTACCAATGAGCACTAGAATAATTATTGGTTTTAGTAATTTTATTACAGGGCATCCAATTACATTTGCCCTTTCTGGTTTGGGAATTATTTTCTTGTTAATTTTAGGTTTTAAAACAGAGAGAGGAAAAAGGATTGTTGACACAATACTTTTGAAAACTCCTTTGGTTTCCACTATTACAAAAGAAATCAATTCCGCTCGCACGGCTAGAACACTTTCTTCTCTATTGGCTTCTGGAGTAGATGTTGTTTCTGCTTTTGATATTACAGAAGATGTTTTACAAAATAGTCATTATAAAAAAGTTATGGTTGAAGCCAAAAAAAATATTCAAAAAGGATTGCCAGTAGCAGATATTTTTATTAAAAACGAACATTTGTATCCTCCGATTGTTAGTGCAATGGTAGAGGTGGGAGAAGAAACAGGTAAACTACCAGAGATGTTATCTAGTGTCGCTGATTTTTATGAGGAAGAAGTAGCGATGAAGACAAAAAATTTATCTACCGTGATAGAGCCGATATTGATGGTATTCATTGGTGCGGCTGTTGGATTTTTTGCAGTGTCTATGATTTCTCCGATGTATTCAATTATGGATAATATTTAAAATTATTATGTTTTATTTCAAAAATCAGGGTCTAACTTTACTTGAAACTCTTTTTGCTATTGGGGTGCTTACTTTATTGTTTGCTTTTACTTTAGGTCCTTTTGGTGCGATAAAGGATAGAAAAGTGTTAAGTGATGCTGCAGAAAAAGTAGAAGCTTTGTTGCAAGAAGCAAGAACAGACACTTCCTCCTCTCTTGACGCTTCTAATTATGGAGTTCATTTTGATACTTCCAGTGTTACTTTATTTGAAGGTTCTATTTATTCAGTTTCTGAGAGCACTAATAAAATAGTTACTCTTGATAGTGCTGTTTCTATATCAGATATCAGTTTGTCTGGAGGTGGGTCAGATGTTATTTTTAATAGAATAACGGGCGATACTGATAATAATGGAACGGTTAAAATTTCTCTTGTTAAAGATTCTTCAAAATCAAAAATAATAAGTATTTTTCCATTGGGGACAGTTTCTATAGAATAACCTAAGAATAATTTGAATAATATGTTGAATTTTAAATTACAAAAGAATAAAGGGGTTGGGCTTATTGAAGTTATAATTGGTTTAGCTATTATATCAACTTCTTTTCTTGCTGTTTTTAGTGCTTATGATTTTTTTATGAAAGTTGCCATAAGAAATGCTGATTCTACCAAAGCAAATCTTTTGCTGGAAGAGGGGGTGGAAGTTGTAAGGTCTTTGAGAGATAGTGGTTGGGATAGTTTTTGTGACCTCGCGACAAGCACTGACCACTATATTACATTTAACGGGATTTCTTTTGCGACAACCACTTCAGATATTTACATTGATGGCAGGTTTGAAAGGAAGTTTGATGTTGCTGATGTTTTTAGAGATGCGGATGGTGATATTTCTACCGCAGGAACACTTGATGAAGGAATAAGAAAAGTTAGGGTTTCTGTTTCCTGGCAAGTTGCTGGTGCGACTTCAACTTTATCCGCAGAAACTTATTTAGCTAATTTATATGAATAATAAACTTAATAAACAAAAAGGTTTTTCTTTGATTGAGCTTCTGGTTTACATCTCGTCTTTGATAATTATTTTGATGATTGTTATTAATAGTTTGTTGTTGATGTCCAATTCTTATGCTGGTTTAAAAATTACTCAAAAAATAAATCAAACAGCTACGGGAATTATTGGTAGAATTATTCTTGATACGAGGTGGTCTAATGGATTGGGTAGCACAGGAAGTATTTTCAATGCAGATGCTGGTTCGTTGTCGTTGAATGTTCTTGATGATAATGGTGATAGCACGGAAGTTACTTTTTATTTAGATGGGACGGATTTAAAAATGAAAGAGGGCTTGAATGACCCGATTGTTTTAAATCTTCCCGGGGTCAAGGTTGATAAGTTTTTCTTAAATTTTGTTGATACAGGAATTTCAAAACTTGTTAAAATAGAGTTGGAACTTTCTATGGAGAGGAAAGGAAAAGTCAAGACAGAAACTTTTTATGATTCGGTTGTTATGAGAGAATCTTATTAAATTTGAATTAAAAAATAAAATGTTAAAAATCAAAATTCAAAAAAATAATTTGAAAAAAAATAGAGGGCAGGTGATTATACTTGTGGCGTTGTTTACTTTGTTTATTTCTGCTTTTGTAATATCAATTATTTCTTCTCCAGTGGTTGGTCAGTTAAAAACAAATCGTGATTTGCTTCAGTCAGAAAAGAGTTACTTTTTTTCTGAGGGAGGTAATGAGGATATTATTTATAGGATTAGGAACGGTGAGAGTATCTCTGGGCAGAAAGTTTTATCTTTTGATGATGGTGGCTCGGCTGTAACTACAGTTACTGACCTTGATGATGGGGTGAAAGAGGTTACGACAGTTGCTGATTATGATAATAAAATTAGAAAAATTGAAAGTAAAATTAAAACAACTAGTGGCGTGAGTTTTAATTATGGTTTATTTGCTGGACAGGGTGGAATAGATATTGGGACTGATTCAGTTATCAATGGACCTGTTTATTCTGATGGAAATATTACAGGTTCTAGTGGTGCGAGAATTAGTGGAGATGTTTATGTTGCTATTCCACCAGCGACAACAACAAGTATGGAGTGGTTAAGCCAAAATGATAGTTTTGATTTTGCTAGATATTTTTGGAAAACAGACGCATTTCAAAGTTTCAAAGTGGTAAATTCTCCTTCTTATTTGTCAAAAGTTGCTATAAATATAAAAAAAATTGGGTCACCATATAATCTTAAAATTTTAATTGTCGGAGATAGAAACGGGGCTCCTGATCCATGGAATGTTTTGGCTACGGGTGTGTTGGCATCTAATTTAGTTGGTTCAAATTATTCTTATGTAGAGGTTGGCTTTGATAGTAGCCCTGAATTAATTCCAGGAAATACTTATTGGATTGTTGCTGATGCAATTAGAAGTTATAGTAATTATTATGTTTGGAGTTTTGATAATACAGATGATTATGTTGATGGAACAGGAAAATATAGTGCTAATTGGGCTTGGTATTATCCAACTAATATAGGGGGTGATTTTAACTTTAAACTTTGGACTAGTGATAATGAAAATAATGGTGTTCTTGATGATGTCGTTGTCGGTGATGAAAATTGGGGAGGGGGTTATTTCGCAAGAGCTCATAGTATTACCGATTCTTTGGTTAGTGGGGATGCTTTTGCTACTAATTTTACGGGGGGTATTGTAATTGGTAGTTTGGTCGCCGATACAATTTCTAATTGTATCGTAACAGAAGATGCTAGTTATAATACAAATCTTGGGTGTCTTCTCTGGGGTAATGAATATTCCCCGACAACACCTCCTAATGACCCGACTTATTTAGCCTCTCCGATTTCAGGAGCTAATATTGATACTTGGAAAAGCGATGCTACTGCGGGTGGAGTGATAACAACGGGTAATTTAATTCTTGCTGATGGTGATTCTGTCGGTCCAGGAGTAATTGATGGTAATTTAACTATTGAAGCTGGTGCGACAGTTACTTTAGGCGGGACTGTTTATGTAAAAGGCAATATTGATATTGGCGAAGGGGCAACTTTAAATCTTGGAATTTCTTATGGAACTGATGGTTCTGGTGCTGTTATTTCTGACGGCTGGATTGATTTGGAAAATAATGTAATTTTGAATAGCCCGAGAATTGGAACGGGGCACTTAATGTTATTAACAACAGCTAATTGCGATAACTATTATGGGTTATTAACTTGTAATAGTGATAATGCTGCTATAACTGTAAATAATAGTGTTGTGGCTGATATTCTTGTCGCACCCTATGGTTTAATTAAAATGAATAATAATACGGAAGCTGTTTCCCTTATTGCTAATACACTTTGGTTGAATAATAATATCGTTTTAAATTATGAACTGGGTCTAATTAATATAAATTTTACCTCTGGTCCGAGTGGTTCTTGGGGGGTAGAGTCTTGGCGTGAGGTGGAATAAGTTTTGTTGAGGTTTATGGAAATTAAAAAATCAGACTGAAAAATTGGACTTCCGATATTCAACAAAAGTCTTCTACTCATAGCGAAGCCAATTTCGTAATCAAAGTTATTAAATGATATAATCTTCTTATGTCTAAAAACAAAAAATTAATTATCGCTAACTGGAAAATGAATCCGGAAAGTTTAGCTGAAGCAAAAAAGATATTTTTGGGAATAAAAAAAGTTGCTGGTAAACTTTTAAATGTGCAAACTGTTGTTTGCCCCCCTTTTATTTTTTTGGAAGAGATAGCTTCTTTATATAAAGGTCATAGGATTGCTATCGGAGCTCAAGATGTTTTTGAAAAAAACACAGGTTCTTTCACAGGAATGATTTCTCCTAATATGCTTAAAAAAAATGGTGTTGATTATGTTATTTTAGGTCATTCGGAAAGAAGAGCTTTGGGTGAAAGCGATGAATATATAAATAACAAAGTGAGAATTTCTTTAAAAACGGGTTTGAAAGTTATTTTATGTGTTGGTGAAAAAGAAAGAGATAATCAGGGACAGTATTTTATTTTTATAAAAAATCAAATTCTTAATTCTTTGGAGGGAATTACAAAAAGTTTTTTAAATAATCTTTCTATTGCTTATGAACCTGTTTGGGCGATAAGTAATAATAGTAAAAATAAAGCTATGTCTTCAGATCAAATTTATGAAATGATAATTTTTATTAAAAAAGTTTTGACTGATAAATTTGGAGTGAAAACCAAAATGCCACAAATATTATATGGAGGTTCGGTAAACCCTAAAAATACCAAAGAAATTTTAAAAGAAGGAGGGGTAGATGGTTTATTGATAGGAAGAGCTGGTTTAGACATAAAAAAATTTAGTGAGATATTAAATATAGCGAATAATTAGTGTTGATGATTATATCTAAAAATGTTTTTAATCAATTAGGTAATTTTTAATTTAAATGAACGAATTTTTGCAAAGCAAAAATTCGTTCAAATTCGTTAAAGTATAAAAAAATTCATTATATAGTCCTGAATTATGAAATTACCTTCTACTACGAATTTCTCAAGATTTTCTGTTTTTATTCCAAAAAAAATTTATATTGCTCTAAATTATAAAATAATTTAGAGTTAGTTGAGCTAATGTTTCATTTTTTTTGAAACAAATACGAAAAACTTGTTTAAATTCTCGTTATGAAGTTAGTTTCGTAATTTAGGGTGCATATAAATTGGACTTTTTTGATTATTTTCTATAGTATTACTTTTAATTAAGACAAAAACATTAAAAATTAAGAAATAGACCTCTCTGGAAATCCCCCTGTTAGAATTTTAAAAATTATGGGCAGGAAAGGGTTTCAGAAGTGGTTTAATATATATATATGAAAACAGAAATAAAAAAATTAGAAAATTCAGAAATTGAAATAGTGGGTTCAATTCCTTTTGAGGACCTAGAAAAACATAGAAGTCTTGCCGTTGAAAAATTGGGAGCTAATATCTCAGTTGATGGATTTAGAAAGGGTAAGGTTCCTGAAAAAATTATTATTGAAAAAGTAGGGGAAGATGCTATTTTAAATGAAATGGCAGAATTGACCTTGCAATTAGCCTATCCTGAAATAATAGTAAAAAACAAAATAGATGCGATTACTTCACCACAAATAACTATTACAAAAATTGCTATGGGAAATCCTCTTGAATTTAAAATCAAAGTGACGGTGATGCCTGAAATCAGTTTACCTGATTATAATAAAATTGCTGAAAAAGAAATGGGGAAGAAGGAAGACGCTATTGAAGTAACAAAAGAAGAATTAGAAAAAACAATTGAACAAATTCAAAAAAATCAAAAACATATTAAAAAAGAAGGGGAAGAGGTTACAAAAGAAGATTTAGAAAAAGATAAAAATGAGCTTCCTGAGTTAAACGATGAGTTTGTTAAAAAACTAGGAGATTTTAAGGATGTTGAAGATTTTAAAAATAAGATAAAAGAAAATATCAAACACGAAAAGAAACACAAACAAAAAGAGGCTAAAAGGATAGCAATTTTAGATCAGATTATAAAAGAAACTAAGGTTGAATTACCTAAGATTCTTGTTGAAGTTGAGATCAGAAAAATGTTGGCCGAGATGCAAGAAAATATTACAAGAATGGGACTTCAGTTTGATAAATATCTGGAGCAAATAAAAAAGACTGAGGATGATCTTAAAAAGGAATGGCGAATGGATGCGGAAAAACGGGTTAAGGGTCAATTAGTCTTAAATAAAATCTATGTTAATGAAAAACTTTCTCTCGATGAAAGCGAAGTAAAAAAGAATGTAGATATTCTTTTGTCTCAGTATAAAAATGCAAAAAAAGAAAATGTTGAGGTATATGTAAAAATGATGCTTGCAAACGGAGAGGTATTTAGGTTTTTTGAAAATAAAAATAAATAAGAGGGGGATTTTGATTTATCTGATATCGTTTTTAAAAAATTGTTTCCAGTTAAATTTTAGAAATTAGATGAAAAGCATATAATCCCTGCACTAAAAGTCTAATGCAAAATTTTTTTAGAATAAAGATAAAAAATCTTGGAAAATTATTGTAACGAATTCTATTTTATAAACTCCCAGAAGCAAGGCTTCTGGGAGTTTATAAAATAAATTCACAGTAGAAGTTAATTTCGTAATTTAGGTTATTTAAGATTTGAATTAGTATTCATTGACCGATTATATTCTGTTTGAATTCTTGATAGCTCGCGGTTATCTGATGTTTGATTCCTTCTAATTTGAAAAATTTCACTTGATAACATCGCGGTATTTCTTATGTTCATTTCTAATTCTCTTTTTAATTTAGTTATTTCATTTTTTAAGCTCTTAACTTCGTTTTCTTTTCTTTTTGTTTCCATTTCCATCTGCTGTTTTTTTGTTTGAAAAATTTTTAGTGTTAGTTCATTTTGTTTTAATTTTATTTCTTCTCTCTGTATTTTTTGTTGAATTTGGTCTAATTTTCTTTTTAAATTTGCTTGTTGAATTGACATATTTTTATTATTTTATCTAGCAATTAAATTTAATTTTTTGAACGATAAACAAGAGCATCAGCCAAGTGCTTTACTGAAATTTCGTTAGAATTATCTAAATCAGCAATAGTTCGCGCTAACTTAATTGTTTTATGATATGCTCGGGCTGATAAATTTAGACTATTAGCTGACTGATTTAAAATATCTTTTACCACAGGAGATAAACAAATATATTTTTCAATATCTTTTGCACTCATATCGGCATTAGTTTTTGAACTACCAAACCTTTCAAATTGTTTTTGGCGAGCTTTTAAAACCCTGTTTTTTATTATTTCCGTATTTTCTCCACCGCTTATTTTTTCTGAAAGTTTATCATATTCAATTTTAGAGACTTCTGTCCACATATCTATTCTGTCAATAATTGGACCAGAAATTTTTCTTTGGTAATTATTTATTTGATTTGAGGTGCAAGTGCATTCTTTGTTTGATTTGTAATTTCCGCAAGGGCAAGGGTTCATTGTAGCAATTAAAATAAAATTAGCTGGAAAAATTGCCGAACCTTTTGCTCGCGAAATACTTATAATCTTATCTTCAAGTGGCTGACGAAGCGAATCAATAACTCTTCGGTCAAATTCGGGAAATTCGTCAAGAAATAATACTCCTTTGTGAGCTAGGGTGACTTCCCCTGGTTTGGGAAAAGTTCCTCCTCCGACAATTGAAATATGAGATGAAGTATGGTGAGGTGCTCTAAGCGGAGGGTGAGTAACAATCCCTTTTGTGAGAACCCCCGCCACAGAATGAATTGAAGTTACTTCCAAAATATCCTCCAAAGATAATGGAGGAAGAATATAACAAAAAGCTTTCGCCAACATTGTTTTTCCTGTTCCTGGGGGACCAAACATTGCAATGTTATGGCCTCCTGCCGCTGCTATCTCTAAACCTCTTTTGGCTGTTTCTTGTCCTTTTACATCACAAAAATCAATTTGATATTTTAGATTACTTAATTTTATTTTTGTTAATGGCTGAGGTTTTATTTTTAATTCTTCCTGTGAAATATCTGAATTTGCCGTAAGATGTTTTATAAGTTGTTTTAAACTTTCCACTCCATATATTTTTATACCCTCAATCAAAGCACCTTCTAAAACATTATCTTTTGGTAAATAAACTTCTTCAAATCCCTGTTTTTTTGCTTCAAGAACAAGAGGAAGAACTCCTTTTGTTTTTCTAACTTTTCCATCAAGAGCTAACTCCCCTAAAAATATTTTATTTGTAGGGTTAAAATTTATTTCTTCAGTAGAAAGTAAATATGCCAAAGCAATTCCTAAATCAAAATTAGGCCCTTCTTTTTTTAGATTGGCAGGGGCAAGAGCAACAACCGTCTTTTGATTTTTTGACTTTGGAGATTTAAACCCTGAATTTTTAATTGCCGCTGAAACTCTGTCTCGTGATTCTTCAACCGCCTTATCTGGAAGACCCACCACCGAAAATTTGTAAAGAGTTTTTTTAGTGATATCAATTTCAATATCAATAATATGAGCATTGAGAAGATTTGTTTGAGCAGAAAATACTTTTGAAAACATAATGTTTTAATTTTATCAAAAATAAAATGGATTTATAAATTTTTTATAAAAGATTTTAACTGTAGGTGAAATCAAAAAGGCAATTCAAAATAATAATGGTGATTTATTTAATACTACTTGCCAAATTATTGCAATAAATAATAAAACAAAAGGTAAATAATATCTTATAAAAATTTTAAACTTATGGGGGTTTAATTTTAAACCTAATATCATCAGATAGGGATATAAAAAAGTTACATCTTTAGTACCACTAAATTGAATTTTATTTAAAATACAGCTCCCGACTAAACTATATTGGATAAATAAAATAATTATTATAATAATCATTATTCCCCAATTAAATAAAAAAGGGGATAGATATGCGAATGATATCAATATCAAGTGTAGCCAAAATACAAATCCAAAATACTTGATATCTTTTTTCTTCATATAGAATACAAATTTAGTGTTTACAAAACAGTTTTTGATTTTTGATAAGTTTTTTATCAATTATTTTAAATAATAAAACTAATACCATAATTATTGAAGCTTTATTTTAAATTTTCATTCAAATGTTCCTTGCAAGTTCTTGCTGATGGATTTGCTTTTAGTCTTTCTTCACTTATTTTTTCGCCACTTACCTCGCAAATTCCATAAGTGCCTTTCTCTATTTTATCTAAAGCAAGTTTTACATTATTATATCTAATTTTTAAATCTTTGAGAATTGCCGCGTTTATTTCATAATCGTCAATTGTGTCAGCCACCTCGTTTTCATCAGCTGGAGAGATGTTTTCTTCAGGTTGAACTGCTATCCAGTTGCCATTATTAGAAAAATTTTTAATTCCTAAACCTTTTAATTCTTTTTCTAAATTTTGTAATTCTTCTTCTAATTTCTTTTTATAAATATCTGTTTTCATAATTAAAATTTTATCATAATTTAACCTAAAATAAAAACCGAGAATTTCTCTACAAAAACTAAAATTAATCTTTTCTCTCTAATTGGGAGTTTGTTATTCGACGAAACATTTCCCGAAGAGTTGTTTCATTATTTACGATAACTAAAGTATTTGGATTTGGAAAAGAGTAAGCCAGCTCAATTTTTCCCTCGTCGTTTAATATCGCCCTAACATCTTTATTTGCGATGACTATATCTTCAAAATTATTATTGTCTAACTTAATTTTTGAATTATCTCTCACAAAAACAGGGGCTAAATCCCTATACATTGTTTTTTCCCATTTAAGCATTCCCGCAAAAGCTGAATTATAAGATTTTACCTTAAAAACTAAAAATGGGTTATTTCCTAATGAAGAATGATACCCAATAATAAAGTTTGAGCTCAAAGAACGAATAAGAGAAGGGGGAACATTAGCCTCTATTCCGTCAAAATAAGATTCGGTGGTTACAAGTAATTTGTAACCATTGGTATTTTTTATAACAAATTGTTTAGAATTATCTTTTGTTGTTAAATATAATTGCAAAACATCTCCTAATGGAATTGATATTTCTTTTTTTTCTTTTTCTAATCCAGAAATAATATCTTCTCTCCTAACCCTATTTAAATAAAGTTCTCTAGTATAATCTGAAAAAATAAAAGAGGGAATACTAAGTTCAGATACTGTTTGGGGAACAGCGGATTTTTGTTTAATAATAAAATAAACAGCTAGTCCCGCAACGATAATAATTAGTAAAGTCATTATTACAGAAAGAATTTTTTTTCCGTTTTGTTTTTGTTTAGACTCATTTTTACTTTTTTTCCTTCTCCCCTTTTTTTTCTCGGCAATAACCATAGATGTAAGGGAAGTCTTTTGTTTTTTCATTGTTTCAACAACATCACTTTGATAAGTTCTGATAGTTTTCATAAATGATTTTTTTTGTTTTTCTTTCCCAATCATCTCTGGTGGTTTAGAGTTTTTTTCTGTTTTTGTTTGTGTTGTTTGTTTTTCTGAAATTTCTTTTTGCAAATTCGGCATTTCCACACGAGGAGCTGGTGGGGATTTTTTTCCTAAACCATTTTCTAGTATTGATTTTTTTTCTAAAATTGGTTTAATATTTTCGGTGGCGCTTGTTTTTTCTTCTTTCATTACCGTTTTTTGTTCTGGTGATATTTTACTTGATTTTTGCTCTGATTGAGAAGAAATTAAGGAAACCGCTTTTTCTAAATCTGAAAGAGGTTTAGTTTGATTTACTTGAAAAGTTTCGGGAGAAGTTGAACTTTTTAAATTTTCTAAATTCAAAACAGGCTCAGCCTTTTCTTCTGGCTTAATTTCCTTGATATCGTCGCCTAAAATTTCAACCACCTTGTCTTGCATTTCTTTATCGTTATTTTCTTTATTTTCTAATGGATCCATAAGTATAAGTATAAAGTGTAAAAAAATAACTTCAAGTTATTTCGTTAACTTAAAAATTTTAAATTACAAAACAGAATTCTTACAGAATTTCCCAAGATTTTTTATTTTTATTCCAAAATTCCAAAAAAGTTTCGCTTTAACAAAAAAGTCGGCTATCGGATAACTAATTTTTTTAATTTTCAATTTTCATCAACTTAAACATCAGGTGTTTAAATTGACAGTAAAAGTAAAATTGACAAAAACTTTACTTCTGCCCCGTCAATTTATCA
>VAPG01010302.1_pt1 | contig 14540 bp, 11 predicted proteins | sample 3393851 | NCBI WGS metagenome assembly VAPG01 (sample SAMN08290438, study PRJNA428436) | hydrothermal vent metagenome | isolation source: Deep-sea hydrothermal vent chimney | place: Atlantic Ocean: South-mid Altantic Ridge | depth 2194 m m
CTGGTGAAACGGAGGCAAGCTCTGCTGAGGAGCAACTTGCCAAGGGATAACCAGGATGAGGGCGGCGAATAGTATTCGTCTCCAAAGGGGGAGTCTTCGGGCTCTCCCTTTTTTCTTTAAACGACGTTAAAATGGGATGGCCGATATTCAGGGAGCTCTGGCCATTGGTTTTACTTGGTGCAATAATTGGTTACCCCATCGGAAGCCTTGTCACGTGGTATTGTTCTGTTGAGGATCTTATAGAAATTGCCAAACGAAAGGAGGGGATGTTATCGTTGGATTTATTTGTCAAGGAATCCAAGGTCAAAAGCCTGTTTAAGGAAGCTATGGATCGTACCGCCGAACTGCCCAAACTCAAGGAAGAGGTAAAGACACTCCGTATAGAACTATACAAGGCAAGATCTTCAAAGGGTGAACAGAAAAAGAGTTATGAGGCTGCATTACGCAAGGCAAAATCTCTTGAAAAAGAACTGCATAAGGCCAAGGCAAAAATATGGCGGCTGAAGAAAAAACAACCTCCAGGGAAACGGGTTGACGCAGAACCATGGGCGGAGTAACTTTTTGACATTACAGCGTACCGTGACGCTTTAAAGTCCATGTAACACACGGATCGGCCCGCAGAGCCGGACCAAGAGCATACGACCATTATCGTTTTGCCGGCAAATCTGCCCGGTTCTATCCATACCGGAAAGCCAAGGATAGCAGCGGCGGACAGTCCCACGCTGATATTGGGGGCGAATCGGGAAGGTGACTTCTCGCGGTGGTTTGTTTATCATTTGTAACCATCGGCCACGGCAGCACAAGCTGACCGTCGGCAATCTAACGCGGCGCAAACTCAGAATTCTCACAAGACAGGCAAAGTGTGTAGTACGGTCAGATAAAGCCATCAAGGCTATTACCTGTGGATGCCCACGCACCCACCTGCCTCACCGTATCAAAAATTGTTCTATTTCGCGCTAAATCTGCACGTAGATAGACCAAGAGCCTTATTCTCACCTTTTAATATTACTCACCTGCTTTATCCTTGTTTGTCATTGTTTTTTCTGTTTTAGTGTAGCTTAATTGTGTAAGAATTATTCTTTGCAATGTGATCAGACAAATTTGATTTCGAGTCATACTGTTCTTAAGAATCACAACGGATAACTTCAGGTTAAACTCACGGAGTACATGATGGAAGACAGATGGCTGTCCGTGGAAGAAATCGGTGCATATCTTGGAATAAAGCGGGATACGGTTTACAGATGGATAAATGAAAAAAACATGCCCGCAAGCAAGGTCGGTCGCCTTTGGAAATTTAAAAAAGATGAAGTGGACACGTGGGTACGAGAAGGGAAAGCAAATGATACCGATGAATAATCAGGATATTGTATCTACTTTAAGCAGGGATCGAAAATGAAAACCATCCGTAATGCATGTGAGCTGCAACCTAATGCCCTTGAGATCAGTGTCGGGGATCAAATAGAGCAACTGGATCAGATCATCAATGACACTGACGGCCATGAATATTTTCAAAAGACGTTCATCACCGATGGCATGAGAGCTCTGCTGTCCAAGGGGATGGCCAGGCTTGCCGGAAAATCCGCGGACACGGTTTTCCATCTCAAACAGGCAATGGGTGGTGGTAAAACACACCTGATGGTTGGTTTTGCTCTTCTGGCAAAAGATGCTTCCGTGCGCCAGGATCTGATTGGCTCCATGCCCTATCAGGCCGATTTTTCCTCGGCAAAAATTGCCGCCTTTAACGGGCGGAACAATCCTCATACCTACCTCTGGGGGGAAATCGCCCGTCAATTAGGGAAAGAAAGCCTGTTCAAGGAATACTGGGAATCCGGGGCAAAAGCTCCTGATGAGCAGGCATGGGTGAGCCTTTTTGCCGGAGATGACCCTATTCTCATCCTGCTTGATGAAATGCCTCCCTATTTCCACTATTACTCCACCCAGGTTCTGGGCCAGGGGACGGTTGCTGATGTGGTCACACGGGCATTTGCAAATATGATCACTGCGGCCCAAAAGAAGAAAAACGTGGCCATTGTGGTCTCTGATCTTGCAGCAGCCTATGATACAGGCGGCAAGCTAATCCAGAGGGCTCTTGATGATGCCACCCAGGAACTGGGGCGGGCGGAAGTCAGTATCACGCCGGTTAACCTGGAATCCAATGAAATCTATGAAATTCTGCGTAAGCGCCTCTTTCTTAAACTTCCGGATAATGGTGAAATCAGCGACATTGCCGCGGTATATGCGGCCCGTCTGGCAGAGGCTGCAAAGGCCAAAACAGTTGAACGTAGTGCCGAAGCCCTGGCAGGTGATATTGAAGCCACCTATCCTTTCCATCCAAGTTTCAAGAGTATTGTTGCCCTGTTCAAAGAAAATGAAAAATTTAAACAGACACGGGGGCTTATGGAGCTTGTTTCCCGGCTCCTTAAATCTGTCTGGGAAAGCTCCGATGAAGTCTACCTGATCGGGGCGCAGCATTTTGATCTTTCCATCCATGAAGTTCGTGAGAAACTGGCGGAAATCTCTGAAATGAGAGATGTGATCGCCCGTGACCTGTGGGATTCAACCGACAGCGCCCATGCCCAGGTGATTGATATTGCTGCCGGGAACAACTACGCCAAACAGGTTGGAACGCTTCTTCTTACCGCCAGCCTTTCAACAGCAGTGAATTCCATCAAGGGCCTTTCTGAAAGTGAAATGCTGGAGTGTCTGATCGACCCCAATCAACAGGCAAGCGACTATCGCAACGCCTTTGATGAGTTGCAGAAATCCGCCTGGTATCTGCATCAGACCCAGGAGGGGCGAACCTATTTTGACCATCAGGAAAACCTGACCAAAAAACTGCAGGGCTACGCCGACAAGGCTCCACAAAATAAGGTTGATGAGCTGATTCGTTTTCGGCTCAACGAAATGTATAAACCTGTCACCCGTGAAGCCTATGAAAAAGTGCTGCCCCTGCCGGAAATGGATGATGCCGAAGCAATGTTGAAGACCTCCCGGGTGCTTCTCATCATCAGCCCTGATGGAAAAACACCACCCAATGTGGTGGCACAGTTTTATCAAAACCTGGTGAATAAGAACAATGTCCTTGTCCTGACCGGTGATAAATCGTCCCTGGCCAGTGTTGAAAAGGCTGCCCGGCACGTCTATGCCGCCAGTAAGGCGGATAATGAAATAGCAGCCTCCCACCCGCAGCGAAAAGAGCTGGATGAAAAGAAGGCCCAGTATGAACAGGATTTTCAGACCACGGTTCTTGCAGTTTTTGACAAACTGTTTTTTCCCGGCAACAGCCGTGGAGAAGATCTGCTCCGTCCCAAGGCGCTGGATTCCACCTATCCTTCCAATGAGCCGTATAATGGCGAGAAACAGATAGTGAAGACCCTGATCTCCGACCCCATTAAGCTCTATACGCAAATTCCTGAAAATTTTGATGCTCTCAAGGCCCGGGCCGAGCAACTGCTGTTCGGCGCCCAGGATGAGGCACGCAAAACCGATCTGCTTGATAAGATGAAGCAGAAAACGCAAATGCCCTGGCTGCCGACAAAAGGTTTCGAGCAACTGGCCCTTGAAGCATTTCAGCGTGGGGTGTGGGAAGATCTGGGCAATGGCTATTTGACCAGAAAACCCAAACCAAAAACCACGGAAGTTATTATCAGTGAAGATAACGCGCCCGATGATGCAGGTACGGTGCGTTTGAAGATCGCCACGGTCAATGCGGGAAACAGCCCAAGAATCCATTACCAGGAAGATGGCGAAGTCAGTGAAAAAAGTCCGGTTCTCAGCGAAAACTCTCTGGCCACCAATGCCTTGAGGGTACAGTTTCTGGCCGTTGACCCCACAGGCAAGAATATCACAGGAACTCCCAAAACCTGGCAGAACCGCCTGGTGATCCGTAACCGTTTTAATGAGACTTCCCGTACTGTGGAGCTGTTTGTTGCTCCCAAAGGAAGCATCCGCTATACCCTGGATGGTTCCGAGGCCAGAAACGGCGAGGAGTACACCGGCCCGATCCAGCTCACCGGAGAAGAGACCACGGTCTATGTCTTTACCGAGTGTGACGGCATTGAAGAAAAACGAAAATTCACCTTTGACAAGTCAGGCGCCACGGAAGTGCGGATTATTCCAGACAAGCCTGCCACTCTCTCCAGCCCCTCACCAAAACGACTGGATAACTCTGCCAGGACCTATGAAGGGCTGAAAATTGCGGCAGAGAAAAATATCGACTTTGAACAGGTGACCTTGATGGTTGGCTCTGCTCCCAAGGTGGTTCACCTCTCTTTAGGTGAAATGAAAATCAATGCCGAATTTATAGAAAAAGAGCTTGCCCACCTGCAAACCCTGTTAAGTCCTGAAGCGCCGGTTGTCTTGAGTTTTAAGAAGCTGCATACCGCAACAGGATATGATCTGGAACAGTTTGCCAAATCTCTGGGTATTGAGATCCGCAACGGCGAGGTGGAGCAGTAATGGGTGATACCGTTGATTTTGGCGCCCCGGCTGTCTTTGGTCTGCACCATTTTTATGTGGAAATCCCTGTCGGACCCCGTGATGCAGTCTCTATTTTTGAAGACTACGGTTTTGATGGTGATGAGAATCGACGTGAGACCACGGAGTGCCGGGTGATTCTGGCCAGGGAACTCTGGACCAGAATACGGGATGATGCCCGCCGTGATTTTAACGCTCGCTTAAAAGCCAAAAGGCAGAAAACCGGAACCTGGAAAACCGGTATAATCAAGCTGGATCGTTTTCTGGGCCGGGAACTCTGCATTCTGTCCTGGGCTGCGGAGCATGGTTCACCGGATGAATGCCCGGTGATCTGTCAGAAATGGCTGGCCCTGCGGCCGGAAGAACGCTGGTGGCTCTACTCCAAAACAGCGTCTGAAGCCGGGCAGGCCGATCAGACCGGGTGCGGCTGGCGCAAAGCGCTCTATTGCGCCCTTTCTGATGGGACAAGTATCCGGCTTCCCATCAAGAAAAAACCGAAACTGAAAAAGAAAAAATCATCGGGCGGCCAGGTGTCTTTACTCTTTGATTTTGTAGAAAAAGGAAACTTCTGATGGGACTGCAACCCTTTGCCTGGAAAAATAAACCCGCCCTGATCGAGCATCTTTTCCCGGTACAGAAAATCTCGGCGGAAAGTTTTAAGGAACAGATGGCCGGGGCCGGCAAGACCCTTACCGCCCTGGGCAGTTACTGGAAGGGACGAAAACCCCTTATTCTCAACAAGGCCTGTATCCTTGGCGCCTTACTTCCAGCCACCGATGACCGGCTGCGGGACCTGGAAATCTTTGAACTCCTGATGGGCATGGATGCCCAGGCCATGGAGCAGCGGCTGGCGGCCAAACTGCCCGCTTCCAGGCGGAATGAAGTGGGTGAACTGCTGGTGATGCCCTATAACGAGCAGGTGAAAAAGGGCAAACGGCCAGAGGAATTGGGCGAGGAGTTTTTTGCCCATATCTGGCAGCGGGTAAACAACCATCTTGGCACTTCTGCCCACTCCTTTCCCGAACTGGTGGAGGAGATGGGCATTGCCCGTTTTGGTCACCGTCCCAGGGTGGCCGATGTGTTCTGCGGCAGTGGCCAGATTCCCTTTGAAGCGGCCCGGTTGGGCTGTGATGTTTATGCCTCTGACTTAAATCCCATTGCCTGTATGCTCACCTGGGGGGCTTTTCATATTGTCGGGGCAAGTGTGGAAAAACGGGTTGAGATCGACAAGGCCCAGAAAAAACTTGCAGAGCGGGTGCAGCAGGAGATTGATGAACTGGGAGTTGAAACCGATGGAAAGGGCTGGCGGGCCAAGGTTTTTTTGTATTGTGTGGAGGTGAAATGTCCTGAATCTGGCTGGATGGTACCTTTAATTCCGAGTCTGATTATCAGCAGAGGGTATGGGGTTATTGCCCGTCTGATTCCTGTTCCGGCAGAAAAACGATACGATATTGATATCGTTTATGTGAACAGCAGGGAGGAGGTTGACAAGGCCAAAGTGGGTACGGTGCAGGATGGTCATGTTGTCCATTCACCCGATGGGGTTACCCAGTATCGGGTGAATATAAAAACGATTCGCGGGGATTACAACGACGGTAATAAAAACAAAAACCGGCTGCGCTTATGGGAAAAAACAGATTTTATCCCCCGCCCTGATGATATCTTTCAGGAACGGCTCTACTGTGTGCAGTGGATGAAGAAAAAGCCCAAAGGAAAACAATTTGATTATGAGTTCAGGGCGGTGACCAGTGATGACCTTGCGCGGGAACAGAAGGTGATTGACTATGTGGGAAGCCACCTTGCGGAGTGGCAGGACAAGGGGTATATCCCGGATATGGTCATTGAAGCTGGAGACAAAACAGATGAGCCTATTCGTACACGGGGCTGGACCCACTGGCATCATCTGTTTAATCCGAGGCAGTTGTTGGTGGGGTACTTGTATCGTCAATATATAGATTATACAGATGTTATCGCTTATAATAAACTTCTCGACTATGATGCAAGATTATGTAGGTGGCATTCTAATCCAGGGCCTGGTCGAGTTGGAAAAACTGAAAATGTTTTTTATAATCAGGCGCTAAACACGTTGTTTGATTATGCTTGCCGTGCATCATTTTGGATGGAAGACTTTTTTCAAAGTCCGTTCAAAGTATTTCCGATAACATCTCAAACAATCGTCAATTGCCATCCCGCCCAAAATTTAACAATCGAAAACGACATCTACATAACCGACCCCCCCTACGGCGATGCCGTCAAATACGAAGAAATAACCGAATTCTTTATCGCCTGGCTGCGCAAAAATCCCCCCAAAGAGTTTGCCCACTGGACCTGGGACAGCCGTCGCACCCTGGCCATCAAGGGCGAAGACGAGGGATTCCGCCGGGGCATGGTGGCAAGCTATCGTAAAATGACGGAAAAGATGGTGGATAACGGCATCCAGATCCTGATGTTCACCCACCAGTCCGGTTCCATCTGGGGCGATATGGCTGGTATCATCTGGGCCAGCGGCCTGCAGGTGACCGCGGCCTGGTATGTGGTTACCGAGACCGATTCCGCCCTGCGCCAGGGAGCCAATGTCAAGGGCACCGTTATTCTCGTGCTTCGCAAACGTTCTCAATCCCTTGTCACCTTTCGTGATGACCTGGGCTGGGAGATTGAAGAGGCGGTCAGGGAGCAGGTGGAATCCTTACTGGAGCTGGATACAACAGTCCGGGCCCGGGGCGCGGAAGGACTCTATTCCGATGCTGATCTGCAGATGGCAGGATACGCCGCCGCCCTGAAGGTTCTCACCGCCTATTCCACCATTGACGGCAAGGATATGGTCAATGAGGCTGAGGCCCCCCGGCAACAGGGACAGAAAACCTTTGTCGATGAACTGATCGACTTTGCCGTGCAGACCGCGGTGCAATTTCTGGTGCCGGTTGGTTTTGAAAAAGATGAATGGCGGAAACTTGCCCCGGTGGAGCGGTTTTACCTCAAGATGGCGGACATGGAAGATCAGGGAGAAAAAACCCTGGACAACTATCAGAATTTTGCCAAGGCCTTCAAGGTGCGCCACTTTGACCAGTTGATGAGTGACTCTTCCAGGGCCAATGCCGCCCGCCTGAAGCTGTCATCAGAGTTTAAATCCACCCTGATGGCAGGAGACGGTGAAATCGCCGTTACTCCGCTGCGGGCATTGCTCTATGGCATGTACGAGATAATAAAAGAAGTTGAGGTGGACGATGTACTCCTCCATCTGATGGAAAATTGTCACGCCTATCTGCAAAACAAACCACTCATGATAAAAATGGCCGACTACCTGGCGGAAAAACGGCAGGGCCTGAAAAAGAGCAAGACATTCAAACCGGATATTGAGGCCGGAGCAGCCAGAATCCTGGCAGAGGCAATGCGTAATCAGAGGTTATAAGTATGGCAGAAGAAAAAAAAGAGTATCCCGACGATGAGATTATCGAGGTTGAAAATGTTGATACAGCTCCTGAAAACGGCAAGGATCATGATGATGTCGATCCCGGCATGCAGGATCCTTTCAACCCTTCAGAGATAAACATTATTGCCAAACCGGATGCCTTGCACAATATCATCGAGCGTTTAAGGCACGGTGATATTGATATGAATACGAGCTTTCAGCGGCACCCGGATTTATGGGACAATCCGAAAATGTCCCGGTTGATTGAATCCATTCTTATTCGCTTTCCTCTGCCGCCATTTTATTTTGATGCCTCTGATGACGACAACTGGCTCATTGTCGATGGCTTGCAACGTCTGTCGGCAATTCGTAAATTCGTGATTGAGCAAAAATTAACCCTCCGGGGTCTTGAGTATCTCACTGATTTTAACGGGATGAAATACGATGATTTACACAGAACCTATAAAAGGAGAATAGATGAGTGTCCGGTAACCCTTTTTTTGATTCAACCCGGAACGCCTGACCCGGTAAAGTATTCAATCTTCCGGCGGATCAACACCGGCGGCCTTGTTTTAAACGATCAGGAGATCCGCAATGCCATGGCCAATCCTGCCATTCGCAGCTATCTGGAGGAGCTGGCCTCCTATGAGTACCTGAAAAAGACCATTGGTGACCAGTCTCGGAGAATGACGGATCAGGAGTTGGTTCTCCGCTATCTTGCCTTTCAGTTTATGGATTACGAGCAGAGTAAAAAAAATATCTCCACTTTCCTTGATGAGATGATCAAGAAACTTGAAAATTCATCACCGGAAGAGCTGAACTCCTATCGGGAATCATTCCAGAAGGCTATTTACCGGTGTTGGCAGATCTTTGGCGCAGCCGCCTTTGAAAAACGGGTCAATGATCAAAGCACCCGGAGACGTCGTAAAAATTCAACCCTTTTTGAGGTATGGACCAATGCCCTGGCCGCTCTCTCCGAATCGGAAATGGCAACATTGTACGAACGAAGAGAAGAGTTGATGCAGAAAGACCTTGATATGATGAGTACCGATAATGACTATTTCAAGTCAATCACCTACTCAACCCAGAAAAAAGATCATTTCCGCATCCGACGAGATAAGGTCGCTCAGATAATCCGGGAGGTTCTTCATGCTTGAGTTTATCAGAATTCAGCGTTTCAAATCATTAAATGACGCCAGTTTTCCGCTGGCAGAGCTCAACATTTTCAGCGGTTTGAATGGTATGGGAAAATCGTCCCTGATTCAAACTCTCCTGCTGCTCAGGCAATCTCAAGAGAGAAATACACTTTTAAATAAAGGCCTGTTGCTGAAAGGGGATTACGTTTCACTGGGCACCGGCCAGGACGTTTTATCAGAACATGCCGACCAAGAGACCATTGAATTTACCCTGGTCTGGGATGGCCAGGAGCCGGTGAATTTTGTTTTTGATTATTCAGGAAAATCAGACTTGCAGCCCCTGGGTCAGCACGTATTCCTTCCAGAACAGAATTTAAGTCTTTTTACAAAAAATTTTCAGTACCTTTCTGCGGATCGTATCAGTCCAAAAACGGCCTATGAAGCATCTGATTATTACATTAAAGATTTAAATTCAATCGGCAATCATGGTGAGTATACGGCCCATTTTATTGCGGAAAACGGCTTGGAAGCTCTGCCGATAAAGGCCCTGAAACATCCGGATGCCCCATCTGGTTCATTGCTGGATAATCTTGATAAATGGATGTCGGAGATTTCACCGGGTATCAGAATCCACGCGCAACTGCACCAGGCCATGAACTCTGTTTCCTTAAGTTATGCCTTTGAGCAGGGCAAGGAGATGACCGCTGATTTTAAACCGCAGAATGTGGGATTTGGGCTTACCTTTGTGCTTCCGGTACTGGTTGCAATTCTTCGCGCCCATCCGGGCGATATGGTCATCATTGAAAATCCGGAGGCCCATCTCCACCCAGGCGGGCAATCAGTCCTTGGGAGGCTGTGCTCCATCGCGGCAACTGCCGGAGTGCAGCTCTTTATCGAATCCCATTCTGATCATTTTTTGAACGGCGTTCGGGTTGCGGTAAAAAATGGACTTATTTCCCATAATCAGGTCAAACTCTTTTATCTGGAGAGAAGCACGGCTTCCATGCACGAGACCGTGGTTATTTCTCCTGTAATTGACCAACAGGGCAGAATAGACAAGTGGCCGCAAGGTTTTTTTGATGAAAGTGACCGGTTGCTGGAGCAGCTTTTATGACATCCTGTATCGTCTTCAACCATCATTCGCTGCCCTTTGCGGCGATTGTTGATGCCGATGCCGCTCTGCCTGATTTCCTGAGACTGTGCATTCAATCACAAAATATCGGTCTGGCAACTGTGCTTGTTGATGAATCCGTTGACAGCGACTGGTTTCGCCTGGAGCTGGCACAAAACTATTTTTGGCAGGATTGGCACGGAAAGAATCAACAGGGCCAAAACAGGGATATTATCAGGGCTTTTCGCAGTATTGCCACCAGGCAGCCCTTTTTCAACATGGATGATCTGGAAGAGGGCGCGGATCTTTTTGAAGTGAGTTTTGGGTGTGAGAAATCATTTTCAGCCCTTTGCGCGGCGGCCTGGCATGAGGCACCGCTTGTCAGTATGCCGACCCGGTCACCATGGCTCAGTTCTCCTTTGCCGGTGGAAGTTACAACTCTTGATGAAGCCGGAGAATTGATAAAATATCAACGGGATATATTGAATTTTTTCTCTCTGGAAATTTTTGAGAGAGAAGTCGAGCAAATCCGTAGCCAGCGGAATGCATTACTTCGCTCGGGTAAAGAAATTTTGACGGAACGGAAAACATATTTCCCAAACCTGACCTTTTGCGGGAATGCCACTGCCCAGTTGAATACCTGGTCTGCCGGGACAAGGATTTTAGAGCAGGTCAAGGAATCACTAACCTGCCTGAACACCTTTTGCGAAAAAATGCGTGACGGCACCTATGATTGTTATACTGCCGAGGCCTTACGGGATGTCGGTTTGAATCACCGGGTGAGTGGAGAATCCGAAACAGTGATGAATAATCCTCAGTTACGAAAAGAAAGGGAATTCTGGCTGCCGGAAGGGCGTAAAAAGGTTTTTGAACATCATGTTAAATTGAGCAGCGGCTACCGGCTTCATTTCTATCCTGAAAATGCAGCTAAACATATCTATGTCGGCCATATCGGCCCACATCTCAGGTTGAGATAAAAAGCGGGGAGCATGCCATGACCATTCGTCGTTTCTCCTCCCGTACTGAACGCCTGGATAAAGAATTTCTTGCCGAAGCCCTGAAGGGGGCAGTCAAATACTTCCGTATTGCCGGATATTTTCGCAGCTCAATCTTTGAACTGGTTGGCGAGGAGATAGCAAAAATACCCGAAGTCAAGATCGTCTGTAACTCCGAACTTGACATGGCTGACTTTCAAGTGGCAACCGGTCGTTCTACTGCCTTGAAAGAACGGTGGAATAAGGTGGATGTTGAGGCCGAAGCCCTGCTGTACAAAGAACGATACCAGCGATTGGATCAGTTGCTCAAATCCGGCAATGTTGAAATTCGGGTCGTGCCGCGCGAGAGATTATTTCTCCATGGCAAAGCCGGGTCCATCCATTATTCCGACGGTAGTCGAAAATCATTTATCGGCTCGGTGAATGAAACAAAAAATGCCTTTGCCCATAATTATGAACTTGTCTGGCAGGATGAGAATCCGGAAAGCGCTGACTGGGTTGAAAATGAATTCAGAGCCCTGTGGAAAGACGGTATTCCTCTACCTGATGCGATACTGGCTGAAATAAATCGGGTCGCCAACCGGCGGGAAGTTACCGTGGAAGTGTTGCAGCCCGCAGATGTGCCTGCCGCTGCCATGGCAGAAGCTCCCATTTATCGTGGAGGAGAGCAGCTGCAGCCTTGGCAGCGATCCTTTGTCACCATGTTTCTGGAACATCGGAAAACCTATGGCAAAGCACGTCTACTCCTGGCCGATGAAGTGGGGGTCGGGAAAACACTATCCATGGCGACCAGCGCCCTGGTCAGCGCCCTTTTAGAGGATGGACCGGTTCTTATCCTGGTTCCTTCAACCTTGACCCTGCAGTGGCAGGTTGAAATGATGGACAAACTGGGAATACCTTCGGCTGTCTGGTCTTCGCAAAAGAAGGTGTGGTTTGGGGTGGAAGGCCAGATTCTCTCACCACGGGGGGATGGATCTTCAATTAAAAAATGCCCTTACCGGATTGGTATTCTTTCCACCGGGCTTATCATGCACCAGCGGGATAACGGTGAATTTGTCAAAGAGGCCGGACTGTTGTTGAAAAACAGGTACGGCACGGTCATTCTTGATGAAGCGCACAAGGCAAGAGTTAAAGGGGGCTTAGGCAAAGATGCATCCAACCCCAATAACCTGCTGGCCTTTATGTTGCAGATTGGCAGCCGGACCAGACATCTGATTTTGGGAACAGCAACACCTATTCAGACCAATGTTCGGGAACTGTGGGATTTACTCACGATCTTAAGCAGCGGGGCTGAATTTGTTCTGGGAGATTCTCTGTCTCCCTGGCGTGATTACGAGCAGGCCATTCCCATGGTAACCGGAAAAAGCACAGCTGGATCAGAAGAAGACGTCTGGCAATGGCTGAGTAATCCGCTGCCCCCCGCTTCTGAGCATTATATCTTGCAGAATATTAGAGATTCCCTTGGAATAGATCCACAGGATTTTTCCTGTTCACACCGCTTTGAAGATCTTGATTACATGATCAGGGAGATGTGGCTTTCCGAGTGTCTTGCCCCTGATTTCTTTACAACAAACAACCCGGTGTTGCGCCATACGGTTCTGCGTAAAAGAAAACAACTGGAGGACGACGGCCTTCTTGAGAAAGTTGGTGTGTATACCCATCCGGTTCGGCAAAACCAGGCTCAGTATCAGTACCGTTTCGTGGAGTTAGGAATTCCCACCAATACACCATTTGAAGTAGCTTACGAACAGGCAGAGAAGTTCAGCAAATTACTGCAGGCCCGTACAAGGGCAGGTGGGTTTATGAAATCCCTGATGCTGCAGCGGATCTGCTCAAGTTTTGCGTCCGGGCTCAAGACAGCCCAGAACATGCTGCAACATTCCATCTCAAATGAGGATGAAGATCTTGCCCAAGAGGTAGAGCATATTCTTTCAGAGATGACACCTGCCGAAACTGCTTGCCTGAAAGAGATTGAAACGCAGCTTTCCCGTCCTGAAGCTGTGGATTCAAAGCTTGAAACCATTAAATGGTTTTTGACGGAATTCATGACCGATGGAAAGACCTGGCTTGAACATGGCTGCATTATTTTCAGTCAATATTACGATACCGTTCACTGGATTGCCAGGGAACTTGCTTTGGTCTATCCAGGTCTTGTGGTCGCTGTGTATGCCGGAGCCGGGAAAAGCGGTCTTTTTCGTGACGACCAATTTAGCACGGTGGAACGTGAAGTCATTAAAAATGCAGTCCGAACCCGGAAAATACGTCTGGTTGTCGCAACTGATGCGGCCTGCGAGGGTTTGAATTTACAGGCACTTGGAACGCTAATCAATATCGATTTACCCTGGAACCCTTCCCGTCTGGAACAGAGACTGGGACGGATCAAGCGTTTTGGCCAGACGCGTAAATATGTTGATATGCTGAACCTTGTGTACAGTAGTACGCAGGATGAAAAAGTGTACAATGTTTTGTCTGAACGTCTTCGTGATACTTACGATATCTTCGGGAGCCTGCCTGATATTATTGATGACGACTGGATCGAAGATGAGGAAGAGTTGAAGAAACGCATGGATGAATACATGCACGAACGAAAAAAAGCACAGAATGCCTTTTCCGTAAAATACAGAAGCACATTAGACCCCGAGGCATATCTTTGGGAGCACTGTGCTTCGGTTCTTTCTCGTCGTGATATTGTGAATACGCTGAGTGAGCCGTGGTGATTGGTCTTGGATAGAGAATAATACCATACAGAAAGTTGCGAGGGGTGATTATGCCAGTATTTTTAGAAAATGAACAGCATGTTTTGATTCAACTCGAATCAGATAACGATTGGGAAAGCCTGTATCATATTTGTGAAGGTTATATCACGTATCGGGATGCTGTCCAGATTCAAAAATACCTGAATGGTACAGCAAAAACAGTTGTGCTTGAAAAGGGGTATGTGGATACGGATTACCGGGATACCTATTTTAACTTCTTTTCCCGGAAATTTGCGCAATATCCCAGCAAAACCATACGGGTTAATTTTTTCAGCCGTAAATTTTCCACCAGGATGTTGTTTAAGCTGGATCGTTTTCAGAAAGATTATATCGGATTTATCGTCCTGAGACCAAATCGTGTTTTCACCATTGGTCGCACTATCCTTAATCCGTCAAAACTGCCCTGTGTCAAGGGACACATCTGTACGGCCAAATATCCTGTTCATATTCTTGGCGCGGAATTAACAGCCAAAGGCTTTCCTTATATGAGTGTTGTCAGGCCCAATAAATAACAAAATACCGTCAAAAACTATCTGATTATCCCACCGGTGGTCTGCTGGAAACCGTAAAAGAAAGAGAAATTATTTTTTCCTTTCAGCCAGCTGTTCAGCCTTGTTTTGAAAAAAATCCACTGACTCTTTTCCAAAGCCTTCTTCC
>VAPG01009290.1_pt1 | contig 14511 bp, 12 predicted proteins | sample 3393851 | NCBI WGS metagenome assembly VAPG01 (sample SAMN08290438, study PRJNA428436) | hydrothermal vent metagenome | isolation source: Deep-sea hydrothermal vent chimney | place: Atlantic Ocean: South-mid Altantic Ridge | depth 2194 m m
AATTTACCTCCAATCTCCTTGGAAATGGACAGATTCACCTTATTATAAATACCTCAGAAATGAGCATCCCATGGGTATCGAATATGTCAACGCCGGAGAGTTCAAATTAATTCAGAATGGTGGAGAACTAAAAATTAGAAATTGGGTAAAAAAGAGTGCTAGAAAAATAATTAAAAAAATCTATCCAGCTATGCCAAACGTCCATTGGACTAGTTATGCGAGAAATTATGATTTAATTCACTGTGCACACTGTTTAAGTTCTAATAAACAACCGTGGGTCTGTGATATTGAATATGTCGGACAATTCTGGGCTGCCCCTATTAGACATAATGTTTATAGCTCCAAAGCCAAAATAAGGAAATATCTTCAATCAGAATATTGTAAAAAAATCCTTGCGTGGACAGAATGGTCAAAAAATGGAATTGTAAAGGAATTTCCAGAAATTAGGAATAAGGTTGAGATTATCTATCCTGCTGTCCCGCTACCTAGGATAAGAAAGAAAAGGACAGGTAACACGACATTGCTTTTTATAGGAAGAGATTTTGCATTAAAGGGTGGATATACTGCCATCTCTATTATAAACAATCTAGTTAAAAAATATGACTGGGTTAGGGGTGTGATTGTTTCCGATGTTCCAAAAAAAATCTTAGACGAATATGCAGGAAATAAGAAGATTAAATTTTATAGTCTGATGTCTCACGAAAAACTTTTTAGTAAAATTTATCCTAATTCAGATGTTCTTCTCTATCCTACATTTTCTGATACTTTTGGGTTTGCTATTCTGGAAGCTCAGAGTTTTGGATTGCCAGTTATAGCAATGAAAACTGCCTCAACCCATACGATACAAGAAACCATTAGTGAGGGGGAAACTGGTTTTGTTATAAATAATTTGGATAGCGATGCGTCTAATAGGATTGTTTCAAAAAAGGTTATAGCCAAAATGACTGAAAAAGTTGAAAAATTAATCACTAATGACACCCTGCTGAACAGTATGTCAAAAAAATGCCGGAAAGTTATTAAGGATGGGAAGTTTTCTATTGAAAGAAGAAATAAAAAACTTAAGAAAATTTATGAGGATGCTATAAAATGAGAGAAACAGACTATCGAAATGAAAGAATATTAAATTTGGTTCCTAGTGATGTAAAAACAGTTTTAGATATTGGTTCCAGGGGAGATATTTTTGTAAATTATGCTACTACTACCGTTGATACAGTGGAAAATTCTGATGTTAAACAAGATTTGAATAAGAATCAAAAGCTTCCATTTAAGGATAATTCTTTCGATTTGGTTGTAATGAATCAAATTCTAGAGCATTTAAGCTATGTCGAGGAAATAATTAGTGAGGCAAAACGGGTATCAAAAAAATATATTTTGGTTGGGCTTCCAAACGAATTAACTTACGGGAGTAGGATAAAATCATTAATTGGGACACCTGATTGGAGTGGATATAAACCGTTTGGTCATAAGCATTTTTTTACAATAAATAAAATTGAAAACTTTGTTTCTGAGTTTTTTGGTAAACATGAAGATAGGGTATATTTCTTTGCATGTTCTGGTGCAAGATTTATTCCTGAAAATTTAAGAGACTTTTTAGCCATTCTCAGACCATCTCTTTTCGCGAAAGAAGTTTATTATTTAATCAATATAAAAAAATCATCTTAAATTTCTATTTCATAAATCCCTCTGAATCCTTCGTGCACCGAATCAAAACATATTTTTTTTCCGTCAGTATTCCACCGTGGATGCAAATCGCATCTAAGTCCAGAGTTGTCCCAATTCTTATCGTTTGAATATTTCTTATCTGGAAGTGAATAAAATTTCCCCAGCACTATCCTTTTTTTGCTTATGATATTAAATATTAACAATTTTCTGAAATGGTTTTTGCTTGCATAGGTGTCTGTTAATATTAATTTCCCATTTGGTGAGATGGACGGATGTCCGTCTTCATTAAATATGTTTATTTTGTTTATCTTATCATTGTCATCATCAAATTCTAGATACCCTTGTTTTGTTATTTTGTTTCTTATTTTTTTAGGTAATATCTTTTTTAGGATTGGTCTTATTTTTTCAAAGAATAATTTCGTTGCTTTTATATTTGATTTTATCTTTTTAATATATTTAGACGAGCTTCCCCAACCTATTAATTTTCTATCACTTATCCAATCAACATGGGAAATTTCTCCTCCATTTGCTAGAATTTTAAAATCCTTCCCATCAAAAGATGAAGTTATAAGCCTTGTATTAAATAATTTTGATGGAAGTTCCCATCTATAAAAAAAACAGAACTTATCTCCAGATGGACTAAATTCTATATGATTAACCCAATGCTTGCCATATTTCATAGAATCTTCTGGGATTTTTTTTGATAAGTTTTCTATTGATATTATTAATTTTACTTTTTTGGTTTTTATGTTTATCATATATATCCCATCCTTTTTCGGAATTCTGTCGCCATGGAAAATATCTTTAACTCCCTCATAACCATATCCTTTTCTGATATTATTTAGTCTGGAAAAGTTTAAAGATAGAGCATATTCTCCAGAAGGGTGTATTGAGTAAATTGGAAATGGAATTTTTTTTTGGGTTTTTGTATTTGTGTTATAAATAATAGAAATAAATCTTCCATTTTCTCTTTTGTTATATATAATTTCATTGTCGGAATTTGGTAGCCATTGGAGCATGCACCCTTGTTGCCAATTCCAAGAATTTGTGCTATCTATTCTAACAAACTTATTGTTTTCGAAATAGCCTATATCTAACAGGTCATCTTTTTTTGGGTGTTTGTCTATAAACTGTGCCCTACATGCAAGAACTTTTGATTTAGAAATATTCCATTGGGGGACATTGTAATATCCGAAAAAAAAATGTTCATTTGGGAGGCTAATTCTTTTTGGTTTTTGTGACATATTCAATAGCCCCCATTAGTCCTTTTATATCTTTATTGAAATTCCATAACTTAATAATCTTTTCTGAATTTTTTTGTTTTAGTTTTAGAATTTTTTGGTTTTTAAAAAGTTCTTTTAGAATTTCTATTATATTTTCTATATCTCCATTCTTATGAATAAATCCCGTCTTTTTTCCTTTTATTAAATCTTGAGCCGTTGGCACTTTATCGGATACAATAGGAACTAACCCGAAATTCATTGCATCATTTAGTGATTTTGAGGATCTATCTATTTCCGAAGGTAACATATAAACGTCTGATGCCTTTAGGTAATTTCCTATTTTGGATTGTGGAACAAATCCTACAAGTTTTATATTTTTTATATTTTTTTTAATAATATATTTTTTAATTTTTTCCTTATCTTCTCCATCCCCTATAATTAATAAGAATGCTTTGTTTGATAATCTTTCAAACGCCCTTACTGCATCCATTGAGTTTTTCCCTTTTACTAGCCTACCTATAAGCACTCCTACTAATTTATTTTTTGGTATGTTTAGTTTCATCCTTAATGCTACCTTGGAAGAAAGATTTTTCCTTTGATATTGAAGCATTTCATTGTTCACTGCACATGGGAAAAAGAATAATTTTTCTCTTTCTGATCCATAGTATTTATAAAATTCTTTGTTTTTTTTATAGCCATAAATAAATGCTCCTATTTTTTTAAAAAATAATTTAAACGCTATGTCTTTTATTTTCCATTTTATTGAATTATTTTTTTGAAATAAATCTATCTCTTCTTTTAGTATAATTGGTATATTCATTAACCGTGCCGTGATTATGGCAAGTTTGTGGGAGACTGGAGAATAACCCACTATTACAACTGCATCAAATTTATTTTTTATTATTTCTTTTACTGTTCCTAAATTCCACAGCCTTGAAGGTTTGAGTTCTGGGTTTCCTAGATAGTAGTTTGTTAAAAATTTATGCTTGAATTTTGACAAATCTATTTCCCATTTTATCCTCGTATTATATTCGGAATTAAACTGCTTCTTTGTTCCATAATCTGAAGAAAAATATACTGTAAAATCAATATTGTTCTTTTTTGCTAACATGGTATAAATAGGTGTTCGATAGTGACTCGGTGCCATATCAAATATAGCAATGTTATATTTTTTCATAAATAAACATAAACTGAATTATTTTTAAATGTTTTCGTATTTTTTTCTATTAAGAAAGTTACCCCCTTATACGATTGTAATTTGTATCAGTAGTTAGGTTTTTTAATGATTATAATCTAACATAAATATGAAAAATAAAATAAGGTATGGGGGAACTTACTATAATAAAGAAATTTTTGAGCTAATCCCATTTAATTCAAAGGTGTTGGATGTTGGATGTAACACCGGATATTTGGGAAAGGATTTAATAGAGAAAAAGAAATGCTATGTTTTCGGAATTGATTATTCTAAGACCGCAATAGATGTTGCTAAAAAATATCTAAACAAGGTAAAGGTTGTTAATTTAGAAAAATATAGTAATAACATAAATGATAAGTTTGATGTAATTATTTTTGCTGATGTATTGGAACATTTAAAATTTCCAGAGAAAACATTAAATATTTATAAAAAATTATTAAATCCAAATGGAGTTATTCTTGCATCAATTCCGAATATAGCTAATATAAACACTAGGCTAAAGCTATTGTTGGGCAACTGGAATTATACCGACTCTGGAATATTGGACGAAACTCACCTTAAATTTTTTACAAAAAAAACAATTTTAAAGATGTTTAAGAATGCGAAATTAAATGTTAAATTAATGAGGCATACTGTAGGGTGTAAATTTTTAATTTTAAGATATTTTAAGATATTTAAAACGATTAGAAGCCTACTTTGCAAAATTAATCCAAAATTATTTGCATTGCAATTTATAATAGTTGCAGAAAATACCTGATTTTTTTAATTTGCAATCTAATTTTAATTTTTTACAAATTAACTTATTTAAAATAAACTTATAAACTGGCTATGCTTTTTGGCAATATGGATAATAAGGTGGCAATAATTCTCCTTAATTGGAACGGATATAAAGATACAATCGAATGTTTAGAGTCTCTTTCTGCGATTGATTATATTAATTATGAGATTTATTTGGTTGATAATGGTTCGGTTGATAATTCGGTTGATAAAATCAAACTATTCAATAAGAAGCTTAAACTACCGATAAAATATATACAAAATAAAAATAATGAAGGTTTTGCTAGGGGAAATAATATCGGAATTGAAAATGCCATGCAAGATAAGGATATAAAATATTTCTTATTATTAAATAATGATATGGTTGTTCAAAAAGATTTCTTAAGCAAGTTGGTAAATGAGATAAGAAAAACTGGGAAAACTGGAGTAGTTTCTCCTTTGGTTTTTAATTATTACTCCCAAACAAATGTCAGTCAAAATGATTCTCCTGGAAGATTTAACCTTAAAAATGGAGGAGGTAACCCGTGGAATAAAAAAATACAAGAACTCCTACTTAATAAAAAACCATTTTTTGTGGATTACACCTCTGGCTCTTGTTGGTTAATTAAAAAAGATGTTGTGAAAAGAACAGCGATGTTTAATGGGAATTATTTTGCCTACAGCGAGGAAATAGAATTAGCAATACGTATCCAAAAACTTGGGTTTAAGTTTAAGGTAGTTCCAAAATCAAAAATATGGCATAAGGGTGGGGCGACTTCAAATAAAATTTCTGGGTTTAAAGTATTTTATTCCGTCCGTAATATCATTTGGCTTGAACGCACTTATGCTTCAAATATGGAATTTCTTATATTTATTTTTAATTTCTGGTTGCTAAAATTTCCAAAAAATATAATTATAATATTAAAACAAAAAAACAGGCTTGCAGTTATGAAAAAATTTATTTCTGCAATAATTTATGGATTTTTTAAGTAAATATCATTTGGCTCCCCAATATGTTATAAACCCTAATTTCATATATCTCTTACCAATAACAAATGATTAAAAAGGAAATAACTCATAACTAACCATGAAAAATAAATCTAAAAATCTAAAAAAAATTTCAGAGAATATATCCAAAAAACAAATAGGGAGACAAGAAAAAAATAAATCGTGGTGGGAAAGTCTTCCCATGACTTATAAAGATTGGGATTCAAAAAACAGAATTCCAAGAAACAAAAAAGACTTCCTTAAAATTGAAAAACTTTTTTTAGATAGCAACCCTTTTCTTAGAGACAAATTCGATTTCAATAAACTAAAGGGGAAGGATGTTTTAGAAATTGGATGTGGTTCGGGTGTGGCAAGTTGTTTATTTGCCAAAGGCAAAGCAAAAGTGACTTCAGCAGATATAACAAAAAATGCAATAGAAATAACGAAATTAAATGCAAAACTTCAGAAAATCGAATTAAATGTTTCAAGACAAGATGCAGAAAAATTAACATTCCCTGACAATTATTTTGACTATGTATTTTCTTGGGGAGTTTTGCACCATTCACAAAACACACTTCAAGCATTCAAGGAAGTTTCAAGGGTCTTAAAAAATGGAGGCAAAGGTCTTATAATGATTTATAATAAAAATAGTTTAAGGTATTATATTAATGGACTTTATTGGCTTTCATTAAAAAGAAAAATCTTCAAAGGACATAGCTTGAAAAGTGTCCAAAGTTTTTATACAGACGGATTTTATCATAGACATTTTACCCCTCTGGAACTCAGAAGAGGGTTGGCAAAATTAAATTTAAAATGTGAAAAAATCACTATAACCCACATGGGAACTAAAATGATTCCGTTTTTACCAAAGTCTATTGTTGATTGGATTAAAAGTCGATATGGATGGTTGCTTGTTATAGAATTTAAGAAATAGGTGTAGAAAATGTGCGGAATAAACGGCTTCAACTTTGTAAATAAAAAAATTCTAAACCGGATGAATGACTCTCTTAGTCATAGGGGTCCTGATGCTGGGGGTTCATACTTTAATGATGGCGTTTCTATGGGACACAGAAGGCTTTCCATTTTGGATTTGTCAAAGAGTGGGTCTCAGCCTATGTCTTATGTCCATAAAACAAAAACTGCAACGATTGTTTTTAATGGCGAAATATATAATTATAAAGAGATAAGGAATAGGTTGCAAAAAAAAGGCTACAGGTTTAAATCAAATTCTGATACAGAGGTTATTCTTGCAAGTTATCTTGAATGGGGACGCAACTGTGTTAGTAGATTTAATGGAATGTGGGCATTTTGTATTTATGATTCTCAAAAACAGATACTGTTCTTGTCTAGAGATAGGGTTGGAAAAAAACCATTATATTATTATTTTGATGGGGCGCATTTTGTCTTTTCTTCTGAAATTAAGGGTATTTTGCAACATAATCTAAAACCTGAATTAAATAAAGACTCTATTGATTTTTATTTTTCCATGGGCTTTATCCCGGCTCCTTATTCAATTTATAAAAATATACAAAAACTAGAACAAAGACAATCTTTAATCTTTAATTTAAGGAAGAAGTCTATAAAGAAGGAGTTTTATTATGAATGGCCAAAATTTAATCCTGAATGGAATAAGAGGAAACTAAAAGGGGAATTCTATAATTTAATTAATGATTCTATACGGCTTCGGATGGTTTCAGATGTTCCACTAGGATCATTTCTTTCGGGGGGCTTAGACTCCTCTACAATTGTTAATTTTGCAAAAAACTACGACGATAAATTAAATACCTATTCTATTGGGTTTGGAGGTAGATATGATGAGACTCCCTATATTGATATAACTAAAAATTATTTTAAAACAAATCACCATCACAAGTATTATACCGAGAATATTTTTAAAAAACAGTTAAAAAATATTTTTTATTATTATGATGAGCCCTTTTCGGATCCATCAATGTTTCCAACAGAATTTTTAGCTAAATTTGCAAAAACAGACCTGACAGTTTCTTTAAGCGGGGATGGTGGAGACGAAATTTTTGGAGGATATCCTCGTTATAAATATGCTATGCAATTGACAATATTAAGGAAAATTCCCAAATTAATTAGAAATGTGTTTAGGTATTTACCTTTTCTAAAGCTAAGAGAAGGTATAAGGTTAAGCTTTTTACCCAAAGAAATGTTTTATTCTGAAGCCAGAAAATCTTTTTATAAACCCATAGTGGTAAAAACTCTTTTGAGAAAACAGCTTTTAAAATCTCTTAAAAAAACTAGTGAAAATTTAGTCGAAGCGGTTAGGTTAATGGATATTGAATTTTATACCCTTCCAGATAACTTTTTAACAAAAGTTGATAGAGCATCTATGGCAAATTCGCTAGAAGTTAGGTGCCCATTTCTAGATTACAGGCTAATTGAATATTCTATGAAATTACCAACCAAATACAAAATTTCCCTATTAAAAGAAAAGGGGTTTTTTCGTTCAATAATAAAAGATTTTTTGCCCCCAAAAATATTGAACAAGAAAAAACAGGGATTTACTCCTCCGATAAATGACTGGATTACAAAACAGGAATACAAAAAAGAAATAGATACCGCACTAACAAAATTAAAGGGGACTCTATCTATGGAATGGATTGATTTTTATAAAAAAGAAATCTTGCCACATAATTCATTAGTCCATAACAACTACAAAATAAGATTATTTTTGTTTTATAGGTGGTATAAATATTGGATACTTTCTCCTAAATCCCATTTAAAATCTTCTTAAAATTTTTGGAGTATTTTTTAGCCTCATATTCTTTTAGAAATCTCTTTCTCCCGTCTTGCCCCATCTTCTTCCTCAATTCTTTGTCTTGTAGTTTGACAATATAATCTACAATTTCCTCTGGAGTGTTTTTCTTCAATAAAAAGCCTGTTTTTTTGTGCTGAATTATAGTTGGTATGGCTGCTATGCTGTTTGCTATTACTGGAAGCCCAAACATCATCGCCTCTATTATTACACGACCGAATGTTTCTTGTTTATATTCTGTTGGGAAAACCAACAAACTTGACCCTTCAATAATTTTATCTCTCTCTCTTCCTGTTTTCCTTCCTAATGAAAACACTTTTTTTTGTAAATTATTTTTTCTTACAAATTTATAGAACTCTTTTCTTTGGATATCCTTAATCCACGCCCCGACAAATGTGCATTTAAAATTTACACCCTTCTCATTTAATATTCTACAAGATTCTAATAATTTGGGCCAACCCTTTGCCTTATCCATATTAGAATAAAATAATATATTAAAACTTTTTTGTTTTTTCCTGTTTTTTATAATCTTTTTAAATTCAATGTCCTCTACTGTATTTTTTATTGCATTTGGCAATACCTTGATTCTTTTGTTTTCAACAATCTCGTGTAAATCTTTCTTCAGCACATTGTCTAAAACTATTATATCACTATTTCTAAAATTTGTTTTATATAAAAATCTCCAAAATGGATTTTCCCACTGTTCATCCGAAAGTCTTTCTCTTATGTGAAAAATCATTTTCTTTTTTAAAAAAATTCTACACAGCTTTATAAAAAAAGCATCCCTGTAAAGTCCTAGCCCTACAAGTGCTGGCATAAAATAAATAAAATCAAAATCCCCTCCTTTCATTTTTATTATTTGACTCGAAACTCTAAGAATCCCTGTGATTTTATTAAAATTTAATTTTCCAATGTCTGCCATATCTTTTGAATAATTTAGTTGTATATTTTTAACCTTAAAATTTTTTGAACCTTTCAGAATTTCTAAACATTCTTCACTGGAGACTGCGCTTCCATAGTATGGTGGGGGGAGTGGACTTAAAAACAAAAGTTTTTTCATTATTCTTCTAACTCTATTAAATTTAAATATTTTAATGCAATGAAACTTCTTAGTATTTTTGTTTTTGAATGCTTAAAGTCGGTTATTCCCCTATATGCCCACTCTACTGCAAGTTTTCTCCAAATCCATGGAGCTTCTTTTTTTTTATTTAGAAAAAAATCCATTGCAGCCCCGACATTAAAAATCTTATTAACAGTGACCTCTTCAAAGATTTGATGACTAAGTATTTCTTGTTTTGGGTTTCCAATACAAATCCATAGGTAATCTGGATTAAATTTATTAATTTTTTTAATTATTGTGGTCTTATTTTTCGTACTAAACCCCTCCTGAACAATTGGGGGATTATGTGTTCCTATGTTTGTCTTTGGAATTCCTGTAATATTTGATATTTTTTCAATATCTTCTTTTTTTAATCCGATAAAAAAATGTTTTTTTGTTCTCTCATAATTTGAATGCAAAAAAGTGGAGGTAAAATCGGGACCCCTCTGTTGAAATATTTTTAATTTTTTTGCGATAAAATTTCCATCTGGGAAATTAACGACTTCTTTAAATGTAACACTTTTTTTAAAACTGGAATTTTTATTAAATAGATACAAGCTATGCATATTTAAAAAATTAAAAATTTGCTTCTTTTTTGTTTTGGCTTCTTTTATTGCTTCTTTGTTTGTAAATTTTAATGTCATACCAATCTTAGTGAAAACATCTTTTTAAGTTTATTTTATATATAATCGGCATAATTTAGCATAACTTCTTCTTGATAATTATGATTTCTACCAAGTAGAACCCTCTTGCTATTATTGTTGCTATGGCTGCTCCGTAACATCCTCCAATCATCCCCCCCACGGAGATACCATAATTAATTAATCCTACATTTAATACAATATTAATTAATGTTGATAGTATTAATATTTTAGCAATAACTTCTGGTTTCTTTATTGAAATGAAATATGAGTTATAAATTTGGACAATTGGCCCCGTAATTAATAGAATTGCTAATATTCTAAGTATCGTGGTAGCTGGACCATAGTCGGATCCATAGATTAATAGGATATATTTTGCAATCAATAAAGTAAAAACGAACGAGGCCGTTCCAATTAGGAGTATGATATTTCTAATTTTTTTAAATGTTGATTCTAAATCTTTCTTTTTTTCTTGACTAAAAACTGGCAAGGCGCCTCCGGATAGAAACCCCATAATCGCTGAAGCTGCTCCTATTAATCCGAATGCTGCACTATAGTACCCTATAAATCCTGCCGTGACATAGTGCCCCAACATTAATGTATCTATGTATCCAAAAACAATCCCTCCCAATGCAGTTAAACTTAGTGGTAAAATAAAGTCTTTCAATTGCATTTTTTCCTTATGGGTTAATTTGCGTTCTTTTGCTCTTAGGAATTTTATTTTCTGTTTTGCCGTAATTATCAGGTATAAAAACCCGACTAAATAAGAAAAACTTAGAAGCAGAATAATCATTCCCATTAATGCTGAATTTGTTATCCCATCCTTAAGCAAAAAAAGAATTCCTAGAGGAACTACCGTAAATCTAATAATTTGAAAAATTACCTCTTTATACATTGGGTATCTATAATTATTTTCTACTTGAAATGCAGATGTTAGATAGCTGATTATTCCAACAACTGGAATATATATTGCACCTGCTAAAAGGGCATAATAGATTGGTTTGGCATAATAATATTTTGCCAAAAAATATCCTCCCGTTACTATCAGAAAGGATGTTGATGCAAGTAAATAATATTTATATTTCAACAACTCCTTAAAATATGTCTTTGTTTTATCTAGGTTGTTTTCTCCAAATGCCTTTGATGCAAAAACCAAAAAGGTTGTTCCTATACCCAAATCAGATAAAATAGAAAATAACACTATTGTTGATATAGATAAGGAATAAAGACCGAATAGTTTTGGCGCCAAAAGTCTTGCAATAATAATTGTAAAGGCAAGACTTCCAAACTTGGCAATTAAATTTGTAACTAATTGATAACTAGAATTTTTGATAATCTGTTTTGCTGGTCCTTTGATGTTGTGGTTTCTTAGTTTTGCGGTTGTGGTTCTAATGTCGTTAAGCCCCTCTCTTATAATATTGTTCATCTCTTTCCAATGGCTTTTTCGTTTTTATTTCTTCGCATAGAAAGTATTATTCTAATTGTTTTACTAGGTCTGCAAATGCTGGTCTTGCGATGAAAACACCTGCTGTAATTCCAATAATTGTTGTTATAGCAAACCCTTTTAGAAGTCCTGCTCCTGCTGCACTAATTCCCATAAAACCTAAGACTCCTGTTAGAGGCAACATTGCCACAAGTGTTGTTGCAAAAGAGGTTACAATAATAAAAAGTGCATTTTTTATTCTTTGGATAATTGACCCATACTTATACTTTGATTCATCCAGAATAACAATTTGATCGTCTAACCCAGTTCCTATAGATGCTATTATACCGGCAATTGATGGCAGGTCTAGGTTCCAACCAATTAAACATGCTACTCCTAAAATAATTAACACTTCTGATAATGATGTTGTAATCATAGCTATTGAAATTTTTATTTTTTTATACCTAATAAACACAACCAAAGATACTGCCAAAAATGCAAAAATACCTGCAATTAAAATTTGTTTGACAAATTGTTTTCCTAGGTTTGGAGATACCCTACTCATTTTAATAATTTTTAATTTATATGGCAACGATCCTGTAATTAATATTGTTTGGAGTTTCTTCATCTCTAATTTTGTATCGGCTATTGCTTCTTTTTTTGTGGATCCCTTTCCAGAACCAGATATAGATATTTGTGTCTCCACCGATCCTCTTAGGGATGTTCCAATGTTTAGAGAAGAAATGAGTTTTCCGTCGGTGTAGAGGTCTAGTTTTTTACTCAAATAAGAACCATTTATAGATAGATTCCCAGTTAGTCTTGCCTGACGCTGAGCAGCGGCCTCAGACAACCAAATTGTAAATCTGAAATTGCAATATTCTCCTCCATTCTTGGATGGATTGCAATCTGTTATTACAGCATCTTGTCCAGTTCTTCCTACATGGGTTATATCTTTATGTCCCCCAATAAAAACAGTTTGATTTCCTATTTTTGCTTCGAAATGACCCTTTTTTGTAATTAAATCTTTTAAATCCTCTGGTGTTGATCCTGCTATTTCTATTTCCATTAAATTTTGCCCGGTGGATGTCTTAACTTTGAAAAATTTTGTATCCGATAATCCATATACATTAAACCTCTGCTCTGAAATAGCAATTAAATCATCCATTTGAGAATCATCCAATGGCATACTGGCGTTTACAAATGCACGGGCGCCTCCATTTAAATCTAACCCTGTTTTAATCTTTGTTAAAGGGATATTTTCCAGAGATATGTCTTTTATTATTTTTTTTGTATATAAATTTATTATTTCCTTGTTGTCTGTTTTTATAATCATTTTTACTGTTTGGTTTTCTTTTAAATTTCTTACTTTTCCCATTAGCACTGTATAGTCTGAAAGAGAAGATATTGTTTTCCCATTAATTGATTGAATAATCATACCTTTCCTAAGTCCATCGTGGAATACGGTGCTGTTTTGATCAACTGATTTTACCAAAAGTCCTTTTTGTAGAGCCTGAGGTGGTATTCCTAAAATTGAAATTAAAGATAATACTACCACTGCTATAAGTAGCCACATTCTAAACGTTATTTTCATTTCTTGACTCCCATCCTGTTTTCTATCATTATTTTCTCTCCACATACCATTTAATCATCGAGGCATTAGTAATCCATGTATTCAGTATGTCCATAAATAATCCAATCAAAAGAATTATGAAAATTTGATTTAATACCGATTTAAAGGAATACACAACAATCAATGCTGCTATTATGGCTGCTATAGATGTTGTTGTCATCGTAATCCCAGTTTTGAAAGCATCGAAGAGTGATGCGTTTACCCCTTTTTTTCTCTTCAATAACCGAGTAGTTAGGAGAATATCTGTGTCTACAGAATAACCAATTAACATTAAAAACGCAACAATCCCTGCAGTTGAAATTTTCATGCCTACTAAATCCACAATAGCCAATGTCATTACAATATCTGCGAATGCGGAAAGTATAACTGCAAATGCTGGGACCGATTTTTTAATATAAATTTTCATTAAGTAGGCGAGAAATAATAATAATATTATACCAGATATAATTGGATTAAGCTTAAAGAACAATTTTCCTAAGAAAAATCCAAAAATAATATTTAAGAAAATTACTAGTGCTTTTGTTTTTTTACCTTTTGAAAAAATAATAAACACAATTGCGGACATCCAAAAAAATGCCAGAATAACTGCTATTAGTAATTGTCTGTAAAAATCTGCAGAAAGGGATGCTGATGTAGTGTCTATTGAAGAATTTTGTTCTGTCAATTTATGACCTAAAAAATTTTCCAACGCAGACTGCAAATTATTAGCATCTGAATTTTTGGATGTTATTATGAGTTGTAATTGTTTTCCTGAGTTGTCGGTTATTGTTTTAATTTGAAAATCTTGGATGGTTTTTGTTAGATACGTTTTTAGTTGTTGAGCTGATGCTTGTGTCTTGATGGTTATAGAAGTCCCCCCGGTAAGACTTACATCTTTATGGACTATTGACCCGTTTTGAACATAAAAAAATGCCAGATAAAAAAATGATAAGGTAAGAACTATTATTGGAAAAATTAAAAGTTTCTTGTAATTAGCGTTATATCTTTCTTCAAATGTCACGTGCTAATTAGAGATTATAGGGTTTTAAAGTTTATGGAGATAAAGCAAAAAGTTTAAAACAGAGGAATTAATAAGTAATTTAATCGTGGATAGTTTAAGGTAACATCGGAGAT
>VAPG01039989.1_pt1 | contig 14505 bp, 13 predicted proteins | sample 3393851 | NCBI WGS metagenome assembly VAPG01 (sample SAMN08290438, study PRJNA428436) | hydrothermal vent metagenome | isolation source: Deep-sea hydrothermal vent chimney | place: Atlantic Ocean: South-mid Altantic Ridge | depth 2194 m m
AATGAATCTGGAGTAATAATTTCATCTATTTCATTTATTGCTCCTGGTCGCAACATAATTGAACCTAAAATGGCTTTTTCAGAATCAATACTTTGTGGTGGAACACGAAGATTTGTTTTTTTATTTAACATGAGCTTTATTGTAACATAGCTAAAATATCTCGCACTATTGTATTTTTAATAAATATGTGGGTAAAGTGTGCAAAACTATTCGTATTTTGCTATTATATATATATGAAAAAACGTTTACTATCAGGAATCCAGCCTTCAGGGGCTATCCATATAGGTAATTATTTTGGAGCTATTAAGCAATTTGTTGATTTACAAGATCAATATGAATCTTTTATTTTTATTGCAGATTTACACGCGATAACTACTGTTCAGAACAAAGAAGAACTTTCGGCAAATATTTTAGATACAGCTATAGATTATCTTGCTTGTGGCCTTGATCCAGAAAAAGTTTGCTTATACCAACAATCAGATATACCTGAAGTGGCTGAATTAACTTGGTATTTTAATTGTATAACTACAATGCCTTTTTTGGAGAGAGCTACAGCTTATAAAGACGCTAATCAAAAAGCAAAAGAAGTTAATGTTGGTCTTTTTGATTATCCTATATTAATGGCTTCAGATATCTTAATTCAAAATGCAGATATTGTTCCTGTCGGTCAAGACCAAAAACAACATATTGAATATACTCGTGATATTGCTCAAAAATTTAATAAAATTTTTGGTGAAGTTTTTATTTTACCTGAGCCGTTAATCTCAAGAAATGTTTCTATTGTTCCTGGAATAGATGGAAGAAAAATGAGTAAGAGCTATAAAAATACAATTCCATTATTTGGAACAGATGAAGAAATTAAAAAAGCAGTTATGAAAATAATAACTGATTCTAAAACTCCCGAAGAAGAAAAAGATCCAGATTCATGTAATATTTTTGCTCTTCATAAACTTTTTCTAAAAGAAAATGAATTAGAGAAATTAAGAAAACGATATTTAAATGGGGGATTGGGATATAAGGAATCTAAAGAAATTTTATTAACAGAAATTATTTCATTTATATCTCCTTTAAGAAAAAAGAAGGAATTTTATAAAAATAATCCTGATAAAGTAATTGAGATCTTAAAAAAAGGAGCCATCAAAGCTAGAGCTCAAGCCCAAGAGAAAATGAAAATTATTCGCGATAAAATAGGAGTAAATATTTAATTATGAAAATAATAGCAATAATTTTTACCTTAGTATTTGGGATAATATATTATCCATTAAATTCACTTTACCTAGTAACTCAAAAATGGTATTTACCCATGTGGCATAGATAAGTTTATCTATTTTGCTTTTGCTCCATTTTACTGGATATTAGTTGCCCTTGTCACAATAATTTCTGTTCCATATGAAGCAATATCTGAACATATCCATTAATATATAATTAAAATAATATTTTATGATAAATCGTATTTATATAAAAGATTTGAAAAATTTCATAGGTTCTACTGTTGTTATAGCCGGTTGGGTTAATGTTCGCCGTGATCAAGGAAAACTTATTTTTGTTGATATGAGAGATATGTCCGGAATTATTCAATGTGTAGTTTTACCGAACCACAAAGAAGCTATGAATATTGCTAATGATATTAGGGATGAATGGGTTTTAAAAATAGAAGGTATTGTTAATAAAAGACCTGAAAAAAATATAAAAAAAGATATTTCAAATGGAGATATTGAATTAGAGATTACAAATATAGAAGTATTAAACAAATCAACAACTCCTAATTTTAATTTATTATCAGATGGAAAAGAAATAGGGGAAGAAAATAGGTTAAAATATCGTTATTTAGATTTACGTCGTCCTAGAATGCAAAAAAATATTCGTAAAAGACATAAAATTACAAAATTTATTCGTGATTTTTTTGACAAAAAAGGATTCATTGAAATTGAAACTCCAATACTTACAAAATCTACTCCTGAAGGAGCAAGAGATTATATTGTTCCATCACGTCAAAATAATGGTGCATTTTACGCATTACCTCAATCTCCTCAACAATATAAACAACTTCTAATGTCATCTGGTATGGAAAAATATTTTCAATTTGCTCGTTGTATGAGAGATGAAGATACCCGAGGAGACAGACAACCCGAATTTACTCAACTTGATATAGAAATGTCATTTATTACAAAAGAAGAAGTTATGGAATTAAATGAAGGATTATTAATTGAACTTGTTACAAAATTATATCCAAATAAAAAAATACAAGAAATTCCATTTCCTAGAATTACATACAAAGAAGCAATTGAAAAATATAAAACAGATAGACCTGATTTAAGAAAAGATAAGAATAATCCTGATTTATTAGCTTTTTGTTGGATAATTGAATTTCCATTTTTTGAAAAAACAAAAAATTCTGATAACAAAAATACAAAAGGGAATTGGACTTTTACCCATAATCCATTTTCGGAACCAATTAGTGAACACGAGAATTGGTTATTAAATGAAAAAAATATTGAAAAAATAATTACTACACAATATGACATCGTTATAAATGGTAATGAAATTGGGGGTGGAAGTATGAGATCTCATAATCCTGAAACTTTACGTAAAGTTCTAAATATTATAGGTCATAAAGATAAAGATATAGATAATAATTTTGGACATATGTTAAATGCTTTAGGCTCAGGAACACCTCCCCATGGGGGAATAGCATGGGGTTTTGATAGATTAGTAATGTTATTAGAAGATGAACCTAATATTCGTGAAGTTATAGCTTTTCCTAAAACAGGAGAGGGAAAGGATCTTATGATGAATTCACCTTCAACAGTTTCAGATGAACAACTTAAAGAGTTGGGGATAGAGATAAAGAAAAAATAATTATGGAAGAATCTTCTTCATTACAATATAAAGTTCAAACTGAAAGTTTTGAAGGACCGCTTGATTTATTACTTTCTTTAATTGAAAAGAGAAAGCTTTTTGTTAATGAGATATCATTAGCTAAAGTTACAAATGATTATATTGCCTATGTTAAATCAATGTCAAATATTTCTACAGAAGATCATATTTCTAGTGTTTCTTATTTTATTTTAATAGCAGCTACTTTAATTTTAATTAAATCAAAATCTTTATTACCAAATATAGAATTGACAGAAGATGAAAGTGAAAAAATTTCTCACCTTGAACAACGATTAAAGCTATATAAAATAATTAAAAACGCTAGTATAAATATCAAAAACGAATTTGGAACAAAAATAATTTTCGGCCCCAATGATCGTCTTTGGGGTGAAGCAATATTTGTACCAAATGAAATAATAACAGTTTTAAATATCAACCAATCAATTTCAAATGTTTTACTTAAATTACCTAAAGTTGAAGAAGAGAAACCAAAAATAGAAATTAAGAAGATGATAAATATTAATGAAGTAATTGATAGTTTAACAAAACGAATACAAAATGCTATAGATATATCTTTTAAGGAATTTTCTCAAAGTCATGGAGCAAGTAATGCAAAGGAAGCCAGAGTCCATATTATTGTTTCTTTTCTAGCTATGCTAGAATTAGTACGCGAAGGAGTCATTAATGTTATTCAAAATACCTCTTTCGGAGATATAGAAATTAATAAACAAACACTAATAGAAAATCAATAATATTAATCATATGTCAATTGAATTAGAATCAAAAATAGAAGGTTTATTATTTTATAAAGGAGAAAATGTTTCAATTAAAGAATTGGCAAAACTTTTAGAAGTAAGTATTGAGGAGATAAATCAGGCTTTAATTAAATTGGAACAAAATCTTATAAATCGAGGTATAGTTTTAGTAAGAAAAGATGATTCTGTTGTACTTGGAATAATTAATGAACTGAGTTCTTTAATTACCTCTATTCGCAAAGAAGAGATTGATAGAGAACTTTCAAAAGCGTCTTTGGAAACTCTTTCTATTATTTTATACAAAAATGGTATTTCCAGAAGTGAGATTGATTATATTCGTGGAGTAAATTCGGGTTTTATACTTCGTAATTTATTAGTTAGAGGTTTAATAGAAAAAGTAGCTAGAAGTAAAAACAGTAAGAGAATTATTTATCGTCCAACATTTGAGACTCTTTCATATATGGGTATTTCATCAATTAATAAACTTCCTGATTATCTTTCTGTTTCAAATAAATTAGAAGAAATATTAAATCAAAAAGTAACTGAAAATGACTAATGCAATTAAAATTTTATTACCAGCGATTATAAGTTTTATAATAGGGATATTACTAACTCCAATTGCAACTCATTATTTTTATAAATATAAAATGTGGCGTCGAGTTTCTAGGAATAATAATGTTTCAAAAGAAGGGGGATTCCAGACAATTCATAATGAAGTTGCAGAGTTGTCAACTCCCCGAACAGGTGGAATGATTATTTGGATTTCTGTTATTATTACTATTTTTATAATTTGGATAATAAATATTGTTTTTAATAATAGTCTAACCGATAAATTATATTTTATTAGTCGTAACCAAACATTACTTCCTCTTTTCACTTTGATTATAGCTTCATTAATTGGGCTTGGAGATGATTTTCTACAAATTTGGGGTAAGGGTAAATGGTCTAGAGATCCAATTATACTTCGTTATATAAAAATTTCTATAATTTTATTTTTAGGGTTAGTTATAGGTTGGTGGTTTTTTACAAAATTAGGAATCTCTAATCTGTATATTCCTTGGTTTGGTTTTGTAAATTTGGGTTATCTTTTTATTCCTTTCTTTGTTTTAGTTATGCTTGGAGTTTGGTCTTCTAGTGTTATTGATGGTATAGATGGTTTGTCAGGGGGAGTATTAGCTTCAATTTTCGCTAGTTATGTCCTAATTGCTTATTTTAATAATCAAATGGATATCGCGGCTTTTTCTGCAGTTATAACTGGAGGTATTTTAGCATTCCTTTGGTTTAATATTCCACCAGCTAGGTTTTATATGGGTGAAAATGGAATGATTGGATTAACAGTAACCTTAGCAGTTATCGCCTTTATGACTAATACAGTTTTATTATTACCAATTATTGCATTCCCACTTTTTATAACTTCTGTTTCAAATGTCATTCAAATATCAGCTCGAAAATATTTTCATATAAAAAAAGTCTTTCTTTTTGCACCATTACATCATCATTTTGAAGCTCTCGGTTGGCCAAAATATAAAGTTACTATGCGTTATTGGATAGTTGGTTTAATGACAGCCATAATCGGAATTGTTATTTCAATTATTAGTTAATTAGAAAAAATGAATAAAAATAAAATTGACAAAACTTTTTTAGGAATAGTTATTACCCTAGTTGCTTTTGGAATAGTGATGTTCACTTCAGCTTCTTTAGGAATTTTAGCAAAAAATGAAGCAAAATTTTATACAGTAATTTTCAATCAATTTGTTTTTGGTCTTGGTGGTGGACTAGTTGCCCTTTATTTTGGTTCAAAAATACCATATAAGTTTTGGAGAAGTTATTCTTTGGTCTTTTTTATAGTTTCTGTAATAATAACATTACTTGTTTTTGTTCCTCATATTGGAGTTTCTCACGGTGGAGCAAAACGTTGGATTGAATTTTTTGGTATTTCACTCCAACCTGTCGAATTTCTAAAAATTGGATTTATTATTTATTTTGCAGCTTTATTGTCTTCAGCTAAAGATAAAATTCATCAATTCAAATTTAGCTTTTTACCATTTATTATTTTGCTTGGAATAATTTCAATTATTTTACTTAAGCAACCAGATACTAAAAGTATAATTTTAATTATACTTACTGCCTTAGTTATGTTATTTATTTCAGGTGTTTCTTGGAAAAAAATTGCAGTTTTTTTTATTACTACTCTGATAGCTTTTACTATTCTTGTATTTTTCAAACCTTACTTAATGAATAGAGTTACTTCATTTTTGAATCCAAATGAAAATGGAAGAGGTTCTTCTTATCAAATTCAACAATCACTAATAGCAGTTGGTTCTGGTGGAACTTTTGGTAGAGGGTTGGGGCAAAGTATTCAAAAATTTAATTATTTACCAGAACCACAAGGTGATTCAATCTTTGCAGTAATTGGAGAAGAGCTTGGTTTCCTTGGTGATATATTATTAATTATTCTTTATCTTACTTTTATTTTTAGAGGATATAGGATTGCTTATTATTCACCAGATTCATTTAGTAAATTATTAGTTGTGGGTTTTGTTACTATTATTACGGCTCAATCTTTTATGAATATTGCTTCTTCAATTGGAGTATTTCCATTAACGGGAGTTCCACTGGTGTTTATAAGCCACGGAGGAACATCTCTTCTTTTATCTTTAGGAATGATAGGAATTATTTTGAATATATCAAAATTTCAAAAAAAACATTTTTGATTATTTTCCTAGAAAAATAAAGTAAAATAATATATAATATGAGTTATATGAAAATATTACTCACAGGGGGTGGTTCAGGTGGACATTTTTATCCATTAATTGCTATAGCCGAAGATCTTATTAAAATAACTGATGAACAAAAGATTATTAATCTTAAACTTTTTTATATGTCAAATTCTCCATATGACAAAAGAATGCTTTTTGAAAATGGTATTAAGTTTGTTCAAATTCCAGCAGGAAAAGTACGACGTTATCCATCAATAAAAAATTTATTTGATATCTTTTCTACTGGAAGTGGTTTATTTTTTGGATTACTCAGTATGTTTTTTATCTTTCCAGATGTAGTTGTTTCAAAAGGTGGGTATGTTGCTTTTCCAGCCGTCTTTTCAGCTAGAATACTTGGAATCCCAGTCGTGATACATGAATCTGATTCTTATCCTGGAAAAGTTAATCTTTGGACAGCTAAATTTGCTAAAAGAATTGCAGTTTCTTGGCCGGAAGCAGTTAATTATTTACCAAAAGAAAAAACAGCTTTGACTGGACAACCAATTCGTAAAAGTATTATAAAATTAAATTCAAACGGTGCGCGAGAATTTTTTAAGCTTAATGATAAATTACCAGTTATTTTGATAATTGGGGGATCACAAGGTGCTAAAATAATTAATAATGTAATTATTGATATTTTACCAGAATTACTTTCTCACTATCAAATAATTCACCAAACTGGTCCAAAGAACATAGATGATGCTATTTCTCGTTCAAAATTATTAATGGAAAATAATCCTAATATTATCAATTATCATCCTGTTGCTTATTTAAATGATCTTAGTACTAAAATGGCAGCAGGATCAGCGAGTTTAATAATCTCTCGTGCAGGATCGGCTATCTTTGAAATAGCCACTTGGGGATTACCGTCAATAATAATTCCAATAACAGATTCAAATGGAGATCATCAAAGAAAAAATGCTTATAATTATGCTAGAACTGGTGCTTGTGAAGTTATTGAGGAAGCAAATCTAACTCCTCATCTTTTAATAGATGAAATCGATAAAATGTTAACAGATCAAAATAAACTTTCAATAATGAAAGATAAAGCATTATCTTTTGCTAAACCAAATGCCTCAAGAGAAATAGCTTCAGAAGTGATTGAAATAGCTCTTTCTCATATTAAATCTTAGTATGAATATGTTTAAAAAAAAAATTATAACTCGTTTTGCTCCAAGTCCCACGGGATTTATGCATATTGGTGGTATTAGAACTGCAATTTATGCCTGGGTATATGCTAAACAAAATAATGGCACTTTTATTTTAAGAATTGAAGATACAGATAAAGAACGTGAAATTGAGGGATCAATTCCTCATATAATTGAATCATTAAAATGGCTAGGAATAGACTGGGATGAGGGACCTAATATTGGTGGTCCTCATAAACCATACAAACAATCTGAAAGACTTTCAATTTATAAAAAATATGCTGACAAATTACTCAAAGAAAATAATGCCTATCCTGATAATTATACGAAACAGGAAGTTGAGATCTTTAGACAAAAAGCAAAGAATGAAAATAAACCTTTTTTATATCGAAATCATAGGCCTGTTTCAAATAATTTAGATAAAAATTGGTATAAGGAAAAACCACTTCGTTTTAAAGTCAATAATATTAAACGATATAAATGGAATGATTTAGTCTTTAATAATTTATCAGCAGGAGAAGAAGCTCTCGATGATTTTATTTTAATAAAAAGTGATGGATATCCAACTTATAATTTTGCACATATTGTTGATGACATAGAAATGGGTATTACTCATATTATGCGTGGACAAGAATTTATCTCTTCTATTCCTAAGTTTTTATCTTTATATGAAGCTTTAAAAGTTAAACCGCCATTATTTGTAACCTTACCACCAATAATGGAGGAAAATGGAAAGAAAAAATTAAGTAAAAGAGACGGGGCAAAAGATATTTTAGAGTATCGTAATGAAGGGTATTTATCAGAGGCGATGTTTAATTTTTTAATTTTAATAGGCTGGAATCCTGGAACAAATCAAGAAATAATTAGAAAGAAAGATTTTATAAAAATGTTTGATATTTCAAAAATACAGCATAGTGGTGGTAATTTTAATGAGGAAAAATTAGATTGGATAAATAAAGAATATTTAAAATTGTTATCTAAGAATGAAAAAAAAGAATATCTTAAAAAATTCATTCCTCTTAACATTAAAAATTTATCTGGATACAATGATGAAATTCTTTCAAAAATAATTCCTATTATTTTTGAAAGAATTTCTAAAGGTAAAGATATTATTACCATGTCTCAAGGTGGTGATTTAACCTATTTTTTTGAAAAACCAATTTTCAAAAAAAATGCTTTAATTTTTAAACCAGAAAAAATTAATAAAGAAGAAAAATATAAAAAAATTCTTAATTATTTAACTCAAGCTATCATTCTTCTTAAAAAAATAAAAGAAAAAGATTTTATAAGGGAGAATATAAAAAATATAGTATTACCTTACGCTAAAGAAGTTGGAACAGGGGACTTACTTTGGCCGATTCGCTATGCTTTATCAGGAAAAGATAAGTCACCTGATCCTTTTGTTTTAATTGAGGTTTTAGGTAAAGAAGAAACTATTGAACGTTTAAATTACGCTATTAAATTACTTTCTTAAGTAAAAAAATTATTATGAAAAAAGCTTCATTTATAATCATTTTATTAATTTGTATATTTTTTGTTTTGCCAAAAAATAAGTCAACTGCTATAACAACTCTCAATATACGCCAGCAAATTAATAATACAAATAATCAAATACAGATTTTAGATCAGCAAATAAAATTATATCAACAACAAATTTCTACTACTAGTAAACAAAAAAATACTCTAATAAGATTAATAAAAAACTTAACCTTGATAAGAAATAAATTAATAAAAGAAAAAGAAAAAACTCAAAAAAAAATTACGTTAGTTAGTTTTACTATTGAGAATCTTAATTTAGATATAAACACTCAAGGAAAAGCTTTAGAAAATTCTAAAAAACTATTAAGTAAATTACTAATGAATCTTTACATAAGTGATAATACTTCTGTTATAGAAAAATTGCTCTTAAAAAAAGATAGTTTAGTTAATCTTAGTAATGAATATAATAATATTATTTCCATAAATGAAAAAATTAGACAATATTTAAAAAAAGTGAAAATACAAAAATCTTATTCAATTTTATCCAAAAATAAAAAAGAAACGGAACAAAAAAAATTAAATTCTTTTAATCAAACTTTATCTCTTCAACAAAAAGCTATAGAAATAACAAAAAGAGAAAAAAAGAAAATATTAATTAATACTCAAAATAAGGAATATAATTATAAAAAATTATTAGATGAGCAACAAAAGAAATATAATGCTTTCAAAAAAGATCTTCTAAATTACGAGGCTCAACTTAAGTTTATTTTAAATCCTAATTCTTTACCGAAAGAAGGTTCTGAAGTTTTATCATGGCCACTCAAAAATATATTTATAACTCAATTATTCGGAGTGACCTCAGCCTCTAGACGTTTATATAGATCTGGCTCACATAGTGGAGTAGATTTTAGAGCTTCTATTGGGACAAAAGTCATGGCTATGGCCAGCGGTGTTGTGGTTGACACAGGAAACACTGATATTTACTGTAAGGGTGCATCTTTTGGTAAATGGGTTTTTATTAAGTATGATAATGGTTTATCTAGTACTTTTGGGCATTTATTAGTAATTTCAACTAAAGCTGGCCAAAGAGTAAAAACAGGGGATATTGTTGCTCTTTCTGGTAATACAGGACACACAACTGGTCCACATTTACATGTTAGTGTTTATGCTTCTGGTGGGGTTAGTGTAAGAAAAGTTCCAAGTCTTACTTGTAGGGGTAAAGATTTTATTATGCCAATTGCTTCGATTAATTCATATCTTAATCCTATGTTATATTTACCCAAAATAGCTAAAAATAAAATTAAATGATGTTTTTTGTTTTAATTAGTGTTATAATAATAAAGTAGTATGAGCGATCATAAATATCCATCAAGATTACATATTCACTTAGGCGGATTAATAATAATAATAATTATTATTTTGATCTTATTTAAAGTAGATATTAGATCAACTATAAATTCTCCACGTTTCCAAAATAATGTTAATTATATAGAACAACAAGGAGAAAATATATGGAATAAATACTTAAAAAAACCCTTAACAAGTGGTTGGAATGGTCTTTTTAATAATTTACTTAATAAAGGGATTGAACAAATAAAAAAGAGTAATTTTAAATTTAATTTATCTGATATCAATAAAATTAATCCTGGTAACATTACTGGATCTTATAAAAGCCCAATAAATATTAGTAAGTAGATAATAGATTCTAAATCTAAAACTATAGATTATGCAGTTTATTCTACCCTAAAGTACGCGATAGCAGAAGTTAGGTAAAATCTTATAAATAGATAAATAAATATTTTTATATTAAATTCTTATTTATCATTTTCTCTACAAAAATTTTTGGTGAACCATAATAGAGTCTATTAAAAGTCTCTATACTTTTTTTTGTATTTAATGAAGATTTTGATTCTTCAGGAGGAATACTTATACCCGAGAAAGCATGGCTTGTTTTACCGTCAATCATTAATTTTATATAAAAATTAAATTTAGGTAAATTCATAAAATCTTCTACTTTCATTGGTAAAAATTCTCGTGATAATATTTCTGCATCTTCTGCCCCAACTTCAAATGAAAGAATTGTACCAACATTACCCAAGACTGCATCTTTTATATTTTCTGGTAATTGTGTTAAATATTGATTAGTAATATGTACACCTAATCCATACTTACGCGATTCGCTCAACATACTAATAAATGTATCTGTTGTAAAATTTTGGAATTCATCCACATATAGATAAAAAGGGTCACGTTCAGACGATTCCTTATTAGCTCTCTTTAATATTCCTGCTTGTAATTTGGATAATATTATTAATCCTAACATATGAGCATTCATTTCGCCGATTTTACCTTTTGATAAATTAACTAATAAAATTTTTTTATTATCCATTAAATTTTCAAAATCGAAACTACTCTTATGTTGTCCTATTATATTACGCATTAAACTATTATTCATAAATTGCCCAAATTTAGACATAAAATAATTAAGCATTTCGCTTTTATGAAAATCTGATGTTTTAGACATTTGCTTAGTCCAAAATTCTATAACTTGTGGGTCTGTAAGATGTTTTCTCTTCTCTATTTCAAAGTTGTGATCAATAAATAATTTAGGAATTTCAATAAGACTTCCTCCTTCAGGACCCGCCATAATTGTTAAAGCGGCATTTCTTAACCAATGTTCAAATTGAGGACCAATAATACCAGTTTTTTGAGGATCAAATAATTTATAAAATATTTGAATACATTCATTAACTAAAAAATCTTTTTCAATTGGAGAGCGAGCTTCAAGTATATTTAGTCCAAATGGGAAATTTACATCACTTGGATCAAATAAAACTACATCTTTAAGTCTCTCTTTTGGAATATTTTTAAGTAACCAATCTATAGATTCTCCATGTGGATCAATAAAACAAACACCTTTTTTGTTTTTGATATCTTGTAAACACATATTTTGAAAAATAGTTGATTTACCTACACCAGTTTTACCAACCATATACATATGACGTAATCTGTCTTTTTCAGCATATTTAATAATCGTTGTCTTCCCGTGATATTTATTTATTCCTATAGTTATGTTATTCATAGAAATTATATATTATTAACATTCAATGATTTTTTATTAAAATATTTATTATTAATAAGTAAATTTGATTCATCTTTTATTTTCTCTTTGATTTTTAATTCTTGATTAGTGATTTTTAAAAGTATATTTTTTTGTTTTATTATTTTATTTGTAATTATATTTTTTATTTCTAAATCTATAAAATCTTCTATAGATAAAAGCATTTCATTTTCCAATGAAAATATTTTATTTATATAATCTGAAGATAAAGGTTGGTCTACCTCACTTTTTTTTTCTTCTATTTCTGAAGAAATTTCTAGATTTTTCAATTTTTCACTATTACTCATAAAATTTCATCAATTATTTAATAAACTTTTCACTAATAATGATTCACATGTTTCTTCAATAAATCTTTTAACTGGTCGTGCTCCAAATCTGGCATCAACTAATGGTTTTATTTTCTCTTCAAGCTCTTTAGAATCTATATCAAATGAGACATTATGTTTAGTTAATCTTTTCTCAACCTTTCTTATTTCAAGTTTAGCTATTTCTATTAAATTTGGCAATGTTAATGGATTAAAAATAAGAATACTATCAAAACGATTAATAAACTCTAACCTAAATACTTTAGCTAATTCAGGAATTATTTTTTCTTGTATAAACTTTTCATTCATTATATCTTTTCCTTTATTAAATTCCTCTAATATTACATTCACTCCAATATTAGAAGTAGCCATTATTATAGAATTACAAGCACTTACTGTTTCATTTTGTCCTGAAGTTAATCTTCCGTCGTCTAAAACTTGAAGAAAAATATCAAAAATTTTTGAATGAGCTTTTTCAATCTCATCTAATAATATTAAACAGTGTGGTTCTTTTTGTAAAGCATTAGTGAGAGCACCACCACTTTCATAACCACTATATCCAGCTGGAGCTCCTATTAATCTTTGGACCGTGTGGTCTTGTCCAAATTCTGACATATCAAATCTTATAAAACTTTCTTTTCTACCAAACATAATTTCAGAAATCAATTTAGCAGTTTCTGTTTTTCCAACTCCAGACGGTCCTAAAATTAGAAATGAACCTAATGGTTTATTTGGATTTCTTATTCCTAATTTTGCTCTTTGTAAGGTTTTGATTATTTTATCAATAGCTTTGTTTTGATTAATAATTTTAGAGTTTAATGTCTGATCTAAATTTCTTAATATTTCCATTTCGTTTCCGCTAAGTTGCATTTTAGGAATACCTATTTTACTGGAAACAACATCAGAAATTATTTCATCTGTTAAAACTTTTTTATTCATGGATTTAGTAGATACAATTCCTTCATCCATGAGACTAATAGACGCTTGAGGTAATTCACCTAAAGTAGGGAACCGTTCAACATAAGAAATAATTTCCTGCATCGTTGTTGAGGGAACAATTATTTTATGATTTTTATTGAGTTGTTTTAATTTACTTTCTAATATTTTAATTTGCTCAAAATCATTTTGTTTTTTTAAATTGACTATTTCAAACATTTTTATAAAGGCTGGATATTCGTTTTCTATCCAATTGTATTCTTTAGGTTCCATAGTAAGGACTATTTTTATCTCTGGATTCTTAAGAATGTCATGGTATAAACGAGCTGTATTTTGCAAAAGGCTTGAATTTCCATATACTGTTCTTCCAAAATTATCTACAAATAAAACACAAGAGGGTAATTCTTTCATTATATTCTTAAATAATATCCCTTCCTCGCTTCTACTGTCAAAATTAAATAAATGTTCATTACCTAGTTGAATAAAGTTAAGATCTTTATATTTAATATTTCCAACCATATCGTTAATCCATCCATAAATAAGACTTGTTTTTCCCGAACCACTTACTCCAACTAAAATAATATTATTATTAATACTTCTATTAACAATCCTAGTCAGTCTATTAATTTCTTCTTTCCTTCCTATAGTTATTGGAAATTTATCCAGAGTAATTTCTTCTCTTAAATCGTTATATTCAGTTCTTCTAAAATTTTTCATTTATTTTTTATGCTGCTATTTTTAATGTTATTCCATTTAAATTACTTAATCTATATTTATCAGAAATTGATTCCGCTGATTCATTTTTTAATTCTTCTGGATCTGAAATTGAAAAATTTTTTTTACTCATTAATTCAACTATTTCCGGTTTTATTACATTTGAAGGAACTTTCAGTATTTGAGATAAAATCTCACGACTTTCTGTTTCCTCTCTATTCTTCATCTCTTCTACTTTCTCTTTTATAATTTCTGTATTATCTTTTATATCTTCTACTGTTTCCTTTATAACTTCAGATTGAGCTTCCACCTTATCATTAATTTCATTAATTTCATTAATTTCATTAATTTCATTAATTTCATTAATTTCATTAATTTCTTCTACTTTATTAACTTCTAAATTATGAATGG
>VAPG01024162.1_pt1 | contig 14489 bp, 16 predicted proteins | sample 3393851 | NCBI WGS metagenome assembly VAPG01 (sample SAMN08290438, study PRJNA428436) | hydrothermal vent metagenome | isolation source: Deep-sea hydrothermal vent chimney | place: Atlantic Ocean: South-mid Altantic Ridge | depth 2194 m m
ATCGACCAACTGCTAAATCTGGAATGGAAATACCTCTTGCCACTGAGTTTGCTGAACATTGTACTCATCTCTTTTGTGGTACTAATGGGTTGGTATTTTTAATTGAAAATAGGAAATCGAAATGAATAGTGTTATAAAATATTTTACCGACATTTACAAAGGGGTTCGCTCCTTATGGGCGGGCATGCGGGTGACCGGAAAGTACTTTGTGAGCCCGGGTGAAATTGTAACGGAACAGTATCCGGAGAACCGGGCTACCCTGAAAATGGAAGAACGATTCAAAGGAGAAGTGGTTATGCCACACGACGAAAATAATCAACATCGTTGTACAGGATGTGGTATTTGCGAGCTAAACTGCCCCAACGGAGCCATTGAGATTATTACAAAAAAAGTTCCCAATGAGACTGGTAAAATGGTACGTGTAATTGATAAGCATATTTATCGCCTCTCTATGTGCACTTTCTGTGAGTTATGTATTAAAACCTGTCCGTTTGATGCAATAGAATGGGGACAGGACTTTGAACATGCCGTATTTGACAGGTCAAAATTGACCAATGTTTTAAACAAACCGGGTTCATCACTTAAAAAGAAGGAGGCCAAATCATGATACTTAATGTTCTCATGTTTTATTTGTTAGCAGGCATTATTCTTGTGTTTTCGGTGTTAACGGTAACTACCCGGAAAATGCTCAGAGCGGCCGTATATTTATTGTTTGTTCTGGTGGCCACCGCGGGATTCTACTTTATGCTGAATTACCAATTTCTGGCGGCAGTACAGCTCACGCTCTATGCCGGCGGTATCGTTGTTTTAATTATTTTTAGTATTCTGCTTACCAGCCATATCAGCGAGAAGTTCAAAAAACCGGCTTCCTGGAAGTTGTGGATGGGAATAATAGCACTTGTTGTGGGTGGTACTATGACGCTGTGGACGTTGCTTTCGCATAATTTTGTGGAAGGTACAGGCGTAAAAACGGTGCCGGTTGATATGCACCTTATAGGTAATCAACTTCTCGGTATGGGAAAAAATGGCTATGTTTTAGCTTTTGAGGTTATCAGTATTTTGTTGCTTGCCTCCATGATTGCCGCTATTGTGATTGCCAAAAAGGAAAAAAATCAAAAAACAGATATATTATGATACAGGGAATATCAATTTATCATTTTCTTATTGTCAGTACCCTTATGTTTTTTATCGGAATTGCCGGCTTTATAATCCGTCAGAACCTGATTACTATTTTACTGTCAGTAGAATTAATTCTTAACTCAGTAGTGATTAACTTTTTGGTTTTTAACCGCTATCTTTATCCTGACCAGTTACAGGGACATTTTTTTTCGCTTTTTATTGTAGGTGTGGCTGCAGCAGAGGCTTCAGTGGCAATAGCCCTCATTATTAACATTTATCGGCGAATCAGCAATATTGAAGCAGATAACGTGAACGAAATGAAATATTAAAACCGTTTTTACCATGACTGATTTTTCATATACAATATTAATTCCGTTAATACCACTGGTAGTTTTCATTATTACTGGTTTACTGGGGATGAGGTGGAAGCCGCTTATTTCCGGGGTGATAGGAACCATAGGCCTGGGAATCTCTTTTTTCCTGTCGCTGTTTGCAGCCTATCAGTATTTCTTTATGACGGCATCCGCAAATGGTTACCATACCATTATCCCCATCAATCTACTCTGGCTTTCTTTTACCAGTACCCTGCAGATTCACATGGGCGTATTGTTAGATCCTATTTCTATCCTGATGCTTGTGGTTGTTACCACAGTTTCATTCATGGTACACATATACAGCCTTGGATATATGAAAGGAGAGAAAGGGTTTCAGCGGTTCTATGCCTTTCTGTCTCTTTTTACTTTCGCCATGCTTGGCGTTGTACTGGCTACTAATATCTTTCAACTGTATATCTTCTGGGAACTTGTTGGTGTTTCTTCCTTTCTGCTTATTGGCTTTTATTACGATAAACCTTCCGCTGTTGCTGCGGCAAAAAAAGCTTTTATTGTTACCCGTTTTGCCGATCTCGGCTTTTTAATCGGAATTCTTATATTATCCTTTTATACAGGTACTTTTGATTTCTCTAAGCTAACCCAGCCCGGGACGAGTATATTCGCCGGAATTGCTGGAGTAAGCTTTCTTGGGATTTCTGGTATTACATGGGCTATGGGACTTATTTTCGTGGGGGCAGCCGGTAAATCTGCCATGTTTCCGCTGCATATTTGGCTCCCCGATGCTATGGAAGGGCCTACTCCCGTATCAGCCTTAATACATGCTGCCACCATGGTGGTCGCCGGTGTTTACCTCGTCGCCCGTTTGTTTCCTATCTATCACTTTCAGGCACCTGATGTGCTGATTTTTATCGGCTATATTGGTGGCTTTACCTCGCTCTTTGCTGCTATTATCGCCATCACCCAAAACGATATCAAAAGGGTTCTGGCCTATTCTACCTTATCGCAGATTGGTTATATGATGGTGGCTCTCGGAGTTTCAGGCTATGGCGGAAAAGCCGGACTTGGCTTTACGGCTGCCATGTTTCATCTGTTTACCCATTCTATGTTTAAAGGACTGCTCTTTTTGGGTGCCGGTGCTATCATTCATTCGGTACACTCCAATATGATGAAGGACATGGGTGGTTTACGAAAATATATGCCCATCACGCATTTTACTTTTCTCGCGGCGAGTCTTGCCATTTCCGGAATACCTCCTTTTGCAGGCTTCTTTAGTAAAGATGAGATTTTGGTGGCGGCATTTGAATCTAATAAGTTGCTGTTCTACGTGGAATATATTACAGCGGGTCTTACCTCATTCTATATTTTTCGCCTCTACTTCAATATTTTCTGGGGAAAAGAGACGAAATATGAGCATAAGCCCCACGAGGCACCCTGGAATATGGCTATTCCGTTAATTTTTCTGGCATTGGGTGCCACTTTTGGAGGCTTCATTCCTTTTCATGATTTTATAACTTCCAATATGAAACCTTTTGCTGAGGGGATGGACATCATGGTCTCGCTGCCTTCGGTGGCCATTGGTTTGGTCGGAATAGCAATAGCCTGGATATTATACAAAAAAGAGAATGAGATGCCTGCCAGAATTGCCAAAAGGATGGGTTTACTTTACACTGCCACATTCAACAAGTTCTACATTGACGAGGTCTATCTTTTTGTTACTAAAAAGATAATATTCAACCGTATAGCGAAGCCGATTGCATGGTTCGACCGCAACGTAGTGGATGCGTTTATGGTTGGCATCGGGACGGTAACAATGAAGGTCTCTTATAAAATAAAAGGTCTGCAATCGGGTGAGTTTCAGCAATATGCTTTTGTTTTTGTTGCCGGCTCAGTGTTATTGGCGCTTTTCTTATTGTATGCTTTGGGGTATCATTAAGAGGTGTAAATAATTTAAAGAAGTTGAACAAAGTTTAAATTTAAAATATATAACAGGTGAATTTTCTGAGTCTATTTGTTTTGGTTCCTGTTTTAACAATTACGGGAATCATATTTACCAGAGATCTCAAAGGTGCCCGGCTGGTGTCGGCTATTGGGATGGGAATCCAGTTGATATTAGCTATTTTTCTGGTACTTTACTATCTCTCTATTCGCGGTGCGGGTAACCTGCACGAGATGGTACTGACAGCTGACTATAGCTGGTATCCCAGTTTAAATATTCATTATTTCATCGGCGTAGATGGTATTGCTGTCGCGATGATAGCGCTAACGTCCATCGTTATCTTCGCAGGAGTCTTTGCCTCCTGGGAGATGAAATATCTCTCGCGAGAGTTTTTCATTTCGTTGATATTACTCTCCACTGGAGTCTTTGGTTTTTTCATTTCGCTCGATTTGTTTACCATGTTTCTCTTTTATGAGTTAGCGGTAATTCCCATGTATCTGCTTATTGGGATATGGGGAAGTGGACCCAAAGAAGCATCGGCTATGAAGCTTACGCTGATGCTGATGGGTGGGTCGGCCCTGCTATTAGTTGGGATTCTTGGAATTTATTTTAATTCGGCGCCAAATGGTGGTGCATACACCTTTAATATTCTTCAGATTGCCAAAATCCATATGCCCATAGCTGCTCAGCGTTTCTTTTTCCCGCTTACATTTGTAGGCTTCGGTGTACTGGCGGCACTTTTTCCCCTTCACACATGGTCACCGAGTGGTCATGCTTCGGCACCTACAGCAGTATCGATGCTTCATGCCGGCGTATTGATGAAACTGGGTGCCTATGGTTGTTTCAGGGTCGCTATTTACCTGATGCCTCAAGCTGCCACCCAGCTGGCCTGGATATTTATTATTCTGACATCAATCAGTGTGGTTTATGGTGCTCTTGGAGCTATCATGCAAAAAGACCTGAAGTTTATCAATGCTTATTCCTCGGTTAGTCATGTGGGGCTCATCCTTTTTGCTTTATTAATGATGAATAAAATTGCCATGGATGGAGCCATTTTACAAATGATTTCACACGGACTGGTGACGGCGCTGTTCTTTGCTTTGATTGGTATGATATATGGTCGTACGCATACCCGCGATATCAGGGAGATGGGTGGTCTTATGAAAGTCATGCCTTTTCTCGCTGTTATCTATATGATTGCAGGTTTTGCATCGCTCGGCTTACCGGGATTCAGTGGCTTTGTAGCTGAAATGACAATTTTTGTCGGTGCTTTCCAGCATTCAGATTTATTCCACCGCGTTGCTTCCGTGATTGTTGTTTCATCCATTGTTATTACAGCAGTTTATATCCTTCGGGTTGTTGGAAAAATACTTTTGGGTCCCATTAAGAATGAGGCTCACCTGCATCTTAAGGATGCCTCCTGGTATGAAAAGCTGAGTACAATCACCTTGGTGATTGCCGTTGTAGGAATAGGTATTTTACCGTTGTGGCTCTCCGATACTATTCTGAATAGTCTGCAACCCATAATGGAAAGACTAACCGCATATTTGCATTAAATTGAATTTGAAAAAGATACGTAATAAATATCAGGAATAATGGACTTTAGATATATCTTGCTTATGCGCCACGAAATACTTCTGCTGGTGGTTGCATTAATCATATTGATGGTAGATCTCTTTACTAGTGGAGAAAAGAAAACCTATCTGATCAAATTTTCGTTAGTGCTTTTTGCACTTGCGATGTTGATTGGTTTTCTTCCCGTAAAACCGGGAGTCCTTTTCGGTGGAGCATTTCAGGGGAATACGCTCACCGATCTTTTTAAGGATATTTTGAACATGGCCGTACTCATTGTTTTCCTTCAATCGGATGGCTACCTGAAAAAGGCAGAAAATGGGGAAAAAATAGGCGAATTTTTTGTGTTAATCATCTTAACACTGTTGGGGATGGACTTCATGGTTTCGTCAGGTGACTTTCTGACCTTCTTTATAGGACTGGAAACGGCTTCCATTCCCATTGCCGGTCTGGTCGCTTTCGACAGACACAAAAGCCGTTCTGCGGAAGCAGGGGTAAAGCTTATCATGCTTTCTGCTCTCTCTTCCGGGGTACTTCTTTTTGGCATATCCCTGATATACGGTGCCACCGGATCCATCTATTTTACCGATATCGCTAAACATATCACAGCTTCTCCGTTGATTATACTGGGATTTATTTTCTTTGTCAGCGGCATGGGTTTTAAGATTTCACTGGTTCCTTTCCACTTGTGGACGGCTGACGTTTACGAGGGAGCCCCGATGAGTATTGCGGCTTACCTTTCGGTGGTATCAAAAGGTGCGGCTGTCTTTATTTTTACCATTATCCTTTATAAAGTTTTTAAGAACGTTACCGACCTTTGGGAAACGGCCCTCTATGCTTTGGCTGTGCTTACCATGACCGTGGGTAACCTCTTCGCCCTGCGCCAGGATAATATTAAGCGTTTTCTGGCCTTTTCTTCCATTGCCCAGGCTGGTTTTATCCTGGTGGGCATCATGGGAACGGGCAGCCTGGGAATGACTTCCGTTGTCTATTTTATTTTGATTTACGTGTTTACCAACCTCGGCGCTTTCGGGGTAGCTTCGGCAATTTCCAATGCCTCGGGGGTGGAAACAATTTCCGGTTACAACGGGCTCTATTTAACCAATCCCAAACTTAGCCTTGTTATGATGCTTGCGCTATTTTCGTTGGCTGGTATTCCACCAATTGCCGGATTCTTTGGCAAATTCTTTTTGTTCACCTCCGCCGGCAGTCAGGGATACTTTATCCTGATATTGATTGCCGTGCTGAATGCCACCGTCTCTCTGTACTATTATCTCGGCGTGATAAAAGCTATGTTTATTAACAAAAACGATACACCGATTCCTTATTTCCGCAGTTCTAATTTCATGCGGTTAAGTCTGCTGCTGTGTGTGGCAGGCCTCTTCTTCATCGGTTTTGCCGGCGATATTTTCGAATATATTATGACCATAAGTCATCTTCTTTTTTAATCTAATATCTTTCAAATGCCTTTAACTCAGGGAAAACATATCATAAAAGAAATTGAAGGGGTTCGATGCAGCCTTGTAGAAGAAAATCTTTCTAAAAGCAGAGCCGGATTCCTGAAAAAGCTGTTAGATCACAACGGCTTTGATGTAAAGGTGGAGCCAACCGGTGAGGAGGGGAACACTTTCGTCATGGGGGTTACGGATCTATTGTTTAACCCTGTGATTTATGTTTACGAACTTCGTTTGAAAACACTTGATGGAAAGATTGTTACGCCGGCATACTGGTTGCAGTTGTCCACTAAAGGAATCAAAGTAGGTGAGGATGATTATTATTGGGAGTTGAAGAAGAAATAGTCAATAAGCCTCTTTTCCGGTACAGGGAAAGACTTAAAAATAAGAAAGCCCATCTGAAATTCAGATAGGCTTTTTTCATATAAGCTTTTTCGGCTGTTTATTTCACAGCATCAACAATGGCTTTAAAAGCTTCGGGATTGTTCATGGCCAGGTCGGCAAGAACCTTACGGTTCAAATTGATATCCTTTGCGTGAAGTTTTCCCATCAATTCCGAATAGGACATCCCGTGAATACGGGCACCTGCGTTGATGCGCTGAATCCATAGTGCACGGAAATTACGTTTATTGGTTCGTCTGTCACGGTAGGCATAAGACAAGCCTTTTTCGTAAGCGTTTTTCGCAACCGTCCAAACATTTTTTCTGCGGCCAAATTGTCCTTTGACCTCTTTCATTACCTTTTTTCTGCGCGCTCTTGAGGCGACAGTGTTAACTGATCTTGGCATTTTTTTAAATTTTTTCCGTTATAGCGCTCCCGATACATGCCGGGAAACTTTACAGGGCTATAACAAAATTAAACAATTGATTTGATTACCCTAGAATCATACGACGAATGTTCTTTTCATCGGCTTTGTCAATAATCGTAAAGTAAGTTAAATTACGTTTACGCTTGGTTGACTTCTTCGTCAGAAGGTGACTTTTGTACGCATGTTTCCTTTTGATTTTACCGGTGCCCGTCAGCTTGAATCTCTTCTTTGCACCGGATTTTGTTTTCATTTTTGGCATAGCTCAAAATGATTTTTTAATGGTTAATATAACTAGTTTTTAATTTGATTTCTTATCTGTCTTTTTTGCTGATAAAATCATTATCATCCGTTTCCCTTCAAGCTTTGGGAGTTGTTCCACTTTGGCATAATCTTCCAACTCCTGAGCAAAACGTAACAAAATGTATTCTCCTTTGTCTTTATAGATAATCGATCTCCCTCTAAAGAATACGTCAACTTTGACTTTAGAGCCGTCCTGCAAAAACTTTGTGGCATGTTTAAGTTTAAAATTAAAATCATGATCATCGGTGTTTGGACCAAGCCTGATCTCTTTCAGTACCACTTTTGCCGTTTTGGCTTTAATCTCCTTTTGTTTCTTTTTCTGTTCGTAAAGGTATTTTTTATAGTCCATTATTTTACAAACAGGTGGGTTGGCTTTGGGAGATATTTCCACCAAATCCAAACCCAATTCATCTGCCTTTGCCTGAGCCTCACGCAGCTGATAGATTCCGGTTTCAACGTTTTCTCCAACCAGTCTTACAATGGGAGATGTAATGCGCCCGTTGATTTTGTTCGGGTCTTCTCTTTTGACATATCTGGGGCCTCTGCCTCTTCCTCTGTACTTAGCTATTTTTTTACCCTCCTTATTGGTTAATATTCATTAAATCGTTTACTTCTTTATTCACTTTTTCAGCAAAATCTTCAATACTCATAACACCTAAATCGCCTTCTTTGTGTTTCCTCACCGAAACCTGATTACTCTCTTCTTCTTTCTCGCCTACAATCAGCATAAACGGAACTTTTTTCATCTCCGCATCTCTGATTTTTCTTCCGGTTTTTTCGTTCCGGTCATCCAGCTCGGCACGCACATTTAAATTCGTCAGCAAATTTAATACTTTTTTGGCGTATGTTGTATATTTTTCGCTTATTGGCAGGATAATCGCTTGGACCGGTGTCAGCCACAAGGGGAAATTACCGGCACAGTGCTCGATAAGTACGGCAACAAACCGTTCCATGGAGCCAAAAGGTGCACGGTGAATCATTACCGGACGGTGCTTTTCGTTGTCGGCGCCCACATAAGTCAGGTCAAACCGCTCGGGCAGGTTATAATCTACCTGAATAGTTCCGAGCTGCCATTTGCGTCCAATGGCATCGCGTACGATAAAATCCATCTTAGGACCGTAAAAAGCGGCTTCGCCCAATTCAGTTATGGTATTCAGATGACGCTCTTTGGCAACTTCGGTAATGGCTTTTTCAGCTTTTTCCCAGTTTTCATCCGTACCGATATATTTTTCGGGATGGTCGGGGTCGCGCAGCGAAATCTGGATTATCACATCGTTGAAATCCAAAGCGGTAAATATCTTTTCAATGATGTCAATAACACCGTTGAATTCTGTTTTAATCTGGTCAGGTGTACAGAAAATATGTGCATCATCCTGCGTGAAGCTTCTCACTCTTGTAAGCCCGTGTAACTCACCGCTTTGCTCATAACGGTAAACAGTTCCAAATTCAGCATAACGGATAGGCAGCTCTTTGTATGAGTGCGGACTCGATTTGTAAATTTCGCAGTGATGGGGGCAGTTCATAGGCTTCAAAAAGAATTCTTCGCCTTCCACCGGTGTTTTGATGGTCTTAAACGACTCTTCGCCGTATTTCTGATAATGCCCGGAGGTTTTGTAAAGGTTTACATTGCCAATATGGGGTGTAATCACCGGCTGATAACCAGCGGCACGCTGCACTTTTTTCAGATATTGTTCCAGCAACTCTCTCAGCTGGGCGCCTTTGGGAAGCCACAAGGGAAGACCTAAGCCAACATTTTTAGAGAATGTAAAGAGTTCCAGCTCTTTGCCGAGCACACGATGGTCTCTTTTCTTTGCCTCTTCCAGTAACTCAAGATATTCGGTCAGCTCTTTTTTCTTGGGGAAAGTAATACCGTAAATACGGGTTAGCTGTTTCCGGTGTTCGTCGCCACGCCAATAGGCACCTGCAACTTTCATAAGCTTCACCGCTTTGATAAAACCGGTGTTTGGGATGTGCGGTCCGCGGCACAGGTCGGTGAAATAGCCACTCTCGTAAAAAGTTATTTCGCCATCTTCCAAATCGGCAATAAGCTCCTGCTTATATTCGTCGCCTTTTTTTGTAAAATAGGCCAGCGCTTCAGCTTTGGAGACCTCTTTGCGGACAAATTGCTGTTTCTCACGAGCCAGCTCCAGCATTTGTTTTTCGATTTTTGGGAAGCCTTTTTCAGAGATGTCGTAATCACCGAAATCAATATCGTAGTAAAAGCCGTTTTCTATGTCAGGGCCGATACCAAATTTCACACCAGGATAAAGCATCTCGATGGCTTCGGCCATAAGGTGTGCCGAGGAGTGCCACATGGTGGATTTTCCTTCCTGATCGTTCCATGTCAGAAGCTGCAATGTTGCATCTCCGGAAAGGGGAGAAGTAGCATTTATAACCTTTCCGTTCACTTTGGCTGCCAGTACGTTACGAGCAAGACCCTCACTTATCTGGCGGGCTATATCCAAAGCGGTACTGCCTTTGGCTACTTGCTTTACGGAACCATCCGGTAGTGTTATATTTATCATTTTACTGAATCTCTTTCAAAAAAAATTGGCTGCAAAGATAGAATATTTATCTTAATGCTCAAGGTATAAGCGTGTGAATGGCTAAATATTATTTAGCCCGTGCAACACCTCAAAATAATGCTTAGCCAATAACAGGTTAATGATTGATAGAAATTCAGGATTTCGTATTTTTGTAGCAAGATAAAATACGATGAAGTCTCTTTTTCCAAAATTACAACAATATTCATACGGTCTGCTCAAGATTTTAACTTTTGTGGTTGCCGTTGTTATTGTGGTGGCTGTGAGTCCCCGGGAACGGATTTTTAAGTATGAATTTAGTCTGGGGAAACCTTGGAAGCACAAAGATTTGTATGCTCCTTTTGACTTTTCTATCCTGAAAACAGAAAAACAGTTGTCGAAAGAAAAGCAAGAAGTACTGAAAAATCTGAAACCTTACTTTCAGTATGATGAACAGACCACTAAAACCGGGAGATTCCAGCTAATCAAAAGTTTTGGTGAGAACTGGCATTTTATTAGCAGAAAAATGGATTCCGTGGTGAGCCGTCAGGATTCTATGACCTACCTCGATGCTTTGTTGTCGGTTTACGATCAGGTTGAACGTGGGATTGTCCGCCTTGACCCTGTTTTGGAAGGAAAAGGGAAGACCTTTCAGATTAAGCTTATCAGAAATAACGAGGTAAAAGATTATAACCTGTCGCAACTATACACAATAAAAGAGGCAGACGATTATGCCATCAGCTACCTCAGGCAGCTGAACAGCTCTGATAGTGTGATGCTGTTTAAGCTGATAGATAATGCACTGGTGCAGAATGTAATATATGACCGGAATAAGACTGGCATGACGCGACAGGAGCTTATCTCAAAAATTTCTCCAACTGTGGGGCTGGTGCAAAAAGGGGAACTGATTATTTCGCAGGGGGAGTTGGTTACGCAACAGAAATACCAGCAGCTGACATCGCTAAAGCGCGAATACGAACAGGAGGTTGGTAATTCCAAAGCCTGGAAATTTGTTTATACCGGTAGGATAATTTTGATATCACTGCTGTTTCTGATAGAGTTGCTGTTTCTGAAGACATTTATGCCTTCTATTTATAAAGAGCTTAGGAAATTGCATCTGCTGGTGGGTACTCAGGTGTTGCTGTTGGTTATTTCATTTTATATTTTTTCCTTCCATCCCTCATGGAGTTACCTGATTCCATACACCATCCTACCGGTTATCGGCGCTGTTTTCCTTGACCGGAGGGGGGCATTGGTGGTTTATCTCATAACACTTATGCTACTGGGATTTTATGCTCCCAACAGCTTTGAGTTTTTCTATACTCAGTTTACAGCCGGATTTGTCGCTGTTTTCTCTGTGGGACAGCTTTCGAAACGTTGGCATCTTGTGCGTATTTCCATATTGGTCTTTATTACATATATGTTGGTGTACTTCAGTATGTTACTTGTGCAGGAAGCCTCTTTTGCGAATACATCTTTTCGTTTCATCCTGATGTTGGGTGGCAGCTCGCTATTAATTTTACTTGCTTTCCCTCTCATCTTTGTTTACGAAAAGTTGTTTGGCCTGGTAACGCAGCTAACACTGCTGGAACTTTCCAATACAAATAACCCGTTGCTACGTGAGCTGGCGGAAAAAGCTCCCGGTACTTTTCAACATTCTATGCAGGTGGCCAACCTGGCTTCTGAAGTGTTGTATGTTATTGGAGGTGATGCATTGATGGTACGTACAGGATCGCTTTACCATGATATTGGTAAGATGAAACATCCACTCTTTTTTGTTGAAAATCAGCCGGAAGGTTACAATCCGCATGATGAACTCAGCTATGAAGAGAGTGCCCGTATTATAGTGGGGCATGTGCTTACCGGAATTGAAATGGCGCGAAAGGCACACCTTCCGGAACAGATTATTGATTTCATCCGGACACACCACGGTACACGTCGGGTGGAGTATTTCTACCGGCTTGAACGCAAACTAAACCCGGGGATGGAGGTGAATGAAACGGAATTCCTTTATCATGGTCCGGTACCATTTTCAAGAGAAACCGCTGCGGTGATGATGGCCGATTCGGTGGAAGCCGCTTCGCGTAGTATGGTGAGTCCGACAGAACAGAAGATTAATGACTTGGTTGAGCTTATTGTCAATTCAATGATGGAGTCGGAGCAGTTCAATAATGCACCCATTACCCTGAAGGAAATTACCATTGCAAAAAAAATACTAAAGAAAAAGCTGCTAAATATCCACCACGTACGGATTGCTTATCCCGATTAAAGTTCCACGTTGATTTTGGAAAGATAATTTTTGCTTTCAGGTCCGAGATTGAAAAGCAGGTCGGCGATGCTCAGGTCGGGCAGGAAGCCGTGACGGCTTGAAAACACTTGTATGTATTCGGGAAAAGAGTTGCTTACAAGCTTTTTTGGTGAAAACAGGTTACGCAAATCGTAAGTGTTTATCGGCTTTTTTTTAAATTTCTCCGTATAGCTTAGTCGAGGTTGAATTCCCAGTAACTCACAGAGCTTTAGTACCAATTGCCTGTCATAATCAAAAAGGTTGGCAAAACTGCCGGTATAAAAGTCCAGGAACTCATCTTTGTAATATAGAAAATAGGGGGAGGCTTCGTAAGCCGACTGAAAGGCACGCCATTGGTTCTGATACCACTTTTCGCCATTATAAATAACTACATCCGTAATAAGGCTGTGGTTTCCGTTAGGCTTGCTCACCGGAATGGACAAAGGAAGCACGCCCCGTTCCGAATAGATAAGACAACGGTTGCGATAGCTCTGCCGCTGGTAAGTTTCGTGCTTTTCTATACGTATGGGATGTTTCAGCAACAGCGAAAACCAACTGACAGGAGGGAGATAAGCGATGGATAACAGGATGGTTTTTTCATTCCTCATAATAGCAGTGGGTTAACACAAAAAAAGGCTACAAAACCCTGAGGAATTGCAGCCTTCTTAGATCATTTGCAGACTTATTTTTCTACTTCCTGTTTTTTCAGCAGAACGTCGTTAATAGCCTGAACAAGTGTTTCTTTTGGCAAAGCACCTACTGCCATTTGAGGCTGACCTTCAGCAGGACAGAACAACATGGAAGGAATACTGCGAATACCGAATGCAGAGGCCAGATCCACTTCCTGTTCAGTATTTACTTTGTAAATATTAATTTTTCCGTCATACTCAACAGCGAGTTCTTCGAGGATGGGAGCCACAATTTTACAGGGCTGACACCAGTCGGCGTAAAAATCAATAACACAGGGTAATTTGCCTTCAAATTTCCACTCTTTGTTTGCTTCGTAGTTAAAAACTTTTTCTGTAAAAGTTTGTTTTGTTAAATGTTCCATTTTAATTATAATGTCTGTTATTATTTAAAGAATTACTATTTTTTTGCTTGCATTTTTTTGTAAAGTAAATGTTCATCAATAATTTGAACATAAGTGCTGTGGGGTAACAACCCGACCTGCATCATGGGTTTCCCTTTTTTTGGAATAAAAAGTACGGCAGGAATACTCCTGATATTGAAAGCGGAAGCGAGTTTCTTCTCTTTGTCCACATTCACTCTGTAAAACTTCACTTTACCATTATATTTTTTTGCCATTTCGACCATGATGGGTGCAAGGCGTTTACAGGGGCCACACCAGTCGGCGTAAAAGTCAATAACAGAAGGTTCATTACCTTCATAATTCCATTTCTGCGGACTTTTTTCAAAGTTCCAAACATTTTTCAGAAAGTCGGCATAGGTGAGCTGGTCGGGTTCGACATTATTTACTGCCTCAACTTTTTCAGCAATGGTAGTGTTCTGCTGCTCCTGATTTCCTTTGATGCTTGTACAACTGTATGTTGCAAAGCTCACGAGCAATATAGCTATTGGAATAAACCTTCTCATATTATTTATAAAATGTCTTGATAAAATGCGCTGCAAAGATATAATAAAATAGTATTGATGTGGAAAAGCAGAATTATTTCTTTGTTAAAAAAAAACAACTCCCCATCTTTTTTTTGAAATATATGGGATAGGGTAAACTTCATTTGGCGTTGGCTTTTTCTGTACGGCTCTATCCGTTCATGGTTTATAATTCCTTACAAAATAATGCAAAGAAAAGTGAAATAAAAATGAAGCTACGAATTGTTGATTCCAAAAATATTGTATTTTTGCTCCCTCAAATAGAGGTCCCGTAGCATAATTGGATAGTGCACCTGACTACGGATCAGGAGGTTGCAGATTCGAATTCTGCCGGGATCACTTGGAAATGAAGCCTTTGGAAAGAAATTTCTAAAGGCTTTTTTCGTTGGGAACAAAGAAGACCTGATTAAATGCTCAAAATAAAAAAATAAAATGTGGGAATATTGAAAAATTGGTTCTACTACCATTTTAGTGGGTAAATTATTTTTGTAGTGTCCAATGTACACTTCTTAAGAAAAGTCAGAAGACCGAAGACGGAAGTTTTTTCA
>VAPG01020029.1_pt1 | contig 14409 bp, 13 predicted proteins | sample 3393851 | NCBI WGS metagenome assembly VAPG01 (sample SAMN08290438, study PRJNA428436) | hydrothermal vent metagenome | isolation source: Deep-sea hydrothermal vent chimney | place: Atlantic Ocean: South-mid Altantic Ridge | depth 2194 m m
ACAACGCTTTTCTGCCATAGAGGCAGAGCCTGGGTTCCTGAGGCGGTAACCTGTAAAGTTAAAACCAAAGCTGAGGCTCTGGCTGTTGCCAGCCCCAATGTCAGACCGAAAATGAACGTTAAATGCTTTAATTTAGATGCAGACACAATGGTTTTTCAATTTAACGGCACAGATGATGACGCTATAAACCCCGTCAAACATGTTGCATTTGGCGGCCATGACGCAAAAAGTCCAGGGATACTGAATATGACTTTTGCCGGCGGCGGAGAGACATGGAACAATGTTATCATGCATGACACCCCGGTTACCAGTTATACAATAACTCATGTATACCCCGCCAATAAAATAATCAGTAACGGCTCGGGTGGAACTATGTCCTATTACTATGCGCGAGTATCAGACAATGATCCATCTTCGTACCAGAATATGTTAAATGATAATTTTGCTTATCCGCCTGTTAGTGCCGGATGGGACTCTACCAGGTCAACCAATAATGGTTGGGTAACGTGTAACTACAGTACGGCTGTTGATCCCATGACCAATGTGGTTACACACGGCACCCGTAATGTCAAAATTACAGCAACTGGTTCAACTACTATTCAAATTGATGATTATTCATACGATCCAGATTATAATGATGCGGCAAAAGCCGCTTATTACGGTGCCGGTTTTACCGCCGCAGATGATGCCTACCTGCATGTATATTTCTTTAAGGCTACAGGCCTCAGCTCAGAATGGATATTGTTAAATGGCTCCACAGATGCGGCAACCGGCTCCGTCTACGGTAAGATGACTGATACCCCGCCGGCAACCGGTAAAAGACGTATCATCAGAACTTTCAATACGGCAGATCTGAAAACTGATGCCAATGGTAAATTTATATGGGTTTTCATTGATTATTTTGACAATTACTGGAAGGTTATCAATCCTCCGCCATACAGAGAAAATAGCGGCTTTATAAAAGTATATTTCCCCTGATTATTAAAGTTAAGAACAAAATAAAAAAGGAGCGACTCTGCCGAGTTGCTCCTTTTTTATGGAAATTTTATGCCAGAATTATCAATCATAATGCCATGCCTGAACGAAGCAGAAACTCTAAAATGCTGCATTAAAAAGGCACAACTTGGTATTGCCAGAAACAACATCTCCGCAGAAATTATTATCGCAGATAATGGCAGCACTGACAATTCTGAAGAAATTGCTATAACGTGTGGCGCCAGAGTTATTAATGTCCCCCTAAAGGGCTATGGCGCCGCTCTTGCCGGCGGTATTGCCGCCGCTTCTGGTAAATATATTGTTATTGGCGATGCCGATTGCAGTTACGATTTTAGTAATATTGCTCCTTTTATTACCAAACTTCGCCAGGGATTTGACCTTGTAATGGGTTGCCGTTTGCCCACAGGAGGCGGATCAATCATGCCTGGTGCCATGCCCTTAAAACACCGTCTGCTTGGCAATCCACTCCTCTCTTTCATGGGCCGCTTATTTTTTCAATCTTCCATTACCGATTTCCATTGTGGGTTACGCGGCTTCACCAAAGAAGCTGTTGAGAAAATGGATTTACACACCACCGGTATGGAATTCGCCTCAGAAATGGTGATTAAGGCCACCTTACTTAAGATGAAGATAGCCGAGATACCAATTACCCTTTATCCCGACGGTCGAGATAGATCGCCTCATTTAAGAAGTTGGCGAGATGGATGGCGACATCTGCGTTTTATGCTCATGTACTCTCCAAAATGGCTCTTTCTCTGGCCCGGAATCATACTTTGTATGACTGGCGGATATTTTTTTGCCCGATTATGGCACCATCCAATCCTACTCTTTGGCAACAATATCTTTTTGGGGACTAACACTTATCTGATTTCTGCCATGAATATTCTGATAGGCTTCCAGCTTATTGCTTTCTACTTTTTCACCAAGGTCTTTGCAATTATGGCTGGTTTCTTACCCGGTGAAATTTTTTTATACAGACTTTTTAGATTTGTTAAATTAGAAACAGGCATATTAACAGGCCTACTCGTAGTTTCCATCGGTTTGTTTTTTCTATTATCTGCCCTTTGGGAATGGCATCAATATAGTTATGGTAACCTGCCACCCACAATTAACAGAGAAAGAATAATTCCGGCCGTTACATTTATTCTTTTAGGAGTACAAATTATCTTTTCCAGCTTTTTTCTGAGTATCCTTGGACTAAAACACAAATAATTATGCGTCATGCCCACCACCAAGACAACTTTGATAAATACGTAGAAGACTATGACAATAACCTTGCCCAAGGCCTTTCCCTTACAGGTGAAGATAAATCTTATTTCGCCACAGGAAGAGTTAGATGGCTGGCTCGCAAATTAAAGGATACTGACTTTACAGCACATACGATTATGGACTATGGCTGCGGAGACGGATCAACTGTTCCAATTTTATCCAACACCTTTCACCCTGATAAAATTATCGGGGTGGATCCATCCTCCCGTTCAATTGACTTAGCCCGGCAGAATTACAATGAAGTTAATATGACATTCACAGCTCCCCACACCCCACCACACGAACGTTTTGACTTAATTTATACCAATGGAGTACTCCACCATATTGCCCCGAACAACCGCCTGTCAACGGTCATACATATATATCATAGTCTCCATCCCGGCGGCATGTTCGCCTTATGGGAAAATAATCCGTACAATCCAGCTACCAGGATAATAATGAACCGAGTTAATTTTGACCAAGGATGTATTATGCTTCAACCACATTCCGCAAAAAAAATACTTTTAGATGCAGGGTTTTCAATAGTATCAACTAGTTACATCTTCATCTTTCCGCGATTTTTAAATGCCTTGCGATTTTGCGAACCATTTTTTTCCGCAATACCGCTGGGTGGTCAATATCTCATTTTAGCAAAAAAACACGGTTAGATAACATGCTGGAGATGCTATGTGGATTTCTCAACCCGTCACATCTGCTTATCCATTTCCATTTTTTCAAAAATACTGGAAGTACCGTTGAATGGAATTGCAAAGAAATTTTAGTAACGGGTTTCGGAAGGTCAATGGCAGGAATGAGTAAACCCCGAGTGTCAAGATTGCTCCGGCATCAGTTCAGTAATGCCCCCTAAAAGGCTTGACCACTATCAGACTCCTGGCCTTCTACTTCGAGAAAATATCTGGGGGCAGGCCGCCGGGGAAAAAGCCTGTGAAGATTTATCAATGTCAACCCCGCCAATCTGCGGATATTGCTAAGGTGCTTCTGCGTGCCTATAAAGGCGTGGTGCAGGCTGACTTATGCCGACTATCATCATTCCTTGATTTATATGAAAGTTATCTGCTGATGGTGTTGACCGCACCAGGATTTTAATACTTCGTTCTTCGCTGGATAGCCGTTACTTAAAACCTATTGTTTGACCGGTCAATTTTAAAAAATCGCTATAACTTTCTGTAGACTTCTTAATTGCCTGGCCAAGAGGCATCAATAGATGATCGATTTCTTTTAAACTTGCACCATCTTTTATTATTTCATTTAAACGAGAGCAATAAATATTGTAACAATCAACAGTATATTTACCATTCATTGTTTGCTTCCACTTACCTGATTTGTTTAATAAACTGTTTCTGATTTTATTTATTTCTCCACTAATAAGGTTTGAATTAACAGCCCACAACGCTCTCAAGGTGTGTTGATCATATATTGGTTTATCATTATCCCTTAAATGTTGAGCAAAAGCATAAAACACGACATCTGTTTTTGTTGGTGCAGGGGTGCCAGTATCATATTGAGAGCAAATTTTTTTGTAAGAGTTCCACTTGCCTAACTTCCATAATAGAGCTTCAGCTAAGTTAGAAGGCGTTTCGTTGCTTGGTAATGAATATTCATTTGTATTTGTAAGTTTAGGAAAAGTTTTATAGTTGTATTCATAACCGAGCCTCAATAACTCGACAGTTGCAGCCCGAACATTTCCTGAAGACATACCACTTTGTTCTATATGGCTTCGGATCGTAGCTATCAGGTTAGGCAAGTTCATCTGAAAACATGCTCCTCCGTTTTGTATTTTGGCTAAAAATAATTTATATTATACGAATTCAGGTATATAAACGAGTTTGATGAAAGTCAATAAGCAAGAAACCCAATACTGGAGCATCCTGCTGATAGTAGCTCTTTCAATTAAATTAGCAATATACTTCCTTGATTCCGCCCCCATGTTTTTTCTCGGCGATTCAGAAGCCTATATTAACACCGCCCTCAGAGGTTGGATTCCTCCAGACAGATCCTTCGTGTATGGATACATTATACGTCTCATTGCCGTTACAACACATTCACTACAAAATTTGGTCTTATTTCAAACTATCCTAAGCGCCTTAACTGCAGTTATTGTCGCTTATATTTTAAAATCTTTTTTTGTAGTTTCCCGTAAATGGGCTTTTGGGGCAACAGTTCTGTGTACGATAGAACCACTCCAGCTCTTTTATGAGCGCTATGTTATGACTGAAACAGTGACTCTGTTTATTTTCGCAGTACTCATTGTAATGATTTTACAATACATTAGAAAGCCGACAATAACCCATATCTTAATCACCCAATTGCTTGGAATTATGTTAATAAGTCTGCGGATGGTATATTTACCATTCGTCTTAGTTATGACCGTGGCGTTACCATTGTTAATATTTTTCAAAAAGTCTTTTAACGACAGGGAGATAAACAATAAAAAAAAATTATTAACAGCTTTATCCCACCTGCTGATAGCCATTGCCTGCATGTCAGTTCTTCATTCATCATACAGGCACTTGGTTGGGCATCTATTACATCGTCAGCCTGCCTACATCTACAATAGCGGTTTTTCTCTACTAATATGTTGGGCGCCCATTATTGAGCCGAAGGATTTTAATGGTAACCTCGGGGATAAAATTTTTGCCATGCTGACGCAAGATCCTAAAAACCGAAAAAAAAGAGGGGCTCAGCTTTGCTGGCAGGGTGGATTAAAAGACGTAATTACAACTTTTGTCCCCGATCAACAGAAAGCGGAGCAGGCAGCAAAAAATGCCGCTATACATGCCGCCGTCCGCAATCCAAAGGCCTTGTTATTGTTGTATTGGCATGACATTAAAGACTATTGGACAATTGGATATATAAAGGGAGTAATGCGTTTTGACAGGGGTTGCGACCGACCAATTCCTCCCGAGTTCCAAAAAAAATTATTACAAAAATTTCATTTACGTTCAGTAAGGCAGCCATACATAACCACCCTGACTAACTGGTATTTCTTTAGAGCCTGGCCGTGGTATCTATTTCTATTGCTTACGCCTTTACTGGCTCTTATCAACTTGTTTTTCACCCCTCCCCTGCGCCTTTATTCCTTTATCGTATTTTTATTATCTTGCTTCCTTGTTACTATTCCGGCCACATTTCCGGCTGTCCGTTATATGCACCCGCTGGGATGGCTTATCATTATTGTCCTCATCCCGATGCTCTCACGATTAACACATCTCATCACAAAAAAGTTCGTTACAGGCGACCATAAGCAATGACTTACCAAAAAGAGGAGCGCCTTCAAGAGGATCATTTTAATCGTATTGCCTCGAAGTATAAAAGACACTACGGAGATAAATGGAGTCAGGTCTACCGGTACCGTTTTCTAAATGATCCTATGTTTAACGAAATCAATCTTACTGACCAAACAGTACTTGATGCCATTTGCGGAAACGGTGAGACAACGGGATATCTTTTAGAAAAAGGCGCATTAGTTACAGGACTTGACATTTCTCTGGAGGCCATAAAAAATTATCGGGAAAAATGGCCTGAATGCGCCACAAAATGCGCCTCAATCCTTGCTACCGGTTTCCCTGATAATAATTTTGATTGTTTGGTAGTAGTTGGTGGTTTACACCACTTGCATCCTTGTGTTCTGGAAGCCGTTGATGAAATACACAGAATTATAAAACCAGGGGGATATTTTTGTTTTACCGAACCGCATAAGGGAAGTTTGCCTGACAAAATCAGACAATTCTGGTACAAAAGGGATGGTTTGTTTGCCAATAACGAAAAGGCTGTTGATATTGACAGATTAAAGAATCATTGCCAAAATAAGTTTATCTTTTTAAAACAATACTATACGGGAAATGCGGCCTATCTTCTTGTCCTCAACTCTATGATATTCCGCATACCGTTGCAGATAAAAGCCTTATATGCCCCCTTACTTCTTAAAACTGAGGCCCTGTTAGGGCAGTTACAGGGCAAGAAATTGTCTTGTGTTTCTGTCTGCCAATGGCAGAAAAGATAGGTGAAAAAATGGCACGAAACAAATTAGCACATACCTTCATTATAATTTTTTTATCTTGCGTCCTTTTCTCTGGATGCGGCGCGCAAAAAAAACCGTACAACCTCATTTTTATAAGCATTGATGCCTTACGAGCCGATCATCTTGGAATATATGGTTACCAGCGAAATACCAGCCCCACCATTGACGCCTTTGCCAGAAAAAATATTCTCTTTACTAATTTCCACACGGTAGTTCCAAAGACAGGCCCGTCAATGACATCATTTTTCACCGGACGTTATGTACAGCACCATGGAGTTACCACCAACGCCCTGCGCCGAGATAAATCCATTACGACCCTGACCCAGGTTCTACCAAAAAGCTTCCGCAAAGCGGCCTTTTGCGCGAACCTTGGTCTGAATAAAGCCCGTGGATATGCCGATGGCTTTGATGAATTCACGGTACTAATGGCCGGGGCCAAATCAATACAAAAGGAAAGCCAGGCTGAACTTACTCCCAAGGCCATAAATTGGCTGAAAAATAATGCCGCCAAAGGCAACTTCTTTCTCTGGCTTCATTATCTTGATCCTCACGGTCCCTATACCCCACCACCGCAATACAAGAACTTGTTTGTTAATGACAAATTTTATGACCCAACAAAAAAAGTTGCTTTGGATTATACTCCGCTTAAAGGGCAGAACGAGAATATCATCTTGGGTGCAGTTCCCAAATACCAGCGGTTAGGCAACCATAATGCAGTGGATTATTACATTTCCCAATATGATGCCGAAATCAGATATACCGACTCCGAAATCAGAAAGCTTTTCAATTACTTAAAATTACACGGTTTAATGAAAAAAACCATAATAATTATTACTGCTGATCATGGTGAAAGCCTGGGCGAAAGAAATTATTATTTCGAACATGGTATGTTTGTTGGTGAAAATTCCACCCATATTCCGCTTATCATACACCACCCGGATATAACAAAGCCAATGACCATAACCTCAGCTCTTGAGAGTATTGACTTGGCTCCAACCTTACTTAGCGAATACGGTTTACATTTCCCACAAAAGATTGACGGCCTGGATTTTTCATCCCTCTATCATAAAAGAGAAACACACAAGGAATTAAGAAAATTTACTTATTCATGTACGCCGCTGGGATACACAAATTTTATAGAAATTATTCGCACCAAACGACATAAAATAGAGCGGGTTAACGAAAAACAATATTATTATTGTGATGCCGGCAAAGATGATTGCAGTGAAAAAGATTTACTGCCCGATAATGTCCATTCTCCTGCTATTAATAGACTAAAGAATTTGTTTGCTCCCTTCGGCAGACAAGTTTCTATAAAAGCCAACTTTGTAAAACTTCCACCAAAAATGATGCGGGAATTAAAAGGTCTAGGATATGTAAAATAGAAACACTGACGCAAGTACTTCAGGTGTATTGTCTTTAAAGCCATCACTCAGAGCCAAAATCAGGTAGTTGATTTTTAACGCGGAAAGCCTTGTTTGCCAACTTAGCAGGACTTGGTGGATACACTCGGCCTTGTTGTAAACCGGCATTACTACAATAAGGTTGGTTATATGACATAAAAATTCTCTCTAATAGGTAGATAAACTAACAAATGAAAAGCAGGTGCGCCTGTGATATAACTCAATATGTCTAATTATTTGAAATTATATCAAAAGGAGCACATGCCATGTTTATATGGCGCGATTTGCTGACTCCCATGCAAAAAGATTTTTCCAAAACTCAGCAAGGACAGACAAGAAAAATCTGGCTTGCTTACACATTGTTGGCGGTGGTTCTTTTTACATCATCAATTACTTCCAATTTGTTACGTGCTTTGCAATCGTTATTTGAGCTGGAAATACAGAGTCAACGCTTTTACACCTTCATGGAAACCACCTGCTATGCAGGTAAAATTGCAATATGTGCGGTTTGACTGAACCAATCAGGACATTATGGTATTCAGAAAACTATTACCTACCATATTTTTTCTTAATATTACGTTTTTCACCCTTATTATAATTGCCTCCTGTTCGTCCCCGGAAAAAAAAGAAAAACACCACTTGCCAACAACAAGTGTGACAAAAGTTAGCTCACCACAGTCTGTTAAACAGGATTTTACAAAGCAATATAACGTCTTTATGATTGTTTCCGATGCGTTACGGCAAGACGCTCTTGGTTGTTATGGGGGGAAGGCCAAGACCCCAAATATTGACCGGCTTGCTGAACATGGGGTTAGATTCAAGAATTCTTATAGTACCTCTCCCTGGACAGTTCCGTCTTCGGTCAGTATGTTCACTGGCAATAATCCTACTACATATTCTCATGTGCCCTTTGGAAACTTATCTGTACAAATAAGGGTTCCAGATCAAGAGGTTCTTCTACCCGAAGCCCTAAATTATTTGGGGTATCAAACAAAAATGATGATAGAAAATCCAAATGCCAGATTACATAATAATTTGCAGGGATTAGAGCATATCTCGTTTTACAAATCATGGCACTTTGACACTTTTTTTTCACAAAGTAAAAAAAATGCCATTAGTGCGGTGATAGGGGAAAAACTACAGGACGGTATTACATATAAACCAGTATATGTTTGGGTTGATCAAATTCTTTCACTAAATGCAAATAGTAACTTTTTCTATCTCCAATGGTTTCTTGATCCGCACTCGCCTTATACTCCTCCCCCTGATTTCGCAGTGTCGGTTGATTCTCAACAACTATCTAAGCCCTTGCAAATCTACAAAGAACCGCTACCCCCTAATGAAGATTTTTCAGCATATGAAAATGCTTATAACAAAAAGCTCTATTTAGCCGAGGTTGAGTCGGTAGATAAGCGTGTCGGGATGCTTATTGATGCCCTTGGTCAAAAGCATCTCCTGGACAAGACATATATTATATTGACCGCCGATCATGGAGAACAGTTTGGAGAACATGGACAGACCGGCCACGGTGGTTTTGGCAGAGGTACCAATTTCTATGAAACCTTATTGCGGGTTCCCCTGATTATTTCCGGGCCGGGAATAGCAGGTGGGCGGGAAGTGGATGCGCCAGTCTCTCTACTTGGCCTTATGCCAACTATTAAAGAAATGCTTGGGCTGTCTTATTCGGACACCATGCAGGGAAAAAGTTTTGCGCCGTTAGTTTTGGGTACGAATAATTTGCCGCCTGACAGTATTTATTTCTCAAATGTTGTTCAAGATGAGCCTGCGCAAAGGGATGCCCTTCTTGAAGGAGGTTACAAACTTATTAGCCGCTCTGCTAACAACTACGAATTGTACAATTTGTGGCTTGATCCAGGTGAGACTGATGACCTTAGCGATAAATCCCCCCGGATAGTAGCGGAAATGTCACGTAATTTAAATGGCATCCGGTCGGATAATCATCGAAGATTGGCCGAAAATGAGCGTCTGGAAATCAAGAAGGCTTATATGAACACGGCTGAAAAGGAATCCATCATCAATCATTTAAAAGAGCTGGGGTATACGAAGTGAAATGTTATTTGAGTACGGTACGGCTTTCCCTTGTTTTGAGGGGGGGCTGTCTGCTGTTTTTTATCCTGCCACTTGTTATTGGTACTGGTTCAGCCGGAGCTTATTCGCTGAAGTTTACCGATGTTACTGAACAGGTTGGCCTGACTGGCCTACAACATACTACAACATATTCAGGCGCAGTTGCCGACTTTAATTTGGATGGCAAGATTGATTTGTTAATATGCCATCATGGCTCTATCAGCCTGTTCCAAAACTATAGTGGAAATTTTGTGGAAAGAACCAATTTAGTCCCATTCAAAAGAGGGGATATGCACGGTGTCAGCTTTATTGATATCAATAATGACAACTACCCTGATATTGTTGTTAGCTGCGGGGCCAACCGGGGTAGGGGCCATGGCTCAAATCTATTTTTCCTGAATGACCACGGACGCAGGTTTGTTTTTGTGGATAACCCATCACCGGTGATCGCTGACAATAACGGGCGGGGACGTTCTATAACGCCTGATGATTATAATAACGACGGCCTTATCGATCTTCTCATTTTCAACCAATATCAGCGGATGCGCCCTCATAGGATTGCCATAGCAGGAAAAACATGGGGCGATTATACTGACGTTGGTTTGGCCTCGAATATAAGTAATATACAATCGTATGGTATAAAAGTGGTCAACTTGAATGGGGATTATCGCAAATATTATATTCCAACAGGGCCAGGGGCAAACTCCAATATATATCTTCAACGTGGCACACAGCTTGATGATGTGTCGAAACAGCTCGGTATCAATGAAAGTGTGAGTGTGTCAATTGTTCCTTTTGATTCTGATAACGATGGGGATTTTGATCTGTTTTATACCCATCGGCGATTTACGATGTATCCTCAGGGAGCAGCCGTTATTAATGGTGATATTTTTTTTCGTATTTTGGCCGACATGGGCGTAGAGAATGGAGTGCGCCTCTCCAAGATGGTGTAATTACGCCAACTATTCTCCTTGAAGGGAGAGAAAAACCGAATTTGCTTTTTTGGGGTAAAAACAAACAGCATATTGCTACGGTACCTACTGAGATGAAAAGTTCATCACAACTTCTCATCGGCAAGCCGGATATAAAGGAATCAGACTCAGCTGGAGCATATTTATGGAGGGCTGATAATCGACTTCATTTTACTTTTAAAAGTGGTGAGCTGTTGGAGGCCTGTTCCGGTAAAGTTACAGCATCAGGCTTCAAATTTAATGAGATCAATACCTCTACTCCGGTTCCTATTCCAGCGCTCAGGGAAAATACTTTGTATGAAAACAATAACGGTAATTTTGTTGTGAAGAGCTTAAGTGGCTTGGCTGGTAGCGGTCTGGCCCTTGTCGCTATTCCGGCGGATTTTAATAATGATGGTTTGGAAGATCTGTATCAGGTGAATATCGGTTATTCTTTTACGAAAACCAATCCGCCAAATCAGCTTTTTTTGAATCGCGGCCATAATGTTTTTTCTGAGATTGCCAAGCGAGTGGGTGCGGCAGGCCCGGATTCGGGAAATGGCAATAGCGCCATAGCCTTTGATTATGACAATGATGGTGATTTAGATCTTCTTCTGCTCAACGGCATGACAAATTTTCCAGGAAGCCCCGGTCCCATGATCCTTCTCGAAAATGAGGGCAAGGTTGGGAACTCAGTGGCCGTGACATTACAAGGGACGCTATCGAATAGACGGGGATGGGGAACTCAGCTTGTGGCAGTGATCGGGGGTAAACGCCATCTTTTACAGAAATATGGTATGAACGGCTATCTTTCCACCTCAGACCTTCCTGTTCATATCGGAATGGGCAGTGCTGATCATATTGACCGACTTATCGTCAAATGGCCCTCTGGTAAATCCCAGATGTTGAAGCATGTGCCCGCAGGGAGCAGGCTAATCGTTAAAGAAGAGTAGTTATCTTTTTACTCCCTTCGTTCTTCATTGGTGTCACAACCTGGACAGATAGGTGGGACAGATAGGGGACGTCCTTAGGGACAGATAGGGGACGTCCTTAGGGACAGATAGGGGACGTCCTTAAGTAAGTAAATAACTTGACGACGGGACAGATAGGGGACGTCCTTAAGTAAGTAAATAACTTGACGACGTGTAGTTGTTCAGGTAAGAATATGTTATGCCTAGATCAGCAAGAATAGATGCACCCGGTATTCTCCATCATGTTATGATTCGAGGAATTGAGAGACGCAAAATATTTTCAGACGACAATGATAGGGATGATTTCCTGACCCGCCTGTCTGTTCTGCTACCAGTAACCGGGAACAAATGCTATGCATGGACATTTATGGACAACCATGCGCATTTTTTGATTCAAAGCGGAAATCTTGGTATAGCAGTGCTAATGAGAAGATTGCTTACCGGTTATGTCGTGAGTTTCAACCGCCGTCATCAACGGCATGGCCAACTTTTTCAGAATCGCTACAAATCAATTATTTGTCAAGAAGATAAATATTTACTTGAACTGGTTCGCTATATTCACTTAAATCCTTTACGAGCCAATATAGTATCCAGCCTTGATAAACTTGGAGATTATCCTTATTGCGGTCACGGCACTCTACTCGGGAGAAAAAATATTACATGGCAGGACTGCGATTATGTCCTAAACTTTTTTGGTGGTAAGAAGAAAGAAGCCCAAAAACAATATCTGACATTTGTTGAATTAGCTCATGACCAAGGCCGTCGACCGGAGCTAACTGGTGGCGGCTTAATTCGCAGTCTGGGTGGTTGGAGTGAAATAAAGAAAATGAGGTCAGAGGGGTATGATCGGATCAAAGGAGATCAGCGAATTCTCGGTGATGAGGATTTTGTTGAGGTTGTCCTTTCCCGAGCAAAAGAAAAGTACTCACATCAACAAGAACTGGCAACCTTGGGATATAATTTTGCCAAGGTGGTAAAAAAGGTAGCCTTGATTTACAAGATTGATCCAAACGATATATTAAAAAAAGGTAGGCAGAAGCAGAGAGCGGCAGCACGCAGTTTATTGTGTTTTTGGGCTGTAAGAGAATTGGGGTTGTCATTAAAAAATGTTTCTGAACGAATTGAGATGAGTTCACCGGGAGTAAGCTATGCCGTCCAGAAAGGTGAACAGATAGCAGCTGAACTTAAATTAGATTTGCTCGAATAGAGATATTTACTTACTTAAGGACGTCCCCACCCATTCCCCCCCCATTTGATAAACCGGAAAAGAGCCTGGATTTACGAACTGTATGCCGAGTGTTTAGCCGATCTGGCAAAACGGGCGATTATCCGGTTGCCGGTAATACCGTCATCATGTGTCGCCAACCATCATATGTTTTATATCCTGGTGGATGATTTGGCGCAACGCAGTGCCTTAATAGCTCATTTGAGAGAGAGAGGGATTTTGTCGGTGTTTCATTATATTCCGCTGCATCTCTCGCCTGTTGGGGCGGAGTTCGGCTACAGCAAAGGCCATTTACCTGTAACGGAAGAGATGAGTGAGAGATTACTGCAACTGCCGTTTTATTTTGAGATTCAGGAAGAGGATATTTGGTTTGTTTGTCGGGAGATTTGTGGGTTCTATGAGGCTTATTTTGATTAAAAAAATTATTGAAAAAATACAATTAAGAAGAAAAACAAAAGTATATTTAAGGGACAGTAGTTTTGTAATTGTTTGTCCTGCTAGATCTGGTAGTACAATGTTGGTGCATTATTTACGCTCAAATCCTAAAATTTGTGCACATGGGGAGGCGCTGGCGTTAGGTGATGTTCGTGATATTTGTTCTAGTTATGGTGTTAAAATATGCTGGCCAGTTGACTTGAAAGATGGTGTGATAAAAGAGCTTACGCATTTAAAAGACCAAAATCCGGAATTGTTCATTTATAAAATTCTATTTGATGCGGCAGAACACAATCTTGCTGGGTTCAAAATAAAATTTGATGAGTTAGAGTTGCGACAATTCGAAAAGGTTAAAAATGTCATCGTTAATGATGTTGATATAAAAATCATTTTTCTTCTAAGAGAAAACTTGTTACGCCGATATATTTCATTGTACTTGGCTAAATATGTAACAGGTATCACCATGGTTACTGATAAATCTCAGCTTCAGAAGGAAACTACTTCGATAGTATTGAAGCCCGAAAAATGCTTGGTTGATTTTATGAAGCAACAGGAACTAAACAAAAAATACTCTCAATTATTTAGCGAACATCGCTGTATCTATACGTCATATGAACAACTTGTAGGAAATCCCAAGTTAGAGTTGGACTCAATCCAGGAATTTTTAGGGCTTGAACCCACTCAATTGCAGACCATTACACTGAAAACTGGCGAGAAAGATCTTAACAAGATTTTGGTAAATTATGATGAATTGTACTCTTTTTTTAAGGGAAGTGAATATGAGTGTTTTTTTGACTAGAGGCAACGGTGTTTCAAAAAGAATCACAAAGTTGTGGTTGCATCGAAACCTTTTAATGGGTAATGAGGTTGAAAAACTATCGAATAATCTTTCTACTAATCCATGCCCCCAAACTTTATAATGTTGGCAGCGTGGACAACAGGAAGGCCGGGGTGTTGTCGTTCTTTTTATTTCCCCGGAAATTGGTCACATTAAAATACGGCAGGTAGCGTCATTTTTCCTGATTAATTTACCTGTGCCAATGGGGCAGCA
>VAPG01013607.1_pt1 | contig 14378 bp, 9 predicted proteins | sample 3393851 | NCBI WGS metagenome assembly VAPG01 (sample SAMN08290438, study PRJNA428436) | hydrothermal vent metagenome | isolation source: Deep-sea hydrothermal vent chimney | place: Atlantic Ocean: South-mid Altantic Ridge | depth 2194 m m
ACCCTTAAATTCCTCTGCACGACACGCAGTGTTCCAATTCCCATCAGCATTTTGTCCACCTGCCCTCAAACCTACCGGGCAATATTTATCTCAAGAATCCCTCAGCAGGCGGCCGGTCAATTGAATAAAAAGATCCTCAAGGTTGGCAGGCCGCCTTAACCAGCGGGAATTCTCCCGCACCCTGCCCTCCAGCAGTGGGCAGTCATGATTAGTATAGATAAAGAGACCGTCAGTTACCCTCTCCACCCGGGCCGAGCAGGAGGCGGCCAGGGCGGATAAAGAGGCGGCCTCATGCTCATCGCAGATAATCTCAAAGACATCGGTTCCCACCAGTTCAGTCACCATCCGGCCCGGCTCTCCCTGAGCGACAATCCGGCCCTGATCCATAATCAACACCCGATCAGCAAGACGAGCCACCTCATCCATGTAATGACTGGTCAGGAGCATGGTCAGGCCGTTATCACGCAGGGCTTTCAGACGCTGCCAGATAAGATAACGGGCTTGGGGATCAAGTCCCACCGTTGGTTCATCAAGGATCAAAAGCTCCGGCTCATGCACCAGAGCCCGGGCCAGCAGGAGCCGGCGGCGCTGACCACCCGATAGGTGCTGAATAACCTCATCCCGGCGGTTATCCAGAGCGAAAAACTTTAACAGCTCCAGGGAACGCGAATGGGCCCGGGCCCATTCGAGGTTATAGTAACCGGCATAGGTCAGGAGATTCTCCAGAACCGTAAGATCAGGGTCAAGATTGTCATTCTGCGGCACCACCCCCAGCCGGGACTTAATCGCCCTTAAATCAGTCGGAATGGTCAGATCAAAAACCCGCAGCTCCCCGCTGTTCTTAATCACCAGCCCCAGAATCATCTGGATAGTAGTAGTCTTACCGGCTCCATTAGGGCCCAGAAAACCAAAGCACTCGCCCCGCCTAATCGTCAGGTCAAGCCCCTTTACCGCCTGGCGGTCACCATAGGATTTGGTAAGGCCGCGGGCGGTGAGAATAATGTCTTTATCATTCATCTTTTCAGTACGTTCCATAACCAAAGCGGATTAATACCCCATAATACGACCTAATAAAACCGTTAAATGAACTTTTACATCGTTTTCAGACGATTTTTTCGTTACAATCCAACCATGATGGACTCGTAAAAAGTCCATCACTAACTAAAGATGGCTAAGTCAGCTAAGCGTAGACGGCGAGGCGTGGTGGTTCGGCAGGGCTTCGGCCATACATGTGGTATGCCGAAGGTCTGCCGAAACGCCACAACGCCGTAGATCGGACTTCCAACGAACTCATTTTGTCAAAGGGCTATAACTCTTTGAGTTAACGCGGTTTATTCAGAGAGATACTTTTTGACTTTTGTAACCTAAGTTCGTTGTACGTAGGATACCGTGCGCAGTATAACTTAGCTTTTTACGACGCCATCAACCATAATTACAGTCACATTTCAGCGGCCGAAATAAACAACAATTTTTCAGAAGGCAGGCAAGATGATTATTACACCAGTTACAACCTCCAGCAGCGAGGGGAAAAAATTAATAAAAGGTCTGAAAGACAGGTATCAGAGCGCCGATGATAAACGCCGCCAGCAGGTGAGTGCTATAATCGCCGAGGTCAGAGCCCGCGGTGACGAGGCGCTCCTGGAATACACCAATAAGTTTGACGCCCCGCATCTTGATCTGGAGCATCTCCAGGTCAGCGCGGCCGAGATAGAGGCGGCCGAATCCCGGCTCAAGCCGAAGTTAAAGACCACTATTAATAAGGCTATTGAACGGGTGCGGAGCTTTCATGAGCATGAAAAACAAGAATCATGGCTCGTCACCCGTGACGACGGAGCCATTACCGGCCGCCTGATCCACCCGGTGGATTCCGCCGGGCTTTATGTTCCCGGCGGCCAGGGCGGCAAAACGCCCTTAGTCTCGTCGGTACTCATGAACGGTATTCCGGCGGTCATAGCCGGAGTAAAACGCTTAGTGATGCTGACCCCGCCCGCCGCGGAGGGCGGCATCAATCCGGCCTTAACCTATGCCGCCACCCAAATCGGCATCAAGGAGATCTACAAGGCCGGCAGTGCCTGGGGCATCGCCGCCCTGGCCTATGGCACTGCCACCATCGCCCCGGTGGATGTGGTGGTGGGGCCGGGTAATCAATTCGTTACCGAGGCCAAAAAGCAGGTGGCGGGCCGAGTACGGATAGATATGATCGCCGGCCCCAGCGAGGTGCTGATTGTGGCCGATAAATCCGCCAATCCTACCTATATCGCCGCTGACATGCTGGCTCAAGCCGAGCATGACCCCCTGGCCCTGGCCGTACTAATAACCATTAGCCCAGAACTGGGCCGGCGGGTAAATGAGGAACTGGCAGCCCTGCTGCCCCGCCTGAGCCGGGAGGAAATTGCCCGCCAGTCCCTCAGCAGCCGGGGAACCATTCTCCTGGCCGCTGATCTCGATGAGGCCCTGGAATTAGCCAATATTCTGGCCGCCGAGCATCTGGAACTGATGATCGAAGAGCCTTTTCAATGGCTGCCAAGAATCCGGCACGCCGGAGCTATCTTCCTGGGCCCCAACGCCCCGGAAGCCGTGGGTGATTATCTCGCCGGGCCCAACCATGTTCTGCCCACCATGGGCACAGCCCGTTACTCATCTTCACTCGGAGTGGAGACCTTTCTCAAAAAAAGCAGCCTGATCTCCTACTCCCGCCAGGCCTTGCTCAATGACGGCGAAGATATTATGACCATGGCCAATCTTGAAGGCCTATCGGCCCACGCCCTGTCCGTGGATGTACGCTTGAAAAATGACTGAAGGCACACTTAACTTTACAGCGGCCCTGGAAGACGGCCTGAAGGCCCTGAATATCCCGGCCCCGGAACCGGCGGCTCTTGTCAGCCTCCAGCGTTATTTTGCCGAACTTGAGAAATGGGGCCGCAAGATTAATCTGGTGGCCAGAGCGGCTCCGGAGCAGATTATTGAAAATCATTTTTTAGACTCCCTGACCCTCCTGCCCCTGATAGCCGATATGGAGGCACAGAGCCTGTTAGATGTAGGAAGCGGTGCCGGATTCCCCGGCCTGGCCCTTAAAATCGCCTGCCCGGCACTTACAGTAACCCTAATAGAGCCACGCCAAAAACGGGTTTCTTTTCTACGCCATGTTATCCGCTGCCTGCACTTAGATAATATAAAGATAATAGAAGAACGTCTGCGGGAGGATAAGGAGGCATGGCCGGCTTACGACCAGCCCGATATCATCACCTGCCGGGCCCTGACCACCATCGGCCCTTTCCTGCAGATGGTCACCAACTGCCCGCCCCACAGCACCATTATCTGCATGAAGGGGCCGAAAATGGAAGAAGAAGTAAAGGCCTGGTTGCAAGATGATCCGGCCAGCCCCTTTAAACATACCAAAACCTTACGCTTTACTATGCCCGGCAATAAGGCAGAACGAGCTCTGGCAGTCTTCACTAAAAATCATTAATTAACCACGGAAGGCACGGAAAAAACTAAAAAACAATTCCGTGCCTTCCGTGGTTTCCGTGGTTAAACAAAACAGCTCTTAATCGCAGTCAAAAACTCATTTACCCTTGCCAGGCTTCCCAGCCGGCAGCAGGGGCGATAAAATCCGAAAGGGCAGGGTCAGGGTATCAATGACAAATTCCATGGCCGCCTTGCCGACGGCCCCAGGCGGCAGAGCCGTGACCTCCGGATCGGCAAGCGGCCCCTGCACCGATACCGGAAAGGTCAGGATGGAACCCTTCTTGCCTCCCAGGACCCGGCCGACGAGGGGAATACTGGTAACCACTGAATCAATCATCTTCAAAGGGGCAACAAAGAAGGTCAGGTCGAGCCGGCGCTCCGGAAGGGTTATGGTTCCCCGGCCCGAGATATTAACCCCTTTACCCTTTAACACCAGACGATTTACAGTCACCACATTATCTTTCAGGCTAGTTTTGATATCGAGCTTATTATATTCCAGTCCCTCATGTCCGGTGGTTGATTTATTCTGCCAGGTCAACAAATCGGTAAAATTAATTACCGTGAATATACGGGACAATAAATCCATTCTGCGGATCAAACCATGATCTGACTGGAGGTTAATATGCCCCCTGCGCCAGTTCCCCGGTATTCCCGAGAGTTCGGCATCCAGCGAAAACGGCCCCTCAATGAGACTCTGCTTAACCCCGAGGCAGGGCAGGGTTCTGGCAAACTTAAAAACCGGCCCCTGCGAGGCAATCTTAAAGCTGCTGGCCGCCGGTCGCGTAATATCCCAGCGGCCGGACATATCCATCCCGCAGATAGAGGCGGAATTTAAATCCACCTGGGCGGCCTGGTTCTTAAAACTGAGATGCCCCCGCATGGGTGACCAGGTATAGGTATGGGGTTTAACGCCATTATCATGAGGAGCGGACTTATTTTGATATGAAAAGCTGCCAAGATCAAAATTAAGGCTGCCGCTCAGATTGGCCGGGATAATTTGTTCCTCAGTCTTTGTTTTATCGGCCGCCGTCTCTGGGTTTAAACGCCGCTTAAGCATAGTCACAGCCTGGTGAAGATTATGCCAGGCCAGTTTCTGAGCGCTGACATCCATATTGAGCTTATAATTATTGCCATTTGTGGTCAAAAAACCATGGCCTGACAAGGTATCAGCGCCCAGTTCAATTTCAGCCGCTTTAATCTTGACCTGGCGGTTATCACCGGCAAGATATAGATGTTTCACCGTCAACGGCATACTCTCATCCTTATTCTCAAGGCTGATGTCTTCAAAACTCATCGCCCCGTTAAAGGCCGCCGACAGCCCGTTACTATGCTGGGTAAGCATGTTAAAGGAGCCGCTGACAGTGCCGTGATCAAAAAATTTCCGGGCCAGAAATTCGTTCAGCGCCGGCAGCCTTAATTTGCCGTGCCAGGTGAGAACGGAACGGGCGGGAGCACGCCATTTATTGTAAGTCAACCTCCCCTGCCGGAGACCATCGGCCATCTTAAAGGTCATTAACAAGGCCTTTGGGTTATCAATAATATCCAGATCCAGCTCCGGGGCCTCCCCCGCCTCCTGCGGCCCGGCCCGCACCCGGCCCTTAACCCTGAAGTCATCCCAGGCGGCATCGTTATTGGTGAGGCTGAAATCCTTTAATTGACAAGGCAGACGGGGAAAGAAACGGGGCGGAATCCAATCCAGCCCTTTAAGCCACGGGCCAAGGCGACGGGGCACCTGCCCATTAAGCGTGGTTGTGCCCTGCCAATGCCGGAGATGATGATGGCGATACTTACCATCAAGATATATCTTCTCGCCGGCAACCTTGAAAATACCGCTGAGCGCGGCACCATGGTCAGTGAGCTTCCCGTCTAAGGCCGAGCTTATCAATTCCGGCAGGTGACGGGCAATTAAGTGAAAATTATCCACCGAGCCCCGGGCCGTATACTTCCAGGCCGCCGGCCGCGCGACCGGCCCCTTTAAACTTCCCTCCCGCAGGCGCAATGTCCCGGAGACGGCAGAGATATCGGCAGCAAGCACCTGCCTCAAAAAATGACGTTTACGCCCCAGATCAAGATAACTGTTCCGCCAGAGGTCGGCGAGATCGGCTACGCCCCGCAGAGAGTTAATTTCCAGCCTTGGCTCCCGCCCCCCTCCCCAGGAGACAAAACCACGGCTCTCCTTTATATCATGCGGCCCCAATGTACACCTGAGTCCGTCCCAGCTTACCCGTTCCGGGGCCACCTCCAGTTCTCCGCCCTGAATATTAAAGGGCCAGGGGAGCCGGTCATAACGGCCGGTGGCCTGCATATCCCTCACCACAACCCGGGTTTGCAGATCATCTAAATCATCACCGAGACGTAATGTCCCTTGAGCCCGGCCCTTTATGTCTTTGAAATGGGCCAACTCCTCCTGAAAGGGGCGATTATGAACCACGGTCTTTAATATTCTGCCGAGATCACTAAGATCAGTGTCTATGTCCAGGACAAGCTTAAAAGCTTTATCTTCCTTGGGCAGATCAACAATAAGATCACCGTTTCTGGCCCGGCTACCGCCAATGGCAGCCGTCAGCCCCTTACCGGCTAATTGCCCGTTAATAATAGTGATAGGGCCGCTGGCCCAGTCAAGATGCAGGTTTATATCCGGAACAAAGATAGGAGCCCGGTCTACATCTACCGCGATAGTCATCTTGTTAATATGCTTGAAATCGGAGAGCGGGCCGTTAAAGGTGTAGCGAGCCGACCTGGCACGGCCGCCCTCCACTATTCTACAGACCTGCGCCGCCACCTCATTTTTACCAAACCGAGCCAGAATAATCCGGCGGATGCCAGTAAGATCAAGGTTCCTGCCTTTAAGATCAATCTCCCATATTCCCTTACGCCGATAGATACTGCCGCCAAGTTCCAGTGCCGGATCAGCCAGCACCAGTTTATCAATATTCACGAAATAATCGTCACCCTGACGGGTAATCTTCAAATTGGCCAGGCGGCGCAGCTTACATAAACGGCCGAAGAGGGGCAACGGGCAGGGGGCATCTACCTTGATTCCCGCCTGCCACTGGTGCCGGCCAAAGGCCTCAGCATGCAGACGCAGGGGAATATTTGTGGCAGTTAAAGAGCCCGCCCCATATAGACGCGAGAAGCAGGAGGCCAGATCAAAATTACCTGCCTCAAGATCAAGACTGAAATATCTCTTATGCAAATCGACACGGGCCTTAATCTTAAGCTGGGAGGCGAAGGAGGCGGCGGCGCGCAGGGAAATCTCCAGGCGCTGCTCACGGGAGGTGACGTGCAGACGCAGCTTTTTGAAACTGAGCCGGCGCAGGGTTAATTCGGGACTCAACTTACCGGCCGGCAGAAGCAACTGGCCGTTTTTAACCGTTAATTTAAAATTTGGCAGCACCAGCCTTTTCTCGTGAAAGGCAAGGCGCTTGAAGGTAAGCCTGGGGTCTATGAGAGTTACCCGCCCCAGACTAAGCTGCCGGTTGAAGATAACCCGCCAGTCTGGATAGACCAGCACCTCGGGTACCTGCAGGGCATAAATATCATTTTCGAATATTAGATTCCGGAGGCGCAGGGCGGGGACAGGCAGCCAGCGCCAACCGATAGCCCCAATCCCGGCCTGACCGCCTAACAGAACGGTGAGTTGAGCGTTAACCCGCTGTTTAACGCCGCTATATTCAAGGAGAAGGGGAGAAAGCAGAATACCACAGACGATAAATACAGCGGCAACAAGAAATACAAGACGTTTTTTCATGGCCAATGGGGCAGAATTCAGGTGCCGGAATCTAACCGCACTCCAGCCTTATAGACAACCTTGGACTGACAGATCCAGACAACAGTACCGCAGGCAACCGGCATACCCTTGGGGAACCTGATTACCTGCCCTAATTCCAGGGGCTGGTCGGAGGTAAAGCAGATACCACCATCACTTAAATTAATCACCTTGACCCGCAGGGGCAGACCCGCTCCCGCGGCTGAATCAAGAATAATATCAAGCCATAGGTCTATACAATCCCGCCGTTGCTCTCTACGCCTTTCCCTGGTTTTCTGCTGCTCACCCACCATTATGTCCCCTTCAAAGCTCAAGGTTAGCGGCCCTGTTTACCAAATACCTAATTACCGACATTATAGCACAATTGCCTATAGAGCAAAAGAGGCGGCCAGGCCGGAAAATATTATCCTTATTGCTGGCAATATGTTATTTTATTGTCATTCAACTTACTACCACCGACTTTTCAGGCCCATGCTCAAAATAACCCCAAATCTCAATATACCATTAACCGAGTTATCGTTTACCTTCTCACGCAGCAGCGGCCCGGGCGGCCAGCATGTCAATAAGGTCAACAGTCGGGTAACCCTTTGGTTTAACCTTTGGCAGTCGCCAAGTTTGAGCGCATCTCAAAAAATCACCCTCAGCCAGAAACTGGCCGGCCATATCAACCGGCACGGCCAATTATGGCTGGTCAGCGACCGGCACCGTATGCAAATGGCCAACCGCCAGGAGGCGCTGTTGAAATTCAGCGATTTACTGCGCGCTGGATTAAAGACCAAAGCACGGCGCAAAAAGACTAAAATCACAAAGGCATCAAGAGAACGCCGTCTCAGGCTTAAAAAAGACCGGGGCCGCCTGAAAAGAAAAAGATGTGGACCAAGGCAGGGAGAAGATTAATCTTTTCAGGCTCTGGGGGTAGCCCCTCAGGTAAGCGTTTCAGGGTGTTCATGGAGCGCTTACCTTTAAATAGCCCGGCGCCAGGCCTTACTCCTCGGCGGCAGTAAACGAAAGGGTAACCACAAAATCAGGGACAGAATACGAATAAGATGGCGGAGACCACCAAAACGCTCTCCGAGATGCTCGGTGCATTTACAACGCTCACAACAGAGCGCAGCATCAGATGATTCCTCCAACCACTCCCAGGAGGATCTGATAATTACCGGCATCAACTGCCGAACACATGGCCGGCAGAGCCACAACGATTTATTCCCCGTCCGCCATCTTTGCATATATTATATATATCTCCACCGTTACAAAAACTGCATGTTTTTTTAAGATAATGATAAACCCTGGTTTTTTTATATTTATCGGCTATGGTAAATTTTTCTTAAACTATCCGTAATTAGTAATTATTCACAATAACAAATGCCGATAGACTTAACGCAATTTACCACCATTGGCCGGATATTACTCTATTTTCTGGCCGCCATGGGCGGAATCGCCGCGCTCTCCGGAATTTTTAACGCCTGCCGGGAAAAAGAGCGGTTCTGTCTCTTTAACCGATGTCTGCTACTCAGCATAAATACAGTCTTCACAGTCGGTTTCCTGCTCATTGCCTGGCTCCATCTCCGCATCTATCAGCAAATGCCCCTGCGTCTGCCCCTTGATCTGGTTCCCTGGCTCAATGAGCAGCTGAAAATCATGAACAGCGAGGCGGCCTACGCCTTTACCCTCTACAACCCAGCCCACCCACCGCGTTATATAATCCCGCTCTGGATAGAAAATGAAAAATATTATTTCTGGTTCATGGCCTATGCCTTCATGGCCTACCGGGCCTGGCGGCAAACCGACAATCACCGTCTGCGCGGAATCCTGCAGCTTTTTCTCGGCATTCAGACCAGCCTTCTCCTGCTGGCCGCCAACCCCTTTGCCCAGCCTCTCGCCAAATTCTTCCAGGAAACCGCTCCCTGGTTCAGCAGCCATCTCCCGGCCATGAGCCGTCTAAGCCTGTTTATGAAACTCTATCCGCGCCTGACCTTCTATTATAACGCCAGCTATATGTGGCTCCATCCGCCCCTGCTCTTTGTCTCTTACGCCTGTATAACCATCACCTTTATCACCTCGCTGTTTATGCTGATTAAACACCAGACAGCTATTGAATCACTGGGCTATGACTTTGCCAAACTGGGTTATTTTCTGCTTACCCTCGGCATGCTCCTCGGTTACCCCTGGGCCCTGCAGGCCTGGGGGCCGAACTGGTGGTGGGATCCCAAGATATGCAGTTCAATAATGATGTGGGCCGTCTACAGCACTTATCTTCACACCCGGCTCTACACCAATAAACGGGGCATGTGGTATTTCACCGCCATCCTCGGAATCTTATGCTTTATAGCCATGATCTTTACCTTTCTCACCTCCTTTTATTTTCCAGGGGAACATACCTTTTGACAAGCCATGAAAAAAGCCTCCTATGATTTTTATCTAATTCTAAGCACCGCCGCTGTCCTAGGCGCCATCTCGGCCATCTGCATCTATGGCATGTTCTATTTTAAATTCGCCGAACTTCAGCATATGCCTGCGGCCGCCAAGGCCCTCTATATGGCCCGCATGAACCGGCTGATAAGCCCCTTTGTCATCGCCCTCATCCTCCTTCTCGGCATCTGTGTTCCCAAACGTCTGCTGTCCGCCAACCGGCTTACCTGGTTTGCCGCCCTGTTAGCTCTTGTGGTGGTTATTATCTCCTTTGTCTATGGAGTGGTCATAGCCCTGAAGGTCAGCCTCATAATCACCCTGGCTCTACAGTTTGTGGTTCTTGTCCTCGCAGCAGGCGGCAGCCAGCGGCTGAACTTCAACCATAAATCATACTGGCTGCGCCTGGGTTCATCACTCATGCATCTCGGGATCATCCTCTTTATCCTTGATCTCTTCTTTTATAAACATCATACCCTGCACCTGATTTTATTCTGGGTAACCACCACAAGCACGGTGAGCGGTATGTTGGCCTGTTTTTATTCCCAGTCTCTGATTAAACTGTTCCGGGGGAAAGGAGAACATTATGCCCCCTGAGAAAAAAAACGCCTTGAAGATTATTCTGCCGCTCCTGATTTTGGCAGCCGGAATAATGATTTTTAAGCTCATGACCGCCCGCCGCCACGGCCCGGCCAAAAAGCCGCCAGCCATCCACCAGGCTCTGGTCAGGATAATCAAATTAGAGAAGGAGAACCGCCGGGTGCTGATCCGGGAAACCGGCACCATTACCTTCCGGCGGCAGGTTACCATCAGCCCGCAGGTCAGCGGCCGGGTGGTCTACGCTGCCCCCAATCTCCTGGCCGGGTATTATTTTAAAAAGAATGAGGTTCTCATCCGTTTAGAGACTACTGACTATAAATTAGCCATTCACCAGGCTCAAGCCCAGGTGACAAAAATGGAGTATGAGCTGGCCGTCACAGAGTCCAGAGCCCAGGTAGCACGCCTTGAGTGGCAGCACCGGAATAAAGGCCGTCTTCCGGCAGCTGATTCCCTGGCCCTTTACGGCCCGCAATTAAAGAATGCCAGGGCCAGTCTGATCTCAGCCCGGGCCGGTCTCAGACAGGCCGAGATTAATCTGCGCCGTACCACCATCACCGCCCCCTTTAACTGCCGGGTACAAAACGAACAGGCGGCCATTGGTCAATATCTGCCGGCCAACAGCCAGGCAGCCACTGTCATTGGCACGGACTACGCCGAGGCCGTGGTTCCAGTCCCTCTGCCGGATTTATCCTGGTTACGGCTACCCAGCCGCTGGGCGCAGAGGAAGCGGGGCTCCAGAGCCGAAATCCAGATCAAGGATGGCGGCCGCCTCATCTCCTGGCCCGGCCGCCTGGTTCGCTCTCTGAGTACAGCCGAGCAAACCGGCAGTATGCTGCGCCTGATCGTGGAAATTCCAGACCCCTTTAACCTGCTCTCCCCCCAGAATCACCGCCCCCCATTGGCTATAGGCATGTTCGCCGACATTATATTCCAGGGGAGGACTGCGGTCGGAGTCTATCCCATACCGGTCGCGGCCCTGCGTGATAACAACACCGTCTGGCTCATGGATAACGAGGATAAGTTACGCGTAACCCCGGTCAAAATAAGCCGCCGTAACCGTAATGAAGTGCTGATCAGCCAGGGGCTGCGGGAAAACGAGCGCCTGATTATCACTAATCTGGCCGGGGCCGTCGATGGTATGCCCCTGCGCCTTGAAAACAATGGGCGATTATGAACGGAGCGATTAAATGGATGGCCAAAAACCATGTCTCGGCCAATTTATTAATGCTCTTATTTTTGGTCGGCGGCCTGCTGATGGGCCGCGGCATCAAGCAGGAGGTCTTCCCGGAGGTCAACCTTGACCGGGTAGTGGTTACGGTAGCCTATCCCGGTGCCAGCCCGGAAGAGGTGGAAGACGGAGTTATCCTGCCCATTGAGGACGCGGTGAGCGGGGTAAAGGGCATTAAAGAGCTGCGAGCCAGGGCCCTGGAAGGCCAGGCCACGGTCACCGCAACCCTGGAGACCAACGCCAACCCGGATCTGGTCATGTTAGATATAAAAAATGAGGTTGACCGCATCACCACCCTGCCCAAGGATGCCGAACAACCCATAGTTGCCAAAACACTGAACCGCCGGGAGGTTCTGTCTCTCGTGGTCTACGGCAACGTGCCGGAGAAGGCTCTGCGCCAGCGGGCGGATAGTATTCGTGATGAACTCCTGACCAGGCCCGATATCACCCAGACCCAATTAAGCGGTGTCCGCCCCTATGAGATTTCCATTGAGATTCCGGAGGACAACCTCCGGCGCTACGGGCTGACCTTAAATCAGGTTGCCGATCGAATCCGACAGGCCTCCATTGACCTGGCTGGCGGCTCCATCAAGGCGGCCGGCGGCGAGATTCTAATCCGCACCAAAGAAAAACGCTATCACGGAGCGGGCTATGGCAATATCATTGTCATTGCCAATAAGGACGGCACTGCCGTCCGGGTCAGAGACATTGGCGCAGTCAGGGACGGCTTTGCCGAAACCGATGAATTCGCCCAATTTGACGGCATGCCAGCCATAATGATCGGTATCTATCGGGTGGGCAGCCAGAAACCCACCGAGATTGCCAAAACAGTAAATGATTTTGTAAAACGACTGGCTCCGACCCTGCCACCGGCCCTGCACCTCGCCACCTGGAACGACACCTCGAAACTCTTCAGCAGCCGCCTCCATCTCCTGCTCCGCAACGCCGCCTACGGGCTCTTTCTGGTTTTCTTCGTCCTGAGCCTCTTTCTGCAGATTCGCCTGGCCCTCTGGGTTATGTTAGGAATCCCGGTTTCTTTTCTCGGGGCGCTGCTTATTATGCCCAGTCTCTCCATCTCCATTAACATGATTTCCCTCTTCGCCTTCATCATGGCTCTCGGAATCGTGGTGGATGATGCCATTGTCATTGGTGAAAATATTTACGAACACCGGCAGGCAGGCAAGGACTATCTTCAGGCCTCCATTGATGGAACACGTGAGGTGGCTATACCGGTGGTATTCTCCGTCCTGACTTCCGTGGCGGCTTTTTTACCACTCATCTTTTTAGAAGGCATCATGGGGAAGTTTATCCGCCAGATCCCCATGGTAGTTATCGCCATCCTCATGGTATCCCTGCTTGAATCCATCTTTGTGCTGCCCGCTCACCTGTCTTTTGGCGGAGATAACAATAAAGCTCCCAATATTTTAGAACGCGGCCGGCGGCGTTTCGGCCAGCGGCTGAATTCCTTCATTAACGGTTCATACCGCCATTTTCTGAAATTATGCGTTGATTCCCGCTACGCCTCTCTCGCCGCCGCCCTCATCGTCCTCCTCCTTACCGTGGGGCTGGTCAAGGGTGGTATCATCAAATTTACCTTCATGCCGGTGGTGGACGGCGACAAGGTTACGGCCAGCCTGGTGATGCCGCGCGGCTCGTTAGTGGGCCAGACGGCGGCGGTGGAAAAGATGCTGGTAGACAAAGCCCGAGAGGTCATTAAGGAGGTGGACAGCGAGCGGCCGGGAAAGGGTACCGTGCTGCGCCATATCTTCGCCGTGGTGGGTGGAACCATCGCCAAGGGCGGCCCCATGGGGCAGGCTGCCTCCACGGCCAGCTACCTCTCCGAGGTGGCTCTTCTCCTCCAGCCCAGCGATGTACGGAAAATTCCCGCCGAGGAGATCACCAGACGCTGGCGCCGCAAGGTGGGCCAGGTACCGGGGATTGAATCATTGACCTTCAGCTCCAACCTCATGCATATGGGCGCCAATGTGGATGTGCAGCTTAGCCATAATAATTTTGCGATTCTGGCTCAGGCTGCCGCCAAAGTCAAAAAATTTCTGCGCCGTTATCCGGGATTAAGCGGCATAGCCGACTCCTACCCGCCGGGAAAAAGAGAGTTTAAATTCAAGCTGACCAGGGAGGCCCGCACCCTTGGCATCACCGAGGAGGATCTGGGCCGCCAGTTACGGGCCGCCTTCTATGGGGCCGAAGCCCTGCGCATGCAGCGGGGCCGCAATGAGGTCAAGGTCATGGTTCGCTATCCCCGCAAGGCCCGCCGCCATCTCTCGGACTTAAACAATATGCGGATCAGAACCCCCCGGGGCGGCGAAATTCCTTTGAGCCGGGCCGCCGTCATTACCGAGGGCCGGGGCTACTCGCAGATCAACCGTACCAACCGCCAGCGGGTAATTGATATCACCGCCAATGTCGATGCAAAAAAGGCCAACGCCGCCGAAATTTTAAAGGATCTCAAGACCACAATCCTGCGCCGGCTAATTGATGACTACCCCGGCCTCCATTACACCTTACAGGGTGAGGCCCGGGAGCGGCGGGACTCAATGCACAGCATGATGAGAGATTTCATCCTGGCTCTGCTGATGATCTACGCCCTGTTGGCCATCCCCTTTAAAAGCTACAGCCAGCCCCTGTTAATCATGACTGCCATCCCCTTCGGCATTGTGGGGGCGGTACTGGGCCACTGGCTCATGGGTTTCAGTTTAAGTATGCTCAGTATATTCGGGATCGTGGCCCTCTCCGGGGTGGTAGTGAACGACTCCCTGCTTCTTGTGGACCAAATTAACCGGGAGCGAGCGGCTGGCAGGGATATCATAACGGCGGTACTCGCCTCCGGCTGCCGACGCTTCCGACCCATCGTTCTGACTTCAGTTACCACCTTTTTCGGCCTGG